>Ga0268265_10000359_pt1 | contig 49295 bp, 43 predicted proteins | sample KBSSwiS52_FD_190355 | JGI IMG/M metagenome (GOLD analysis project Ga0268265, IMG submission 190355) | Switchgrass rhizosphere microbial communities from Kellogg Biological Station, Michigan, USA - KBS Switchgrass S5-2 (SPAdes) (version 2) | ecosystem: Host-associated > Plants > Roots >...
CGCAACCTGGCCAGTGTGGCTGAAGTGGAGCCGCAATGGATCGGGAAACGTTCCCCCTCTCCCGGGGGGCGGCCGAAGGCCGCGGGAGTGCGATGGGAGAGGGGGCCAGGGGGTGAGGGCTCCGCCTACCTCCTCTACACCTCCGGCTCCACCGGCCGGCCCAAGGGAGTGGTGGTGACCCGCGCCGGTCTCCTCGCCTCGACGCGAGCGCGCCTGGAAGGCTATGCGCAGCCGGTCTCGGCCTTCCTCCTGCTCCCCTCCCTGGCCTTCGACAGCTCGGTGGCGGGCCTCTTCTGGACCCTCTGCCAGGGCGGCACCCTCGTCCTTCCCGAGGAGGGGGAGACCGCCGATCCAGTGCGCCTGGCGGAGCTGATCGGGAGGCGCCGGGTCTCCCACTGGCTGAGCATCCCGTCCCTCTGGGGGCTGGTGCTCGACGCGGCCCGGCCGGGGCAGCTCGGCTCTCTCGCCGCCGCGATCGTGGCCGGCGAGCCCTGCCCGGCCGAGCTGCCGCGACGCCACGCCGCGGCCCTGCCCGGCGTACCGCTCTTCAACGAGTACGGACCCACGGAGGGCACGGTCTGGGCCACTTTCGGCGAGCTGCCCGCGGGAGAGCGGATCACCATCGGCCGGCCGATCGCGGGAGCCCGGGTGCTGCTGCTCGACCGCGATCTGCGGCCGTCGCCGGCCGGCGTGCCGGCCGAGCTGTTCCTCGGGGGCGCGGGCCTGGCGCGGGGCTACCTCGGCCGGCCGGACCTCACGGCCGAGCGCTTCGTGCCGGACCCGTGGTCCGCCGGCGCCCGTCTTTATCGCACGGGCGACCTCGCCCGCTGGCTTCCCGACGGCCGCCTGGACCTCCTCGGCCGCATCGACGACCAGGTGAAGATCCGCGGCTTCCGCATCGAGCCGGGCGAGATCGAGGCCGCCCTGGAGCGCTGCCCCGGCGTCCGCCAGGCCGCGGTCGTGGTGCGCGATCTCCCCTCCGGAGACCGGCGCCTCGCCGGCTTCGTGGCGCCCGCCGCCGACCTGGAGGCCGTGCGCCGCGACCTCGCCGCCCGCCTGCCCTCCCACATGGTCCCGGCGGAGCTGGCCGCTCTCGACGCGCTGCCGCTCTCTCCCAACGGCAAGGTGGACCGGGCGGCCCTGCGGACCCTCCTCGCCGAACGCGTGGAAGGCTCCGGGAAAGCCGAGCCCCCGGCGGACGATCTCGAACGGCGGCTGGCGGCGATCTGGGAGGAGCTGCTCGGCGTCCGCGGCGTGGGTCGCGGGGACGGCTTCTTCGACCTCGGAGGCCATTCGCTGCTCGCCGTCCAACTGGTTGCGCGGATCGAGAGCGAATTCGGCCGCCGGCTCCCTCTGGCCGCGCTCTTCCGGGGCGCGACCCTCGCCTCGCTCGCCGCGGAGCTAAACTCGGCCGCCGCGCCGCCGGTCGAGCCCCCGCTGGTTCTGCTGCGCGAGGGAGGAGAGGGGAGCCCCATCTTCTGGTTCCACGCCCTGGACGGCCGCACCCTCTGCTACGCCGACCTCGCGAGCCGCCTGCCCGGCCGTCCGCTCTACGGCCTGGAGACCGCGGGCGATGCGGCTTCGCTCGAAGACCTCGCCGCCCGCTACGCCGAGGCGATCGTCCGCTTTCCGGGTCCCTACCTGCTGGGAGGATGGTCCTTCGGCGGCCTGGTGGCCTGGGAGACCGCTCATCAGTTGCAGAAGGTGGGCGGCGAGGTGGCTCTCCTCGTCCTGCTGGACAGCCGGCCGCACACGCGCCTCGAAGCCCTGCGAGACCATCGCCCGCAGCCGCTCGACTGCCCAGTGGTTCTCTTCCAGGCCGAGGGAACGACGGACGACCTCGCCGCCCTCTGGCGTCCGCTGGCCCAGGGAGGGCTGAAGATCGAGACCGTCCCCGGAGACCATTTCGGCCTCTTGACCGCGCCGGCCGTGGACGTCCTCGCGGCGAGGCTTCTGGAAAAGCTCGCGATGGTGGGAGAGTAAACTAAGACCATGCCGCGCCCGGACGCCAACCTCACCGAAAAGCGGCGCATCCTCCAGCTCGAGACGCTCTACGATCTGGCGCTGGCGCTCCATGCCCAGCGGCCGGAGCCGGAGCTGGTGGAGGAGCTGCTGCTGCGGGTCTGCGCGGTGCTCGATCCGGCCGCGGCCGTGGCCGTCACCCGGGACCCCTACGGCGGAGCGCGGGCCGCCGCGACCGTGGGCTGGATGGACGCGCCCCCCTCGGGCACGGCCCTCCTCGCCGCGCCGATCTGGCGCGAGCTGCTGGGCGAAGGGCACCTCCTCTCGCGCTCCAGGGGCGAGCTGGGCGGCCGGCCCTACGAGCAGCTCCTGGCCGTGCCGCTGGCCTACCGCGGCGTCTTCCTCGGCTATCTCGCCGTCCTCGACAAGGAGGTGCGCGGCGAGGCCGACCGCTCCTTCACGCAGGACGACCGCCGCTTCCTCGACTCGGTCGCGGCCCTGGCCGGCGTGGCCCTGGACGCGGCCCGCCAGGTGGAGAAGCTGGAAGCGCAACGCGAGAGGCTGGAAGAGGAGAACAAGGCCCTCAAGGGGAGCCTCGCCCGCGAGGTGGCCGGCCAGCGCATCATCGCCCACGCGCCGCCCATGCGGAAGGTGCTCGACCTGGTCGAGCGCGTGGCGCCCCGCGGCGTGAGCGTCCTGGTGCGCGGAGAGAGCGGCACGGGCAAGGAGCTGGTCGCGAAGCTCCTGCATCTCCTCTCCGGCCGCGAAGGCGCGCTCATCGCGCTCAACTGCGCCGCGCTCCCCGAGTCGCTCCTCGAAAGCGAGCTCTTCGGCATCGAGGGAGGCGTGGCGACCGGAGTCCAGGCCCGTCCCGGCAAGTTCGAGCTGGCCGATCACGGCACGCTCCTCCTCGACGAGATCGGCGACATGCAGCCGGCGCTCCAGGTCAAGCTCCTGCGCGCCCTCCAGGAGCGCGAAGTGGTGCGGGTGGGAGGCCGCCGTCCGATCCCGGTGGACGTGCGCCTCGTGGCCGCCACCCACCGCGACCTGGAGACGCTGGTGAGCGAAGGCACCTTCCGCGAGGATCTCTACTACCGTCTCAAAGGCGTCGAGATCGACCTGCCCCCTCTGCGCGACCGCCGCCAGGACATCCCCCACCTGGTGCGCACCTTCGTGGAAGACTTCTGCCGCCGGGAGGAAATCCCGGCCCCCGCCTTCCGCCCCGAAGCGCTCGCCATGCTCCTCAACCACGACTTTCCCGGCAACGTCCGCGAGCTCCAGAACCTGGTCGAAGGCGCCATCTCCCTCGCCGACAAGGACATCGACGCCGACCTGATCCGCTCGCTCCTGGGCACCGCCGCCTCCCAATCCTCCCCCGAGCCGCTCGACCTCGAAGCCATGGAGAGGCGCCACATCCAGCGCGTGCTCAAGCTGACCGCGGGCAACAAGAGCGAGGCGGCGAAGATCCTCGGGGTGGACCGGAAGACGTTGCAGCGGAAGGGGTACTAGAAGTATACTTCTCTCCGGGAAAAAGATATCCTCGTAGGAGCCCGCAATGGCCAAGGCGAATCTCTCAGACCCTGAAGTCCGCGACCAGGTGATTGCCGCTCTCCGCAAGCCGAAGGTGGGGAAGGCTTTTCACGTGATCCACTGGAAGAACCGGTGGAAGGTGCTCGACGAGCGCACTGCCCGCACGCGGAAGAGCTTCGCCGACCAGGACGGAGCCGTAGAGCATGCCAGGGAGCTTGCCAGGGATTCCAAGATCGACTTGGTCGTCCACGATCGGGACGGCTCGATCCGGCGCGAGAGCTACCGCGACTCCTGATCTCCGCGAAAACCTGCTCTCCTCATGCCTCCGCCAACGGAAGGGTTTGGAAGGAACGTCTTCATCAACTGTCCGTTCGATGCCGACTACCTTCCCCTCGCGCGAATCCTGGTCTTCTGCGTGCTGAGGTGCGGCTTTCAGCCGCGGATTGCGACGGAGCGGTCCGACTCGGGTGAGGTCCGGGTCGAGAAGATCCGCGAGTTGATTCAATCCTCACGCTACAGCATTCATGACCTTTCCAGGATGGAGCCTCTTCGTCCGGAGGATCTGCCGCGTTTCAACATGCCTTTCGAGCTCGGTCTGGATCTGGGTTGCAGGTATTACGGGACGGCTCGCCTGAAGAGCAAGCAATGCCTGATTCTTGAGACAGAGCGCTACCGGTATCAGAAGGTTCTCTCCGACATCGCGGGCAACGACATCCGGGCGCATCACGACGATCCGGAGCAGCTCGTTCAGGAGTTGAGAGATTGGCTGCGGGTCTCCTCCGGGGAACCGCTGCTTCCAGTGGTGAAGCTTTGGGACCAGCTCAACCGCTTTGGAGACCACCTCGAAACCTTGCTCCGGCAACAGGGCTACTCGGAGCGCAACGCGCAGGCTCTGGAGATGGCGGAGTACATCAGCTTCGTCAAGAACTGGATGGTGGGCGGTGTGGCATAGTTGAGCCGCCCACTCCCTAGTTTCGCCTGCTGGCACTCCTGCCGCTCCCCCTCGCCCTCCATCCGGTTCCAGGGGACGCGTTCCAGATCCTGTCGCCCGCGATTCGCGCCTCGCGGACCCGTGTCCCTGCCTCGGGGACCTCAGGCCGCGCGCCGGGTACCGCGGTCTCTGCCTTGAAACCCCCTGTCCCTGCCTCAGGGGCTTGGGCCTGTGTCATTCGGACCGGGGTCTGAGCCTCAGGGACAGGGAGCACCGTGCCGTGTACCGCGGCCCCTATCCCAGGAGCAGGGGTTCCTGTCTCAGGGGCAGGGGGGTTCACCTCAGGGACAGCGGTCCCTGCCGTCCGGGTCGCGGTCCTTGCCGTCGGAACCGCTGGATCGAAGACGGCGATTTCTGGATCCGCCGCTCGACCCGCGGCCTCGGCGGCCCGAGCATGAGCGAAGGCGCTTCTCACCCCGGCCCCTCCTGGCTGGCCAGGTTCATTCGCCAATCCCGACCGAGAAGGGCACCGCGTGTTGGGCCATGGTTTCAGCGGAGGCCCCATCCCATCCAGAAGAGCCCCGGAACCAGTCCGGCAGGCTCGCCGGAGACCGGGACCGCGGGCTCTGCGGCTGCCTCCGGCTCTGTGGCCCTGGCGCGGAATCTCCGCGACTGGCCGTAGTAGATTCCGGTCTCCGGCTCATCGAGACCCTTGCTCGCCACCACCCAGCGGGCGCCGGGCTCGGCCTTCTTGAGAGCCGCCTCCGCCTCCGCTTGGGCGATGGCGAAGGTGCTGGCCGTCTGCCAGGAAGATTCCCAGAGCAGCTCCTTGGCATCCCGATCGTAGAAACGGATGGAAAACATCGCTTTGTTGTCTTTGTCGCACCCGAGGTTGCCGGTCCACTTGAATCCGGGCGCGGCGCTGATCGCAAACTCGATCTCGTCGTCGGGCTCGAGGAGCTCGCTCCCGATCTTGTGCTGAGCGTAGATGGCTCCGAAGGCGATCTTTTCCACCTCGGAACGGCCGTTCACGAGCGAGCGGTGGAGATCCGAGAGGGTATGGGCCTTGGCCTTCTTGGCCGTGTCCCAGAGAGTGCGGGCCGATAACGTGACTCCGCTGTCGCCGGCATCATTCGAATCGTCGTAGAGATCCCAAAGGGCATTCTGGATGGCCAGCTCGTCTCCCTCGCCATGAAGAGTGCCGTCGCTTCTCTCGAGGTTGTACTCCAGGTCATCGCCTCCGGGCTTCGTGTCGGTATAGAACAGGTCTCCCAGGTTCGGGATCCCCATGGATGCGAGGTTCATTTCCTTCTGAGCGAGGATGGAGAAGAACGTCGGCCAGGCCTCCCCCCAGGCCAGCAGCAGGCCGTTCTTCTTTCCATGCACCGTGCAGAGGTTCTCGCCGAGCGAGTGGGGCCCTCCGGGGCTGGCGGAAAGGTTGTACAGCTCCTGGAGATGGTGGCCGTACTCGTGATGAATGTTGTCCCAGTCGTGGACGTCGGTGCCGGCGAGCTCGATCTCGGAGGCCCAGTACGAGGAGCCGTCGCCGGTGGCGGGATAGCGGATCGTGACGAGCGCGGGCAACTTCTCGCCCAGCCGCAGGAGATAGCGCGACAGGGTGTTCGCCGCCTCGTACGCTTCGAATGCTACGTTGTTGGAACGGGACAGGTCATTGGAGGCGGTCAGATTGATGGTCAGTTGGGTACCGTCGGGCGTGTTCTTCTGTGCCGGCAGCGAATCAATGGCCCAGACCTGCCCGTCGTTGAAGTCGACCACGCGCACGGTGGCCCCTTCTGCGAGGGCGATGACATAGAGGTCTCGGCCTGTGGTGTCACCGTCGTTGTTGTTGACGGCTGCGGAGTAGTTGCCGTTCCGATCCGTGGTGACGGCCGTCACCAGCTCGTCCTTGCCCGGTTCCTGGTCCCAGATCTGGACGACCGCGGCGCGGACGGGGTGGACCTTGCCTTTGATATCGGTGAATCCGATCCTGCCCGAGATGGTGACGGATTTCGGCGCGGCCGCTGGGGGCGCCGGTGCCGGGATAGGTTGCTCAGGAGCGACTACAGAGGATTCCTGCGGCGGAGCGGCGGCGGCGGGAGCCGCTGCGGGAGCGGGGAGGGAGGGTTCTTGCGCCGGAGGCCTTTCGCTCTTCTGGATATGGGCTCCGGCGCGCTTCAGTTTCAGGATCTCCTCGTCGTCCGATTCCATCTTCTTGCCCTGCTCCGCGGCCTGTGCCCGGAGCTCCTGGGCCTGCAGTTCGAGGATGCTGCGCGGGCTGAAGAAGACCCTATCGCTCGCGGTGAGGGTGTAGAGGACGAAGGATTCGGAAAAGCGCAGGCCCTCTCCTTCCGCGGGGGAACGGAGATGGGCCAGCAGGTATCCATAGCCGGGGGTGTTGAACGCCACCGGCAACTCGAGAGTGCGGGACTCGCCGCGCTGGAATCCGTCGAGGCGGATTGCGAACTGTCCCCGGGTGCGGAAGCTGTCGATCAAAGGCGCAACCGGCGCGACCACCTGCCAATCGGCGGGTCCTGGCGTTTCGATTTCGCCGGCGATCTGGACGCTCAGGAGCACGGGGGGCGTGTCTGTTCGCGCGGTCAGGTGGAGAAGGGCCTTTCCCTGAGACCCGACGCCCCCCGCGAGATTCTCGGTCGGCTCGATGGAGAGAGAGATCGGATTCCGGTCGTTCTCGCCCGGATCGCCCGCCTCATCTCCGAGCAACGGACCCGTCCAGAACAAGACCGAGATCAAGAGAATCCCCGAGATGACCATTCTGCCCAGTCTGTGCATGAGTTACCTCCAATCACGAAGTCCTGTTCATCTCAAGACGGACGTGCGACGGTTTTTCCGGCGGGACCAACCAAACTGTTCAGAAGCGTGTCTCAGAGTGTGGAACGCGTGGACCTTTGGGATGGGAATGGATGGCTGTGTCGAGGCCGCGGCGACCCGCGAAGGCTGGCTCCGCGGGTCGGGTCCTCTTGCAGAAGCTCAAGGCTGAAGGAGCCGTCGTAGCCGGAGAGACCTCGGCCGGTTCCGGCGCGGTCAGGAAGAACGCGTTGAGCAGCCCGGAACCGCATCTCCTCGGGCACTGTGCCGCGGTTCGAGGGATCGCATTCTGCTTGAGTCTGGCGAGCAGCTGGTCCGGTGCAAGGCCGGGATTCCTCGCAAGAATGAGGGCTGCGATACCCGCCACATGAGGCGCTGCCATGGATGTGCCGTTCATGCGCCGGTATCCGCCTTTCACCATGCTGAGCACGCCGTCATCCACTCCGTCGCCATTGTCATCCCGGCGCACCTCCCCGCCGGGAGCCATGATGTCGATCCGTTCGCCGAAGTTGGAATAGCGGTCCGCGAGGTGGCCTCGCGCATCGCTTGCGGCCACGGAGATGACGTTCTGGCAGCCTGCAGGGGTTGAGCCGGCCACGTCGATGGCATCGTTGCCGGCTGCGGCGATAACGACGACGCCCCGGGCGACGGCGTCGTTGATGGCCGTCTGGGTTGCAGGAAAGTCGCTGCAGGGCAATGCAACGCCCAGGCTCAGATTGATGATTCTTGCCGGAGTGGCGTTGGGGGGTATGTTGGGCACCGGCAGACCCGCCGCCCACCGGATCGCATCGTTGATGTCGGTGAATTCCCCGCCGCACTTGCCCAGCGCGCGGATCGGCTGAACCTTGACCTCCCAGTTCATACCGGCGATACCGATGGCGTTGTTCGTGGCTCCGGCCCCGATGATCCCGGCGACGTGGGTCCCATGCCAACTGTCGGGCCGGTCCACCAGCGGCCTGCCGTTGCAGAATCCTGCCGGCACCCCATCGCCTGTGTCGCGCGGGTCCGGGTCCCGGCCCGGTTGACCGTCGGCCGCCCTGCTGTCCTTCGTGATCATGTCGAAGCCGGAGACCACGTTGGATTGCTGGATGTCCTGATGGTCGAGAAGGATGCCGCTGTCGATCACGGCCACGATGACGGAGGCGCTGCCCCTCCCATGGTCCCACTCTCGGATCAGGTTGATCCCGCCCGGGCTTTCGCCCATGCTCGATCCGTTGTTGAACAGGCTCCATTGGTTGCGGAAGTCGGGATCGTTGGGAGGCAACGGAGGAAGAGTGGCTTGATGGATTGCGACGTAGTTGAGCTGAGCGTACTCGACGTCCGGCCTCTTCTTCAGCTCGGCGAGGACCTCGATCGTTCTCTCGCGAAGGCTGTTGTCGAGCTCCGGAGAGACGAGGTCCACATCCATCTGCAAGGCGTAGTTGCCGCCCGGCAGCTTCCGGGGCTCCCCGTCGAAGGCGATGCTCTCGAACTCGCCTGCCGCCGCGGCAGCCTCGAAGGCACCGGGATCCACAGGGCGCACCACGACCTCTCCGGGCCTGCCCGCCCTGGCCGAGGAAATGTCCTCCCTCTTTTCCAGCTCGCGGGCGACCTTGGTCGTACGATCGCCCAGGTCCTCCATGGCCTGAGGGGTGAAGAGCTGAGAGTCGAGCTTGACCAGGAACTCTCCTCCGCCCAGAGGCCGGATCTGGTCGGAGAAGGCGACCGCTTCGAAATCCTGGATCTCTCCCTGAGCACCCGGATTAGCCGGCTCATCCTTGAGCTTGACGATGATCTCCCCCGGCACGAAGGCGGGCTGTTGGCTCTCACCTTCGATGTCCAGGGACGGAAGGATTTCGGTATCCTGGGCCGCCGCTGCACAGGGAAGGACCAGGATGATCCAGGCACTCAATGCGACTCGTGAGAACCAGAGGCGTGACATGTTTTTCTCCCTTCTTGGGGTGACGGCGACCCGATGGAACGGATGGCTCAACGGAACTTGTAGGTGAGCGCAAAGCCAAAGTCCCAGTCGCGGCCGCGGATCACGGGGTCTTCGGTGATCGCGGCCGGAAGGGCGAGGCCCTCGTAGAAGCCCTTCTGGAGTTCTTCGACTCGGCCGTTGTAGGCTCCTAGAGTGATGAAGAATCTCTCCTCGGCGAAGCTGAGGGATACACCGGCGAGGTATTCCAGGTTGACGCCGTTGTTCGCGACGTTGCCGGCAAAGCCGAACGTGGCGTGATAGCCGGAGACGACACCCTTGCCCTCGGCGATGCGGGTGTGGAGCGCGATCATGGGGGTGACCCGCTGGTCGGCTTCGTCCTTGATGCCGACGACTCTCGTCAGATTGGGCTTGTTGTCCGTAAGGATGGGCTCGCCCTCAGGGGTCCGTTCGACGCCCTGGATAGCACCGAAGTCCGTCTGGTTGAGCGTCGAGAACGCGGCGCCGGCCGCAAGGGCGAAACGAGCCCGGCCGCCGAACCGCAGCTTCTTGACTAGGTAAGGGGAGGACGGGAAGGTCGACTCCTCTCTCTTCTTGCGCTCGGCGGTAATCGTGACGATCGTGACGTCGTCGAAATCGCCGACGATCCGGGTCTCCTGGAAGTTCTCGGGTCGCTTGAGGACGTCCGCGATCCCCTTGCTTTTGGCCTGGGCCTCCTTGGCGGCCTTGTCGAAATCCGCTGCGGCCTTGGCCAGACCCTGAGGGTTTTCGGCCTTCAAGGATTCCTGCAGCACCGTGATGGTTTTGTCGTACTTGGCGAGCTGATCGTCAAGCCCGTGGATTTCCGAAGCGGTGCAGCCAACGGTCCGCAGCCCCAGTAGAAGAGTCCTGGGCAGACCCACTCCTTGACCGAGAGCGACCTTGAAGTCACCCAGCTTGGTGGCAAACTGCTCCAGCTCCTCTCCGAGGCTCCCCGCGACCCTGGGTTTGAGGGCGCTGTCGATCGCAGTGGAAGTCGTAACCGCAGCCTGGACGAGCGCTGTGCAGGGCTGGGTCGGGTCGTTGAGGATCTTTTCCTGGGGATCGATCGTGCCTTTCAGCTGCTGGAATAGCAGAGCAATGCGTTCCGTGCGCAGCTTGAGATCCGTGAAGCGGCTGAGCAGGTCGGTCTCCGTCTGGTGCAGCGAGCGCTCGGCATTGAGCAAGGCCGTATCGCAGGGCGTGGGGGTATCGACGGCTGCGGCCCCGGCGGTCGGAGCCGTCGTATTGGCCGCGGGAAGCGGGATGGCTGGAGCCGGAACGGTCTGGAAGAGTCTCAGGAATGCTTCCAGCGCGGGCTCGGTGACCACGTCCTCCTTGAGGGTGAAGCGATAGTCGAACAAGAACGGGTTCTTGTTCGTGAAGACGATCTGCACCTCATCCCGGGTTCCATAGCGGGTCTTGCCCAAGGCGGATGCGTTCGCCAGGTCGATGGTGTACTGCTGTGCGTTGGCGGGCGGCGTCGGCTTGGTGCAGAGGCTTGCCGGTGTCGGCTCGGAGTGAGCCTGCGCCTGAGCGACCAGTAGAAGCACCAGGGTACATGCTGCTCTTTTCATGACAGGCCTCCAACGGTTCAACAGCGTGGTTGAGCGATTCCCCGGAAGGGAATGCTGAATGCTTCTTAGACGGACTCTGCGGAGGGATTTCAGAGCCTGGGGGGAAATGGAGATGGCGGAGTGCATCAGCTTCGCCAAGAACTGGATGGAGAAGGGTGTGGCATAGTTGACCCACCATGCCCAACCGCCTCTCCGCAGCGCTCCTGCTCTGCCTGGCCCTCGCCCTCCCCGCCGCCGCCCAGGACCGCACCCTTCTTTGGGACGACATCGCCGTCACCGCGCGCTTGGACGCCGCCGGCATGCTCCACGTGCGCGAACGCCAGACGATCGTGTTCAACGGCGACTGGAACGGCGCCGAGCGGAGCTTCACGCACCGGATGAACCAGGACCTCGACCTCCAGCGGATCGTGCGCATCGATCCGGACGGCCGGGAGGTCCCGCTCGTCGAGGGCGACACGGATTCCGTCGACCACTACGAGTGGAAAGGCGGCGCGATCCGCTGGCGCAGCCGTCTGCCCTCGGATCCGCCGTTCGAAGACACCCGGATCACCTACGTGCTGGACTACACCTGGTCCGGCATCCTGCTGCGCGACGGCGATCTCTATCGCCTCGATCACGACTTCGGCCTGTCCGACGTCGAATGGCCGATCCGGCGCTTCGTCCTCGACCTGGACCTCGATCCGGCCTGGCAGCCGCTCGCGGCCGTGCCGGCGCATCTGGAGCAGCGGGACCTGCCGCCGGGCAGCAGCGTGCTGGTCACCGCCGACCTGCGGCACACGGGCGCGGTGGCGCCCGAGCCGGGCGTGAGCGTCGTGCCGATCCTCTGGCGCCGGGCGGCCTTCGCGGCGGCGCTCCTCGCGATGGCCTTCCTCTATGTCCAGTTCCGGCGGGCCGAAGGCCGGCGCGGCCGGTTCGAGCCGCTGCCCGGGCCGCGGGAGTGGGACAAAGCCTGGCTGCGGGAGAACGTGCTCGACCTCCGTCCCGAGGAGGTGGGCGCGCTCTGGGACCAGGAGACCGGCCCGCCCGAGGTCGCCGCCGTGCTCGCGCGCATGGTCGCGGAAGGCAAGCTGGAGAGCTGGGTGACCCCGGGCTTCACGCTCCTCGGGATCACCTTCTCCTCCGGCGTCCTCCACCTGCGCCTCAAGGTGCAGCGCTTCCAGCTCGCCGGGTACGAGCTCAAGCTCGTGGACAAGCTCTTCCTCGGCGCGGACGAGACCGACACCGACCGGGTCCGGCGGCACTACAAGAGCACCGGCTTCGACCCTTCGAAGGTCATCGCGGACGACCTGGGCTCGCGGCTCGGGCAGCGTCTCGGCGCCGTGCCTCCGCCGAGCCGGCGGCGGACGCAGTACCTCCTTCTTGCCGTGGGAGCGCTCATCGCCCTCGACGCGTTCTTCCACCCGCTCTCGACGGCGGTCCTGTTCGCCGTGGTCGCGTTCGGTCTGATCTGGCTCTGGCTGCCGGCGGGCCTTGCGGCCGTCGCCTGGCGCAAGCGCACGGAGCGGCTCGACCTGGGCTCGCTCTTCTTCCTGGTACCGGTTCTTCTGATCTGCCTCTGGTGCGCGTTCTTCGCCTTCAACCGCGAGTGGCTCGGGTGGAACACGACGACGATCCCGGCCTTCCCCGGCGTGCTCGCGCTCGCCCTGATTCCGGTCGCGGTCCTGAGCAGCCTGCTCAACAACGCCCGCTCGCGGGAGAGCGACGACACGATCCGCAAGCGCCGTCTGCTCGGAACGGGCCGCCGGCTCCTGCGCCGCGAGCTCAAGAGCGCGCATCCCCGACTGCAGGACGACTGGCTGCCCTACCTCCTTGCCTTCGGCCTCGGGAGCGAGATGGACCGCTGGTTCCGGGCCTTCGGAGGCGAGAGCCGCGGCGGCGGATCGTTTTCGAGCGTCTCGTCGAGCGGCGGCAGCTTCGGATCGGGCGGAGGCTCCGCCTGGTCAGGCGGCGGCGGCCAGTTCGGAGGCGCGGGAGCCATGGCCTCCTGGGGCGTGGCCGCCGCGGGAATGGCCTCGGGCGTCTCCGCGCCGAGCTCGAGCAGCTCGGGAGGAGGAGGCGGCGGGGGAAGCTCGGGCGGCGGCGGCGGGGGAGGCTGGTAGCGGGCCAGGGATCAGGATTTCCCGGCGCGAACGTCCGCGAGCGGGATCCGCGACGCGCACGGGACGCCGGTTGTGACCCGGAGTCGACCCGACGAGCCCGGGAGCGCGCTCGACATCGCCTCGAGCGCGCTGGATTCCAATTTCACGCGCTCGAAGTCACATCGAGCCCGCTGCAGATCAATCTCTTGGAGCTGAAATCAAAACAGGTGCGCTGAAATCCAGAACCACCGCGTAAGAATGACAACGAGTCCGCTCGATTCGAATTCGAGTCCGTGGAACTGGAGTTTCGCGGGGAGAAGATACAAACGAGCGCGCTGAATTCCAATTTCACGGGCTCGAATTCAAATCGAGTGCGTTGAAATCTAATTTCCTGGACTCGACCTCTCATCGAGTCCGTGAAAATCCAATTCAGCGGGCTTGAAGTCTTGTCGAGTGCAGTGCAATCCAATTTCATGGACTGAACGTCTCGCCGAGTGCCTTGAAATCCAATTCAGCAGGCTCGACGGCTCGCCGGGTGCGCTGAAATCCAATCTCAGGGACTCGAAGTCTCGTCGGGTCCGCGGAAATCCAGTTTGGCGGGATCGAAGTCTTCTCGGGTGCGCAGAAATCCGTTTTGGGCAAGGCGCTTTCCCTGGGTCCGCTGGCGTCCCCGCCGGCATGTCCGGAGGAATCGGCGGAACGCCGGCGATTGTCGCCGACCCGGCAAGAAGGCCGGGCCTTCGGCCCGATCTCCTGAGAATGCCGGCGAGACGCCAGCGCACCCAGGGAAAGCGCGCCGTGCTCCTGGTGTCGACGTGCCCGCAAGTCAGATGTGACAGAGCTCTGCGATCGTCATGCGGTCGAGCGGCTGGGAGGGGAGAAAAGAAGGGGGGCGCCGGGCAGCGCGCCCCCGAGTGAGGCTACTTCGTGGAGGCTTCTTCGCAGGGTCAGGAGGCCGCCGGGCCGGAAGGCTTGGGAGCCTCGGGCTCGGGCGCCTTCGTCTTGAGGCCGCGGAACGGCTGCAGGCCGAACTCGATCAGCTTCTCGCTGTCCTTGCCGAAGTGCTGCCGAACTCCGGTGCGGATGAAGTCCACGAGGGTGTTGATCTCGCGGAACAGCACCCGCATCTCCTTGCCGACCTCCTGCTTGCTCGTGGTCAGAGCCGCGTGCTGGGTGCTCAGGCCCTTGAACCGGGCCAGCTTCTGCTCCAGCTCGGCTCGCTTCGGTTCCAGGTGCTCGACCTGGTTCGCGGTCAGACCCGTGTTGGTGACGTCCCAACCAGCGACCTTGTGCATGTACTGCGGGACTCTGGACATCTGGATACTCCTTTTCTCCCCTTTGGGGGTGAACCGGCCGGCGCCTTCGTGGCGTCGCCGGGTTGAGACCATGTCGTTCTTCACCATTCTGCTATCCTAGATAGATCGAAACGTCATCCGAAAAAAATTTGCGCTCAGGTCGCCGTGCCCGGGTGGCACTCGGCATCAAGGAAGCGTAGCAGCTCCTCGAGACCCTGCTCGTCGGTGAAGTAGCGCAGGAACCGTCCCTCGCGGCGCTGCCGGACCAGCCCTTCGTGAAACAGGGCCTCCAGGTGGTGCGACAGGGTGGAGGCCGGCACTCCAACCGCCTTCTGGATCTCCCCGACGACCATGCCGTCCGGATGCGCGTTCCGGAGCCGGCGCAGGATCTCAAGCCGGACCTCATGGCCCAGGGCGTTGAAACGGTTGGCGTATCGGTGGAGGTCGCTCATGACATTTCTAGTATCCCGGAATTGTGGTTCCATGTCAAGAGGGTCTTTGCAGCTTGGTTCGGAGATGCTGCCTCTCCGCGGGTGGGACAAAACGCCCAGGCCGCGACAATTCGTCCCGACTACCTCTGTAAGCGCGGCAATCTGGGGGTTTGCGGCCCTGGAAGGTGGCGCGGGCGGGACATTGCGGGGCAGAATGTCGCGGGGCGGGGTGGGGCAGTGTGGTACTCTCCTCCCGCTCATGTCTACAACGTACGGAAAATCAAAGAGTTACAGGTGAGAGGATCCTGGTGGGCAGGGTTGGCAACCCCCTTGCGATAGAGGGCTGGCGACTGAGGAGGAATGACATGCTAGACTCCGTCCGCAAGCAGGTCGCCGTTCCCTATGTGCCGGGAAAGGTTTTGCTGTCGGTCGCCACTCTCGGCAGCTTCGGGTGGCTCTTGGCCCACGACCTCGTGCATCCGGTCGTGATTTACGCCCTGCAGCTCTTCCTCTCTTTTTGAGTGCTGGATTTACCGCCGCGCGGGGCCGCACAAGGACCATGGCTGGTGATGCCATCATGAGGGAGGTCACCTTGGCACTGCCGATGGTGCCCGACATGGAGATCGAGGCAAGCAGGACTGCGACCGCAATCGCCGAGTCCATGAGGATGAGTCCGGATAGAATCGACGAGGTCCGGATGGCGGTGGTCGAAGCCTGCATCAACGCCCTCGAGCACAGCCGGGCGGCCGACCGCGAGATCTTCGTCACCTTCGAGGTGATCGGCGACACGGACCCGGAGAAGCTCCGCATCACCGTCCGGGACAGCGGTGTCGGCTTTTCGCCCGACGAGGTCGAGGAGCCCGAGATCGAGAAGAAGATCACGGCCCGGCGCAAGCGGGGCTGGGGCCTCAAGATCATCCACGGCCTCATGGACGAGGTCGAGATCCACTCCGGTGCCGAAGGGACGACGGTCGTGATGAGCAAGTTGCGAGGGACGGCGTGATGACCGAAAGCCTGAACGTGTCCGTGGACCGCCGCGACGGCCTCGCGGTCATCTACACGGAGGGATACATCAACAACCAGGGCGGCGAGGAGATCGCCAAGGTCGCCTACAAGCTCCTCGACGACGGCGTCAAGGTGCTCCTGCTCAACCTCGGCGGCACCAAGATCGTCAACTCGATCGGGATCTCGATCCTCATCGAGATCATCGAGAAGATGATCGAGATCGAGGGCAAGCTCGGCTTCTGCTGCCTCACCCCGACCATCGAGAAGACCTTCCAGATCATGGGCCTCGCCCAGTATGCGCCCATCTTCCGCGACGAAGATTCCGCCGTCGCCCAGCTCCGCGGCTGAAATGACGGAGCCTGCCGGTCCGGCTGCCTGGACCGAGCTGCTCGGCCTCTACCGCGACGAAGCCGGCGAAGTCACCCTCCCCGACCGTCTCCTCGGTCTCTGGGCCCGCGAGCACGGCGCCGCCGCCGCCGGCCTCTACCTCCTCAAGGACGGACTCCTCCACCAGGAGGCCGCCACCGGACCCGGGCTCCCCGCTTCTCTCGACGAGGCCAGTCTGGATTCCGAGCCCGGGCCCTTCCGCAGCCTCCGCTTCCCCGACGGACGCCTGGTCTATGCGCCCCGGGACGGCTCGGAGGACTATGCGGACGCTGCGGCGGATCCACTCACCGTGCTGCTCGCATCCCTGATCCGGTCGTGCCGGCTCAAGCGGGAGCTCAAGGATCAGCAGTTCCAGATCAACTTCCGCGTCGTGGAGCTCGAAAACCTCTACGACGTCGGGCTCGCCATCGCCGCCACCCTGGACCTCGACCGCCTGTCCGAGGAGATCCTGCTGCGCGCCGTCTCCCTCCTGGATGCTCGACGCGGCGCGCTCTACATCCTGGGGGAGGGGGAGAGCCGCGAGTACCGGCTCACCCGCACGTTCGGCGGCGAGGCCGCGCGCTCGGTCGATGCCGACGATCCCGATCTCTTCTCGTTCCTGGCCGGCACCGCCGAGTCCCCCGGCCTCCTCCCGGGCGCCACCTACCTGCTCGGCCTGCCCATCGCGGTCGAGAACGAGCCCAAGGGCCTCCTCGTCGTGGGCGACAAGGAGAGCCGGCGCGGCGTCGGACCGTTCCTGGCTTCGGACCGGCGCACGCTCGCCCTCTTCGCCAACCAGGCGGCCATCGCTTTGGAGAACGCCCGCCTGCACCGCGAGGCCCTGGAGCGCGAGCGTCTGGAGCGCGAGATGCACCTGGCGGCCGAGATCCAGCGCCAGATCCTTCCCAAGGGCGCGCCCGCCGTGCCCGGCTATCAGATCGTGGGCTGGAACCGCCCGGCCCGGCAGGTCGGCGGCGACTATTACGACCTGCTCGCCCTGCCCGACGGCCGTGTGGAGCTGGTCGTGGGCGACGTCTCGGGCAAGGGTATCCCGGCCGCTCTCATGGTGTCCACCCTGCATTCGGCCCTGCGCCTGCTGCTCGAAGAGGCCGGCTTCGGACCCTCCCTGCTGGAGCGCCTGAACCGCCACATCCTGGAATCGAGCATGGCCAACAAGTTCATCACGCTCCTCATGGCCGAGCTGGAGCCCCGGAGCGGCGTCCTGCGCTATCTCAACGCCGGCCACAACCCCGGCTTCCTGGTGCGCCCGAACGGCCGCGTCGAGGAGCTGTCATCGAGCGGCGTCCCCCTGGGGTTGCTGCCGAACAGCCGCTATCAGCCGCGCGAGCTCGTGGTCGAGGCGGGCGACATCGTCTGCCTCTACAGCGACGGCATCACCGAGGCCACCTCGATCGACGAGGAGGAATTCGGCACCGAGCGCCTGATCGAGATCCTGCGCAAGCACCAGGGCTTCACCCTGCAGGAGGTCCTGGAGACGCTCCAGGGGGCGGTCACCCGGTTCGCGATGGGGGTGCCGCAGTACGACGACCAGACGGTGGTTTTGCTGCGGCGGGACCTCACCCCCTGACCCCCTCTCCCATCTCCCACCCGGTCCCCCGCCGGGAGAGGGGGACAGGGGGTGAGGTCCTTTCGACTACAATCCCCCGCATGAAAGTCGCCAAGCTCCTCTGGCTTCTCCTTCTCCTCCCCATCTTCGCCGTGCTCATGGCATCCCAGCCGCCGGAACAACCGCCGTCCAAGGCCTGGTCGCTGGCCATCCACGGCGGGGCGGGCACGATCCCCAAGGACATCCCGGAGAGCGAGAAGGAGCAGTACCTGAAGTCGCTGCGCGCCGCCCTGGAGGTCGGGCGCAAGGTGCTCGCGGGCGGCGGCACCAGCCTGGACGCGGTGGAGAAGGTGGTGCGCACCCTGGAGGACGATCCGCTGTTCAACGCCGGCAAGGGCGCGGTGTTCACCCACGACGGGACGAACGAGCTGGACGCCGCCATCATGGACGGCCGCGACCTCTCCTGCGGATCGGTGGCGGGGCTGAAGACGGTGAAGAACCCCATCTCCCTCGCCCGGATGGTGATGGAGAAGTCCCCGCACGTGTTCATGGTGGGGGAGGGAGCCGAGAAGTTCGCGGACGCCATGAAGGTCGAGCGCGTGGACCCGAAGTACTTCTTCACCCAGAAGCGCTGGGACGAATTGCAGAAGAAGCTCAAGGAGGAGGCGGAGAAGGACAAGGACACGGTCGGCGCCGTGGCGCTCGACGTCCACGGCAACCTCGCCGCGGCCACCTCGACCGGCGGCATGGTCAACAAGCGCTTCGGACGCCTGGGCGACGTGCCCGTGATCGGCGCCGGCACCTATGCGAACAACAAGACCGCCGCCATCTCGGCCACCGGCTGGGGCGAGCGGTTCATCAGGCACACGGTGGCGCACGACATCTCAGCGCTGATGGAGTACAAGGGGCTTACCCTGCAGCAGGCCGCCGACGAGGTCATCCATCGCAAGCTCGAGAAGGACGACGGCGGCGTGATCGGCGTGGCCCACGACGGCTCCATCGCCCTGGTGTTCAACTCGGAGGGGATGTACCGGGGAGCCGCGGATTCGAACGGGAGGTTCGAGGTCGCTATCTGGTAGGGGAAAGGGAAAGGACCTCAAGGACACCAGGGACCTCAAGGACGGCAAGAGCAGATCCGGTGTCCTTGGAGTCCTTGGAGTCCTTGAGGTCCTTTAGACTGCCTTCCGGAGGCCCGCCACCTGATCCAGAAAGAGCATCGGCGCCGTGATCCCGCCGAAGAGCCCGTCTCCCAGGGGGACGGTCACCGGCTCGCTGCCGACCGCGACCCCTTGGGAGAGGAGAGCCCGCAGGTCGTCCTCCCAGAGGAGGTCGGGCAGAGCGGTACCGAGCGCTCCTCCTGCGATCCGGCGGACGCCGCGGGCGGTCGTGCGGAAGCGCAGGCTGCCCGGGTCGTGGCTCTGCACCGGATCGAGCGCTCCGATCCAGACTCCGCCCTCGGCGTTGCGCAGCAGGTCGGCGTCCGGGAGCGCGCCGGGCAGGAGGAAGAGATGGCTGGGCGCGGCCTCGTCGGGCGCCACCAGGTGGGGCGTGGGCCGGCGGCCGAGATCGACGGCCAGCCTTTCGTCGAGCGCCGGAGTCAGGAACACGCCGCGCTCGACCAGGTCGAGCGGGCGCTTGGCCGAGCCCAGGAGGTCGAAGGGGAAGGGAACGCCGCGCGGATCCGTTGCATCGTCCCGCAGGCTGATTGCAGCATGGAAGACCGGCGTGCCGAGCGCATTGCGCAGGAACGGAGCCCCGTGATGGAAGGACGTGGAGGTGAAGGCACGGCGGTTGAGCATCTCCAGGAGGGCCGCGGCGGCTTCCTGGGAGAGCACCACGGGCACGGGTCCGTCCGGCGCTTCCGCCGCTCCCTCGTCCGGCGCCTGACGGGCGCGGGCTCGGGCCACCAGGTTGGCGGGGCCGAGCCTCGCCAGGGACCGGGCGGCCGCGGCGGCGATGCCCGCTCCGGGTCCGCGGCCGGCCGTCACCGCGGCCCAGACCGAGGTCGCCTGCGCCGTGCGCCGCAGGCCGCGGCTGGCGGCGACCGCCATCCGTCCCTCCGCCCAGCCGAGGCGCACGGTCTCATCCCGGTCCGACAGCTTCTGCACCAGCTCGCGCGCCCGGCCGGAGGTCATCCGCGCCAGCTCGGGATCCCAGAGCGCATCGCGCAGGCCGGGCGCGAGCGCGCCTTCCGCCCCCTCGGGCAGCAGCGGCGGGGGCGAGGGCGGGGAGAGCCGCGCCTGGGCCAGCGCCTGGCGGATGGCCCGCTCCAGGTCGGAGACCTCGCAGCCGCTCGTGCGGTTGAGGCCGCTGCGGCCCGACTCGCGCACCCGCGCCAGCACCATCCTCTCTTGCAGCTCGTACGAATCGCGCCGGCGCTTGCTGTTGCTCTCCTGCCCCCGCCGGGCTTCCACCCAGATCAGCTCGGTCGCATCGGCCGGCGAGGAGGCCAGGGCGCGCTCCAGGCGCGACTGCATCTCGTCCAGAGCGATCGGGGAAACCGGCGAGGGAGCGAGTGGCGGCATTGCGGCGGAGCATACCAGGGAGCCGTGATCTTTTTCCGTGGCCTGGCCTTTGCACTTCCAAGGGTGAGGCAAGGCGACCGGAGATGGGGAAAACATTGATGATTCGAGGGCTAGTACCGATTCTTCTGCTCGGTCTGGCGGTGCTTGCGACCGTCCGACCCTCCCTTGCAGAGGACAGTGCCGACCTCATCCTGCAACACGGGGTCTTCTACCCGGTCCAGCCGGCCGGCCGCGTCGAGGGCAGCCTCGCGGTCCGCGCCGGCCGCATCGTCTATCTCGGACCGGACGCCGGCGCCGCCCGTTTCCGCGGCCCGAAGACGCAGGTGATCGACCTCGCCGGCCGCACCGTGACTCCCGGCCTGATCGACGCCCATTCCCACCTCGCCGGCCTCGGCCAGGCGCTGGCGGAGGTGGACCTGACCGCCGCCCCCACCTACGACGAGATCGTCCGCCGGGTGCGCGAGGCCGCCGCGAAGGTGCCGAAGGGCACCTGGGTGCGCGGCCGGGGCTGGGACCAGAACCTCTGGCCCGAGAAGGAGTTCCCCACCCACGGCGCGCTCTCCGCGGCGGTGCCGGACCATCCCGTCTGGCTCACCCGGGTGGACGGTCATGCCGCCCTGGTCAACGCCCGCGCCATGGAGATCCTGCAGATCGGCCCCGAGGTCCAGGACCCGTCCGGCGGGCGCTTCCTGCGGGACGACCAGGGCCGGCCCACGGGCGTGATGATCGACAACGCCATGGACACGGTGGGCGGCCGGCTGCCTGCTCCGAGCGTGCAGGACCGCGAGCGCGAGCTGCGCGCTGCGGCCCGCCACTGCCTGGAGCTGGGGCTGACCACGGTCACGGACATGGGCGTCGGTCCGGGCCAGGTCGCGGCCTACACGAACCTGCTTCACGCGGGCGAGCTGCCGATCCGCTCGGCTCTGTTCCTCGGCGACGACGAGCCGTGGCTCGCCACGTGGTTCGAGCGCGGTCCCCAGGTCGATCCCGAGTCCCGGCTGCTGATCCGCGGCGTCAAGCTGTACGCGGACGGCGCCCTGGGGAGCCGCGGCGCTGCCCTGCTGGAGCCCTACAGCGACGATCCAAACAATCTCGGCCTGCTGGTCTCGACCGGCGACCACCTGCTGGACGTCTCCAGCCGGGCCGCACGGGCCGGCTTCCAGGTCGGGATCCACGCCATCGGCGACCGCGGCAGCCTGGTCGCGATCGACGCCATGGAGAAGGCGCTGGCAGGCAAGACGGATGCGCGCTTCCGGCTGGAGCACACCCAGGTCACCCGCGTGCAGGACCTCCAGCGCATGGCGAAGCTCGGCATCGTCGCTTCCATGCAGCCGACCCATGCCACGTCGGACATGGCCTGGGCGGACGAGCGCCTGGGCGAGGGCCGGCTGGAGCGGGCGTACGCCTGGCGCAAGGTGCTGGACTTCGGCGGCCGGCTGGCCCTGGGGAGCGATTTTCCGGTGGAGTCGGCGGACCCGCGGCTCGGCCTCTATGCCGCGGTGACGCGCCAGGACCTCGCAGGCCAGCCCGCGGGCGGCTGGCTGCCGGGCGAGAGGCTGACCCGGGAGGAGGCCCTGCGCGGCTTCACCCTCGACGCGGCCTGGTCGCTCTTCCTGGACAAGGAGGTCGGCTCGCTGGAGGTCGGCAAGCGCGCCGACCTGGTGGTGTTCGCCCGCGACGTGATGACCGTGCCCGAGGCCGAGATCCCCAAGGTGGAGGTCGATTACACACTGGTCGACGGCAAGGTCCAGTTCGAGAGGGGGAAGCGCCGGTGAAGCCTCTCGTCCGCGCCCTGCTGCTCGCTCTCTTGGTGGTGCTGCCCGCCTCAGCCCAGGACTATGGGCTGCAGCGCCGCGCCATGGTGGACGAGCAGATCCGGCAGCGGGGCATCCGCGAGCGCGAGGTCTTGAAGGCGATGGAGCAGGTGCCCCGGCACCTGTTCGTGCCCGAGTCGGTGCGGTCGAAGGCCTACGAGGACGCGGCCCTGGCGATCGGTCCGGGGCGCGCCATCTACCAGCCGTACGTGGTGGCGCTGATGACCTCGCTGCTCGACCTCGACCGCGGCGACAAGGTGCTCGAGGTGGGCACGGGCACGGGCTATCACGCCGCGATCCTGTCGCGCATCGCGCGCGAGGTCTATTCGATCGAGATCGACTCGACCGCGGCCGCGCAGGCGAGCCGGCGGCTGGCGGGGCTCGGCTATCCCAACGTGTTCGTGCGCCACGGCGACGGCTACCAGGGCTGGGTGGAGAAGGGCCCGTTCGACGCCATCCTCCTCTCCGTGGCGCCGCCGCGCGTGCCCAAGCCGCTCATCGACCAGCTCCGCGTCGGCGGCAAGATGGTGGTGCCGGTGGGCGGGTTCTTCCAGGACCTGCTGGTGATCACCAAGACCGCGGACGGCCTGGAGAAGCGGACGGTCATCCCGGTCCGCGTGGCGCCCATGGCGGGCAAGGTGCGCGATGGCGAGTAGATTCCGGCTGGCCCGGCTGACCGCCTTCCTGATGCTGCTCGCGGCCTGCGTCGCGGCGAGCCCGCAGGACGATCACGCCCGGGAGCGCCGCCGCATGGTGGACGAGCAGGTGCGGGCCCGCGGCGTGGACGACCGCCGGGTGCTCACGGCCATGGAGCAGGTGCCGCGGCACCGCTTCGTGCCGGACGACGTGCGCGACTCGGCCTACGACGACCGGCCGCTGCCGATCGGCGAGGGCCAGACGATCTCGCAGCCCTACATCGTGGGCCTGATGACCGAGCTGCTCGACCTCAAGCCGGGCGACAAGGTGCTGGAGATCGGCACCGGCTCGGGCTACCAGGCGGCGGTGCTGTCGCGCCTGGTCGCGCAGGTCTACACGATCGAGATCGTCAAGCCCCTGGGCGAGCAGGCGCGCAGCACGCTGGACCGCCTCGGGTACGAGAACGTCCACACCCGGATCGGCGACGGCTACAAGGGCTGGCCCGAGGCCGCGCCGTTCGACGCCATCATCGTCACCGCGGCCCCCAAGCAGGTGCCGCAGCCTCTCCTCGACCAGCTCGCCGCGGGCGGCAAGCTGGTCGTGCCCGTGGGCAGCTCCTGGCAGGACCTCACCGTCTACACCCGCCAGCGGGATGGCAGCTTCCACAAGGAGACCGTCCTCCCCGTGCGCTTCGTCCCCATGACGGGCGAGGCGCAGAAAAAGCGGTAGAGCCGTAACATTCCCTCCCCTCCCTCCGCCTCAGGAGGTGACTCCGGGCGCGTTGTGTGCATAGCATTGACACGTCTCGATGTTGCAATGTATCCCGGAACCCAACCTAGGAGGAGGTCGAGCATGAGCAGGATGTTCGCTGAGCGAAGCCGATGGTTCTTGCCGGTTCTGGTCCTGGCGCTGGTTGGCCTGGCGGCTCCCGCGGCGGCGCAGCCGTTCGGGGCCTGGCTGGCGCTGACCGGACACCCGACGCACGGGTATGTCCGCATTCCCGCCAACGCGGCGCTCAATCCCACGGGCGCCTTCACGTTCGAGGCCTGGGTGGCGATCACGAACTCCGCGGCGAGCGCCGACTGCCGGAGCATCGCGGGCAAGAACTGGGAGCAGGCTTGGTGGGTCGGCCTGTGCACCGTGGGCGGCAGGCCGACGCTGCGGTCGTACCTCAAGGGGAGCACGTCGCAGAGGAACGGCGGCGAGATCGAGCCCGGCCGTTGGACGCACGTCGCCGTGGTCTTCAACGGCACCCAGCGGCTCCATTACGTCAACGGCGAGCTCGCGGCCACGTTTAGCGAGACCGGCCCACTGACCACCAGCGCCGACGAGGTGCGGATCGGCAGCGACACCCGCTGGCAGTTCACGCCCACCGGCGCCATCAACGAGGTGCGTCTCTGGAACGTGGCGCGGACGCAGACGCAGATCCGGGACAACATGGACAACCCGATCAACGCTCCGCAGGGCGGCCTGATCGCTGTCTGGAGCCTGGCCGGCAACGCGCAGGACGTGGTGGGGCCGTATGACGGCTCGGTCCAAGGGGCCGGCGTCGGCTTCCTGACCTTCCCCGTGGCCCTCAACTGCGGCGCGACCACGGCCACGGCCCACTGCCTGCTCAACCGCTTCCTGATCACCGCCCGCTGGCGGACGAACCCCCTGCCCGGCTCGCTCACCGACGGCCAGGCCCAGACGGCCGGCTGCGCCAACAGCGGCTCCGGCCTGTTCCAGTTCTTCAGCCCGAACAACTGGGAGATCATGGTCAAGGCGCTCAACGGCTGCGGTCTGAACAACCGCTACTGGATCTTCTCGGCGGCGACCACGAACGTGTTCTACCGCATGGAGGTCCTCGACGTGCAGGCGGGCGTGCAGAAGATCTACTTCAACTACCCCGGACCGCCGGCGCCGGCCGTGACCGACGTCAACGCGTTCGCGACCTGCCCGTAACCCGGGCCTCGGGCTGCCCTCCTCTCGCGGGAGGGCAGCCTTTTCTATACGCTCCCCCGGATGCCCGAACCTTCGTCCGAGGACCGCCTGACGTCCCCGCGCTGGTGGCCGTTCTGGATCGCCCTTGCCGCGGCCCTGGCCCTGCGCCTGCTCTGGCTGGACGTCCGGCCCCTCCACCACGACGAGGGCGTGAACGGCTGGTTCCTGTACCGGTTGCTGGACGGCTACCGCTGGGAGTACGACCCCGAGAAGTTCCACGGCCCGTTCCTCTACTTCTTCGGCCTGCCGTTCTCGCTCCTGCTCGGCATGGGCGAGGCCGCGCTGCGCCTGCCCGTGGCGCTCGCCTCGGCCGCGGTGGTTCCCCTGCTCCTGCCTCTGCGCCGCCGGCTCGGACGCACCGGGGTCACCGCCGCGGCCTGGCTGCTCGCGGTCTCGCCGTCGCTCGTCTCCTACGGCCGGGACCTGATCCACGAGACCTATCTCGTCGTCCTTACCCTGGCCCTCCTCGCCGCCGCCGTCCGCTGGCTGGAGGAGCGGAGAGACCGGGACCTGATCCTCGCCGCGCTCGCGCTGAGCCTGATGCTGACCGTCAAGGAGACCGCGGTCCTGACGCTCGGCTCGCTCGCGCTGGGTGCGTTAGCAGCCTGGTGGCTGGCCGGCCGGCCCCCTCTCCCGCGTCCGCGCGCCTGGGTCCTCGTCGCGCTCGCCTTGGCCGTGCCCTACGTCCTTCTCTATACCTCGTTCTTCACGAACCCCGCCGGCCTGGTGGACTCCTTCCGCGCCTACCTGCCCTGGACCCAGAAGGGCTTCGAGGGCGCGGGGCACGAGAAGCCATGGCCCTACTTCCTCCTCCTCCTGGCCCGGTTCGAGCCGCTGGCGCTCGCGGGAGGCGTTCTCGGGAGCGTCCTGGCCTTCCTGCGCAAAGACCGGTTCGGCCTCTTCGTGACCGTGGCCTGGGTGGTGCAGCTCGCGGCCTACTCGGCGATCCCTTACAAGACGCCCTGGCTGGGGATGAACCTGGTGCTGCTGCTGGCGCTCTCGACGGGTGTGCTCTTCGCCGAGCTCGGGCGGCGTCCGCTGCCCGGAGCGCTCCGCGCTGCGATCACCGCCGCGGGTCTCCTGGGAGTGGCCTGGAGCGCCTCGAAGACGGTCGAGGTCTCGTTCCTGCGCTACGACGACGAGAGCCTGGGGTTGGTCTACGTCCAGACGAACCGCGACGTGCGCGACCTGATGGAGCTGATCGAGGGCGCCGCCCGGCGCTCGCCGCAGGGCAGGGGGCTCGCGGTCCGCTTCTACACCTCGAACCGCTGGCCGCTCCCCTGGTATCTCCGCGACTACACCGCGGTCCTCTACGCGAACGAGGTCCCCCTGGACCCCGCCGGGGACGTGCTGATCTGCGACCCGGCGCAGGAGCAGGCCCTGCGGAAGCGACTGCGCGGCAAGTACCTGCGCCGGCAGTACACGCTGCGCCACAAGGTCGAGCTGGTGGTCTACGTGAGCGAGCGCGTGTGGCCCTTCTCGGCATAAGCTTGCACCCCCATGGAACAGCCTGCCGAACCCCTGGCCCCGCCTTCCGACGAGACCGCCCTCCACCGCGGGCGGCTCTGGAACCGCAACTTCTTCCTGCTCTGGCAGGGGCAGACGATCAGCCAGCTCGGCAACCAGGCGTTCTCGATCGGCATGATGTTCTGGCTCATGCGGGCCACCGGCTCGGCGAGCCTCATGGGACTGCTCATGTTCACCTCGATGCTGCCCGGCGTGCTGCTCGGGCCGTTCGGCGGCACGTTCGCCGACCGCCACTCGCGCATCCGCATCGCCGTGGTCTGCGACTTCCTCTCCGGCGCGGCCATCCTGACGCTCGGCTTCGTGATGCTCGATCCGCGGGTGCAGCGGCTGGAGCCGGAGGCGGTGCGCTTCGTGCTCGGGCTCATGTTCGGGGGCGCGGTGCTGCTGGGCTCCCTGCGGGCCTTCCGCCAGCCGGCGCTCGGCGCGGCCATCCCGGACCTGGTGCCGAGGGAGCGGATCGCCGCCGCCAACTCGCTCAACCAGTTCTCGGTCCAGGGCTCGACGCTGTTGGGGCAGGCGGCCGGGGGCGTGCTCTACCAGGCCTTGGGAGCGGCCGTCCTCTATCTCATCGACGGCGCGAGCTTCCTCTATGCCAGCCTGTCGGCGCTCTTCGTCCGCCAGCCCGCGCAGACGCCGCGCAAGGCGGCGGAGCACCCGTTCCGCCACTTCCTCCAGGAGACGGCCGAGGGCTTCCGCTACCTCGGGAGGAACCGCGGGCTGCGCGACTTCACGGTCCTGGCCTCGATGGTCAACTTCTTCGCCATGCCGATCCTGGTGCTCTTCCCGTTCTACGTCGAGCTCTACCTGAAAGCGGGCGCCCGCTGGTACGGGTTCCTCCTGGCCGGGATGAGCGCCGGCGCGGTGATCGGCTTTCTGATCGCCGGCACCCTGAAGCTGACGGGGGAGGCGAGGGGGCGCGCGATCCTGTCCGTGCTGGCCATGGCTCCCATCCTCTTCGGCGTGATGGGGCTCGTGCGCAATCCCATCCTCGCCCTGGCTCTGAGCTGCGCCAACGGAGCGGCCGTGGGCTTCGTCAACGTGTATCTGATGGCCATGGTCCAGACGTCCACCGCCGCCGAGATGCGCGGCCGGGTCCTCGGCGTGATCATGACGCTGGCGTCCGGCCTCACCCCCCTGGCCATGGCCCTGGGCGGCGTCGTGGGCGACCTGACCGGCAAGAACATCCCGCTGATCTATGGCGTCTGCGGCGGCTGCTCCCTTCTCCTGATCCTCTGGCTGGGCCCGCGCCGCGACCTGCGCGAATTCCTCGCGAGCGGCTGAGCGCGAAGCTCTGCAAATCGAAAGTTGAACTTTCGATTTCCGGAAGTTAGAATGGCGGCATGTTGGTTCCCCGCACTCTGTCCGGGCTTCTGGAGATGGCCGTGAAGGGCTTTCCGGCGGCGCTGGTCACCGGTCCGCGCCAGTCGGGCAAGACGACTCTCCTGCGCTCCCATTTCGGAGCCACCCACCGCTACGTCTCGCTGGAGGCTCCTCACATCCGGGAGCGTGCCCTGGCCGACCCGGTGGGCTTTCTCGGCGACCATCCTCCGCCGGTGATCCTGGACGAGATCCAGCATACGCCCGCCCTTCTCTCGTACCTTCAGGTCGCCATCGACGAGGACCGCCGTCCGGGACGATGGCTGCTGTCGGGATCGCAGAGCTTTCCGCTCTTGCAGGGGACGAGCGAGTCGCTGGCCGGCCGGGTGGCGATCCTCACTCTCCTTCCTCTCTCCTGGAGCGAGATCGAGCATCGCGCGCGGGCGCAGGACTCGGTCGAGACGGTCCTGGACGAGCTGCTGGAGGCCCGTCCCGCGACGGCCGCTCCCTCCCGGCCGGACTTGGCACAGTGGCTCCTGCGCGGCGGGTTCCCTCAGCTCTGGAGCGATCCGGGGGTGGACCGGCAGCTCTGGCTGGCGAGCTATGTCCAGACCTACCTCGAGCGCGACGTGCGGTCGGTCCTCGGCGTGCGCGACCTGGGGGCTTTCCAGACCTTCCTGCGCCTGGCGGCAGCCCGCACCGGCCAGGTCCTCAACCTCGCCGATCTGGCCCGGGATGCCGGGATCTCGCCGCCGACGGTCCGCCAGTGGCTGTCCGTCCTCGAAGCGAGCCACCAGATCTTCCTCCTGCGGCCGCACTTCGAGAACCTGGGCAAACGGCTCGTCAAGAGCCCGAAGCTCTACTGGCTCGACACCGGACTGGTCTGCTTCCTCCTGGGGTTGAAGGACGAGGACGCGGTGCTCCAGGGGCCGATGGCCGGTGCCCTGTTCGAGACCGCCGTGGTGGCCGAGCTCGCCAAGCTCTTCTACCACCGGGGCCTGCCGCCGGCCCTCTGGTACTGGCGGTCCCAGGACGGCTGGGAGGTGGACGTCCTGGTCGAGCTGCGCGGGAAGCTGCATCCGGTGGAGGTCAAGCTCACGGCGACCCCACGGCCCGCCCACGTCGAGAACGTGGTGCGCTGGCGATCGCTGGCCGGGGACAAGGCAGGGAGCGGACTGGTCGTGACCCGGGCCGAGGAAGCATCCGCCCTGGTCCCCGGGGTGAGGGTCACCCCCTGGAGCCTGCTCTGAGGTTCGTGGTGCCATAGGGCACGACCCCAGTGCCATAGGGCACGGCCCTTGTGCCATAGGGCACGGCCCTCGTGCCATAGGGCACAGCCGCCGTGCCATGGGCCAGGGTGCCGCCGGCAAGCTCGTTTTCTTCTAAGATAGGTGCACCCATGCAAAGCTCCTGGGAGCCTGATTTCTTTGTCGCCGACTGGCGAGTACGCCCTGCTCTGGGCAAGCTGGAGCGGGGTGAGGTGTCCATCGCGCTCGAGCCGCGCACCATGCAGGTGCTCGTCTGCCTGGCGCGGTATGCGCCTGAGGTGGTCTCCAAGAAGCGCCTGATGCAGGAGGTCTGGCTCGGGGTGTTCGTCAACGAGGAGGTGATGAGCCACGCCATCTGGGAGCTGCGCAAGGCGTTCGGCGACGACGCAAAGAACCCGAGCTTCATCGAGACGCTCCCGAGGAAGGGCTACCGCCTGGTGGCGGCGGTGTCCCGCGCCGTCCCACCGGAACTGCTCGAGACGGGGAGCCGGGTCGGCCAGTACGAGATCGTGGAGCCGGTGGCCGGCGGCGCCATGGGGGAGGTGTACAAGGCGAGGGACACGCGCCTCGGCCGCACCGTGGCGCTCAAGGTCCTGCCCGCGGACCTTGCCCGCGACCCTGCCTCGCAGAAGCGCTTCAAGCGCGAGGCGCAGGCCGTGGCGCAGCTCGACCATCCGAACGTGGCCACGATCTACGACATGGGCGAGACCGAGGGTGGAAGGTCCTTCCTGGCGTTGGCCTTCTACGAGGGGGAGACGCTCCGGCAGAAGCTCGAGCGCGGGCCGCTGCCGATCCCCGAGGCGGTGGGGACCGCGCGCCAGATCGCGAAGGGGCTCGCCGCGGCGCACCGCTGCCAGATCGTGCACCGCGACATCAAGCCGGCCAACCTGGCGGTGCTGCCCGACGGCTCGATCAAGATCCTCGACTTCGGGCTTGCCAAGATGACCGACGCCACGCTGCTGACCCGGCTCGGCTCCTCGCCCGGCACGCCGGCCTACAAGTCGCCCGAGCAGACCCGCGGGGAGCCGGCCGATCCGCGCAGCGATCTGTGGGCGCTCGGCGTGGTGCTCTACGAGATGGTGAGCGGACGGGTGCCGTTCGGAGGCGAGTACGAGCAGGCAGTGATCTATTCGATCCTGAACGAGCCGATGCGGCCCCTGGATCCTTCGGTGCCCGCCGCGCTGGTTGCGGTGATCGAGCGGGCGCTGGACAAGGAGGCGGAGAAGCGCTACCAGACCGCGGAGGAGATGGCGGCGGATCTTGCAGCGATTGCCCTGGCGGGTGGTGAGGTGGCGATCCCGCGCAAGCCGTCTCGGGATCGGCAGCGGCGAAAAGGGCTGATCGTTGTCCTGTCCACGCTGGCGGTGCTCTGTATTGCCCTGGGCTTCTGGGCTCAGATGGAGCGGATGGAGCGAGAGGAGCAAAGAAAGAAGCAGGAGCAGATAAAGCATCGGTGGGATTTTTCACCCAAGGTGCAGAAGTATGTCGACAAAGGGAATGAGCTGGAATGGCGAGGCGACACCGAACGCCTTCTCGGCAACGCCGAGCAGGTCTACCGCAGGGCCTTGCGGGTCAGCGGGAACAATCCGGTCGTCAAGGCATATCTCGCCGCGCTTCTGATCCGCTGCCAAGGCTATTTCCCGACGGAAAAGCGACGGAAGGAGATCCAGAATTTGACGGCCGACGCGGTGCTCCGCGCTCCGGAGCACCCGATGCCGTGGGTCGCCAGAGCCAAGCTCCGCTTACTGGACAACAAGGTGAAAGATGCCGAGCAGGACGCACGCAAAGCCATCGAGCTCGACCCCGAATTCGATCGCGGGTATACGGTTCTGGGAGAGGCTCTGATCGCCCAGGACCAGTTGGAGACGGGTCTCGAAGAGATCCGGCAGGGAATGGAGCTCGGCGAGGGATACCTGCGCGGGCGGCTCGTGTATGCCGCGCGGCTCAGGCGAGCCAGCCGATACAAGGACGCTTTGCGGGAGTATCGAATCGTGCTGGACTTCGATCCCGACCATCCGACCGCTCTCTACAACATTGGAGAGATCTACCAGACGATTGGCCAGAATGAAGAGGCCGTCGCCTGGCTTCAAAGGGCACTTGCGCTGGGGGAATGGCGTTCGGGCAACAGCCTCGGCAACATCTATCTGAAGAAGGGCCAGAACCACGAGGCGATCCCATTCTTTACCAAGGCTTACGAGATCGCGCATCATCCCGTCCCGGCGCGCAATCTGGCCGAGGCATACGAGAAGATCGGTCAGGCTGACGAAGCTGAACATTGGTACGATACCGCTGTCGACAGATTCGATTATCAGCTCTACCAGGGCGGAGCGAGGGACGATCTTCTCAGCGGCCGTTCGTTCTGCGTCGCCAAGCTAGGTCGCTTCAGTCAGGCGTTCGACGACATTAAAACAGCAATGGCGATCAATCCAAACGATACCCGCCTCCTCTTCCGCGCTGCTCAGGTCTACCTCCTGGCGGGGCGAAGAAGAGACGCTTTCGATTATCTGCGGCAGGCCGTCCAGAAGGAGTTTCCGCGAGATGAGATCCGCAGCGACTTCGTCTTCAAATCCCTTCTGAACGACCCTGAATTCCGCAAGATTCTGGACGGTCTCTAGCCGCCGTTCGGCTTGCCGCCGCCGCCATCCACCGGGATCGGGTCTCCCGGAGGCACCGGGTCCCCGGAGCCGCCGGGCTCGCCGCCGAGGCTGTTTCCCGTCAACGGTCTCTGGATCACCTGCCAGCTCCGGATCTCCTGGAGCAGCGTGCGGAACGGGTAGCCCAGGCGGTCGAGGACATCGTTGATCGGGTTGGCGAGCGCGTAGGTGCCGAGCGTCGAACCGACCTTGCGCCGTTGGAGCTGGCGCGCCGGCACGACCTCCGGAAGGGCTTCACCCTCCCTGGCCCACAGGTACGCGTAGGGAGGCGCCGCCGGCGCATGGAACACGGCTTCGATGCGTGCGGTGACAGGGGCAGGAGGCGGTGGGAGAGCGACGATCATGGTGTATCCCTCCAAGGGTTTTATCCGCGCGTGGGGCGGATCGGTTGATGTCCTGCCCGAATGGACGACCCGACATCGAAAATTCTCAAAGCTCCCGCAGGAGATCCGGCTTCGCGGGCGCTGGTACAATCCCCCGCATGAGCGCCGCACGCCGTACCCTGGGTTGCTGGATCCTCTCCGTCTTTCTGGAGCGCGGCTGCGATCCGACCACGGCGCGGATGCCGCGGACAGTGCGCCGCATCCGCACGCTCAGCCCGCGGGAGATGGCCGAGCTCAACCCGCTCGCCGGCCTGCTCGTGCCCGTCACCAATCTCCGGCGCTTCCCCAGGCCGCGGCGGGCCCGTCCTTGACACCCCCCCTCCCGGGCCATACGCTTTCCGGGCCTAAGAACCTTCTGTCCGCCTGCCCGTAGGAGCGACCATGGGCCTCAAGGAAGTACTCAGCAAGATGAAGATCGTCGAGATCTCACCCGAGGAGACGGCGTTCGGCTCGTCCCCCCGGCCGGGAAGCTCTCCGCCCCCTGCGCCCCTCGGCCAGCCGACCGACATCCGCGAGCTCCTGGGCACCCTCCAGCCGCCGCCGGAGATCGACGACAAGGCCTTCGAGGCCGCCACGAAGCCGGCGGAGGGTGCGGGGAAGGCCGAGTCCGCTGGCGATGGCGGCGATCCCGGCGGCATGGGCGAAATTGCCGGCATGGACATCCCCGACTTCGCGATGATCTACAAGGCCGCGGGCATCCAGGACCCGGCGCACGGCTACACGGCGCACAAGGTGCTGGAGATCCTCTCGTCGTCCGACTTCGCCAACCTCGACTCGCGGGCCAAGGCCGCGGCGCTCGCCGGGTTCCTGCGCATGAATCCCTCGGGACCCGTGCCCATCACGGACATCGTCCAGGACGCCGTGCGCCGCGACCAGGCCCTCGACCGCTTCGAGGACTTCCTGCGCACCAAGCTCAAGGCGCGCACCGAGGAGAAGGAGAAGGAGAACACCCGCCTCCAGGCGGAGATCGACGAGCTCATGCGCAAGAACCGCGAGGCCATGGAGGCCAACCGCCGCGCCCTGGAGGGCGAGGAGGCACGGCTGGCGCAGTGGCAGCTCACCAAGAAGGCCGAGGAGCGCCGTCTCTTCGAAGCCGTATCGCCGTTCGTCGAGACCAACCCGATCACGACCGGGGAGGCCGCGACGCCCCCCGCGCCAGCTCCGGCCTCCGAGGGTCCCGAGACCCAGGCCTAGTCCAAGGAGAGAGCCATGTTCGAACGAATCGTCCGCGTCTTCAAGTCCTGGATCGGCTTCTTCATCTCCTTTGCCGAGGACCCGGAGGTCATGCTCCAGGAGTCGATCGAGGAGATGCGCAACACGCTGCCGAAGCTGAACCAGATCCTCGTCACCACCCGCGCCACCGTGATCCGGCTGGAGCAGGAGCGTGAGGAGCTGGAGCGCAAGGAGAGGCAGCTCGTCAGCTCCATCCAGGCTGCCTTGAAGGAGGGCAGCCCGGAGCTGCGCCGCATCGCCGAGGACGACGCCGCCACGCTGCAGCAGGTGCGCCAGGAGCTGACCGCCACCCGCGAGCAGATCATGTCGGCGCAGAACGCGTTCCAGAACGCCCAGATCACGGTCGAGGACATCAAGGGCAAGCTGCGCACCAAGATCGAGACGAGCCGCAAGGCGATCCAGGAGTCGAAGAAGGCCGCGGTGCTCAAGAACGCCGCGAGCGCCCTCGCCGAGCTCGACACCTACGGCACGGCCTCGACCTCCGACAAGTACCTCGACGAGATCAAGCAGCGCGTCGCCGAGTCGAAGGCCGCGGTCGAGGTGGCCACCGGCGGGCTCGACGTGGACCGCATCAAGACCGAGCGCAAGGCGCGCCAGCTCCAGGCCCAGAGCATCCTCTCGGAGTTCGAGGTGGAGATGGGTCTCAAGAAGCCCGACGCCGTGCGCGAGGCCGCGCCCTTCCCGACCGAGGCGGCGCCAGCCTCCCAGACCACACCTCAGAAGGTGGGCGAGGCTTAGAGGGGTAGAAGCCCGGAAAGGACCTCAAGGACACCAAGGACACCAAGGACGACAGATGCAAGTCCTTGAGGTCCCTGGTGTCCTTGAGGTCCTTTCCGGCTGACCGCCTGCCAGAAACCCATGGCCACCGCCCCGCCTGCTCCCGCCGCGTTCCTCGAATCGCTCCCGCCGTGGGGCGCGGACCTGGTGCGCTCCGTGCGGGCCAAGCAGTCGAACATGTTCGTCCTGCACGGCGTGCCGTCGGAGCTGGTGCCGCTGCGCAGCTCCGCCGGCTTCCGCTTCCTGTCGCTGGAGGAGTTCCTCACCACCCAGCTCTTCGCGGGCTGGCCGTCGATGCTGACCTACAACCGCGCCGAGGGGCTGGGCTTTGCGACACCCGCGTCGCGCTCGCACTTCGAGGAGCGGCTGCGCGGCTACGACGCGGTCCATGGCACCACCTGGGCCGACCGGCTGCCGCGCGACGCCGGCAACTGCTTCGCCCTGCTCGACTCCTACTTCCGGCACTGCACGGCGCTGTCGCCCGCCCGGCCGGTGGTGCTGATGCTCCCGTTCGCGGAGACCGTGGTCCCGGCCGCCGACGTCTCGAACCGCGGCCCCGAGGACCGCGCCGTGCTCGTCTACCTGCGGAAGTGGTCGCAGGACCCCGTGCTGCTGGCCAAGAACATCGTCATCGTGCTGGTGACCGAGACCCTGGCCGATCTCGATCCCAAGCTGCTGCGCTCGCATGCCACGCGCGAGGTCGAGATCGTGCGGCCGACTCAGAGCGAGCGGCTGGAGTACCTGCAGGCGGTCCGCGCGCCCGAGTGGTACCGGAAGATGGCGGAGCTGACGCCGGACCGCCTGGCCGAGCTCACCGCGGGCATGACCCGCGTGCAGCTCGCCCAGATGCTCGACGGCGCCGACGCCAACAACGAGGTGCTGACGCGGGAGCGCGTGCGGCGGAGCAAGAAGGAGGTCATCGAGACCGAGGGGCTGGGCCTCCTGGAATACGTGGAGCCCAAGTACGACCTCTCCATGGTGGCCGGCATGCCCGCGGTCAAGGACCGACTGCGCCGCGCCGCCCGCGCCATCGCCCGGGGCAATCCGGCGGCCGTGCCCATGGGCTACCTGGTCTGCGGCCCGGTGGGGAGCGCCAAGTCGTTCCTGGTGGAGTGCTTCGCCAACGAGATCGGCTTCCCGTGCGTGAAGCTCAAGAACTTCCGCTCCATGTGGGTGGGCGAGACCGAGGCGAACCTGGAGCGCATCCTGAAGATCCTCGCGGCCCTGACCCCGGTCGGGGTGGTGATCGACGAGGCGGACGCGGCGCTCGGCAACCGCGAGCAGTCGGGCGATTCGGGCACCCAGAACAGGGTCTTCGCCCAGATCGCGACGTTCATGGGCGACACCCGCTACCGCGGCCAGATCCTCTGGTTCCTGATCACCTCGCGTCCCGACCTGCTGCCCATCGACCTCAAGCGCCAGGGCCGCGCCGAGGAGCACATCCCGCTCTTCTACCCCGAGACTCCCGAGGAGTACGACGAGATCTACCAGGTGATGCTCAAAAAGCTCGGGATCAGGACCGCCGTTGCCAGGGTGTCGGAGGTGGCGTCGGACGAGCATCTCCTGGGTCTTTCCGGATCCGATCTGGAATCGGTGCTGGTCCGCGCCGTGCTCGAAGCCGAGGCCGCGGAGGCGCCCGAGGTCGCGGCCGAGCACCTCAAGAAAGCTTTCGAAGACTTCCTGCCGTCCTCCAACTCCCGCGAGCGCGAGATGCAGATCCTCTGCGCCGTGCTGGAGTCCACGAGCCGCGAGCTGCTCCCCGAGCGCTACCGCAACATGGACCGCGGCGACATCCAGGCGAGGATCTCGGAGATCAAGCGGGACCTGCGGCTGTCGTCGTAAGGAGAACCGGACGATGGGATTCCTGGCCGCGTTCCTGCTGAGCTTCATCCCCGCGCTCGGCTGCGCGACGCTGGTGTACTGGCTGGACCGCTACGAGAAGGAGCCGCGCATCCTGCTCGGAGCGGTCTTCGGGTGGGGCGCGGTCATCGCCGTGATCGGCGCCGTGGTGGCGCAGCTGTTCCTCGCCGGAGTGATGACGGCGGCCACGGGCTCCGAGAAAGCCGCGGACTTCGCCGGCATGGCCCTGTTCGCGCCGGTCACGGAAGAGAGCCTCAAGGGGATCGCCGTCCTGCTGGTCTTCCTGGTGCTGCGCCGCGAGTTCGACTCGGTGCTCGACGGGATCGTGTACGGCTCGGTCGTCGCTCTCGGCTTCGCCGCCACCGAGGACCTCTTCTATCTCTACGGCGAGTACACGGAGACGGGGATGGACGGGCTGTTCAGCCTCTTCGCCATGCGGATCGTCATGGGGATCTGGGACCATCCCTTCTACACCTCGTTCATGGGCATCGGCCTCGCGATGTCGCGGCTCAGCCGGTCCACCGCGGTGCGCTGGCTGGCGCCGCCGGCCGGCTGGTGCGTTGCCCTGGGGTTCCACGGGCTGCACAACACCCTGGCCGCCCTGTCCGAGGAGACGCCCGGGCTCGGCGCGCTCATGTTCCTCATCGACTGGGCCGGCTGGTTCTTCATGAGCATCCTCATCTTCGTCCTGATCCGCCGGGAGGGGAAGCTAGTGGGGACCCATCTCAAGGAGGAGATGGACGCGGGGCGTCTGAGCCCGTCCCAGTACCGCACGGCGGCCTCGAGCTGGGCGCGGTCGGGCGCCCGCCTGCGCGCCCTGTTCCGCGGCCGGATGGGCGCGACCCGCCGCTTCTACCAGGTCTGCGGCGAGCTGGCCCACAAGAAGGATCAGCTCGCCCGCCTGGGCGACGAAGGGTGCAACACCGCCCTGGTGGAGCAGCTCCGCACCGAGCTCGCAGGATTGGCGGGCCAGGCCGTGGGCTGAAGTTGACAGTCTCCGCGCGCGGCGCCACTATGGCGCCGAGGAAGCGCATGCGGATCGTCCTGATTTCCCCCAAAGGCCCGCTCTACCGCCACCGCGGCGGCATCTTCAAGCGGTCGCTGCGCTACATGCCGCTCACGCTCACGACGCTGGCCGCGCTCGTGCCGGCGGAGCTGGACGCCGACATCCGGCTGATCGACGAGGGCATCGAGGACGTCGATCCCGCCGCCGTCCAGGCCGACCTGGTCGGTCTCACGGTCATCACGGGCACGGCCGTGCGCTCCTACGAGCTGGCCGCGGCCTTCCGTGCCCGCGGCATCCCGGTGGTCCTCGGCGGGCCGCACGTGACCCTGGTCCCCGAGGATGCCCAGCCGCACGCCGATGCCATCGTCGTGGGCTACGCCGAAGAGAGCTGGCCCGAGCTACTCTGCGATTTCACGGCCGGCCGGATGCGCCGCCGCTACGACCAGCGCCCCGGCCTCTCGCTCGCCGGCATGCCGTTCCCGCGGCGCGACCTGCTGCCGCGCAACCGCTACCTCACCGACGACGTGTTCGAAGCCACTCGCGGCTGCGTGCACCGCTGCGACTTCTGTGTCGTGCCTTCGGCCTGGGGTACGAAGCCCTACCAGAAGCCGGTCGATGAAGTGATTGCGGACATCCGCCGGAAGGGCTCGCGCAAGCTGATCTTCGTCGATCTGAACCTGATCGCCGACCGCGGGTACGCGGCGCGGCTGTTCGAGGCGCTCATCCCGCTGCGCGTGCAGTGGTACGGCCTCGCGACCGTGCTCCTCGCCGAGGACGAGGAGCTTCTCCGCCTGGCGCAGAAGAGCGGCTGCCGGGGCATCCTCATGGGGCTCGAATCGATCTCGCGGGAGAACCTGCGCGCCTCGAAGAAAGGTTTCAATTCCCCCGAGCGCTACCAGGAGCTGGTGCAGGCCCTGCACCGCCATGGCATCGCTCTCCAGGGCTGTTTTGTGTTCGGGCTCGACGACGACACGCCGGAGATCTTCCTCGAGACCGCGCGCTTCGCCGTCGAGGCGCGCATCGACCTGCCGCGCTTCGCCGTGGTCACGCCGTTCCCGGGCACGGCGCTGTACCGGCGCCTGGAGAGCGAGGGGCGGATCCTCACGCGCAACTGGGAGCTCTACGACGGCCAGCACGTCGTGTTCCAGCCGGCGAAGATGAGCGTCGACGAGCTGCAGCGGGGCATCGAGACCGCCTGGAAATACGCCTACAGCGTGCCCTCCATGATGCGGCGCCTGGCCGCTTCGCCGAGCCCGTGGCCGGTGCGCGTCGGAACGAACCTCGGGTACCGCTTCTACGCCCACAACCTGCACCGCTTCTACAACTGCGACTGGATCCTCGGGCTCGGGAGGGCGAAGTCCGCGGCGTGAGGCTCACGCTCGTCCACCCGTGCATCGGCCGCCGCGCCGGCGACCGCTCCTACATCCGCACCTGGCAGATGGAGCCGCTGCCGCCTGCCCTGATCGCGGGGATCACCCCGCCGGACGTGGAGGTGCGCTTCTACGACGACCGCATGGAGGAAATCCCTTTCGACGAGCCCACCGACCTGGTGGCGCTCTCCGTCGAGACCTACACCGCCCGGCGCGCCTACCAGATCGCCTCGGAATACCGGAAGCGGCGGGTGCCGGTCGTGATGGGCGGCTTCCACGCGAGCCTCTGCCCGGACGAGGTGGCGCGCCATTCCGAGAGCGTGGTGGTGGGGGAGGCCGAGGCGCTCTGGCCCGAGGTGATCGACGACTGGCGGCACGGCCGCGGCCGCAAGCTTTACCGCCAGGAGGGCCGCACCGCGCTGGCGGGAGCGAACCCCGACCGGCGGATCTTCCGCGGCAAGCGCTACCTGGGCGTGGGGCTCGTGGAGGCCGGCCGCGGCTGCCACTTCAAATGCGACTTCTGCGCCGTGCAGACGGTCTTCCAGGCCACCCAGACGCGCCGTCCCGTGGACGAGATCCTGGCCGAGATCGCGGCGATCCGCCACGAAAAGAAACTGATCTTTTTCGTCGACGACAACATCACCTCGAACCCGGCGCAGGCCAAGGATTTCTTCCGCGCGCTCATCCCGCTCAAGGTGCGCTGGGTGAGCCAGGCGAGCATCAACGTGGCGCACGACGAGGAGATGCTGGATCTTCTCGAGCGCAGCGGCTGCATGGGCGTGCTGATCGGCTTCGAGACGCTCAATCCGGCCAACCTCCTCGCCATGAACAAGACGTTCAACACCATGCGCGGCGGCTACGAAAAGGCCCTCGAGAACCTGCGGCGCCACAAGATCCGGCTCTACGGCACGTTCATCTTCGGCTACGACGAGGATACGCCCGAGCAGCTCCCCCGGGCCGTGGCGTTCGCGCGCGAGCACGGCTTCTACATCGCCGCCTTCAACCACCTGACGCCATTCCCGGGCACGCCGCTCTACGAGCGGCTGGAGCGCGAGGGAAAGCTGCTCTATGAGAGCTGGTGGCTGGACGAGGCATACAGTTACAACAAGGTGCCGTTCCGGCCGGCGCGCATGACGGCCGAGGAGGTGGAGCGCTGCTGCGTCGAGGCGCGGCGGGCCTTCTACTCCTGGCCGAGCATTGTGAAGAGGTCGCTCGACCCGGTCAACCGGGCCGACGCCTTCATGTTCCGCAACTATTTCCTGATCAATTGGCTCCACCGCGCCGACGTGGACGGCCGCAATCATTTCCCTTTGGGAGCGGAGGATTGGCGCGGAGAGCTGCGGGAAGCCGATTGATCGTCGATCTTCAGGCAGCGGCGGACAGACGCCGGTTCATGACCCGCCAGAACGTGGCCACGGCCTCGGGATTGCCGTCGAAGTAGTCCTCGAAGAATCCGCTCTGGTTGAGGAGGGGCGGATAGGCGTAGCGCTCGTTGTCGGGGCCGGTCTCGCGCACCCAATCTTCCGGCTCGCGGGGGTCGACGAGGGAGAAGATCTCGCGCGGGTACAGGTAGGGTCGTCCCTGATCGTTCAAGATCCGGAGGTCGTCGGCCTCGATGCCGAGAACCACATAGGGCTGGTCCGGCGTCAGGTCGGGATAGTCCGGGCTCCGTTCACGCAGCTTGACGATCATCGCTGGGCTCGGAGGCTACCATGTCCCCAACCCGGTTGACAGCCGCTCCCTCCGGGGCCACTATCCGGCCCGGTGTGTCCTCAATGACAGGAAGCCTATTGATCGTCGATCTCGCGCGGCCCGAAGACGATCCGGAGATCCGGCGCCTGTTGCGGGACAATCCCATGGACGGCGAGATCCGGGTCTCCCTGGAGCGGGAGCCGAACGCCTTCCTGGCCGCGGCGGTGGAGGGGGAGCCGCACCACACGGTCGTGGCCCGGGAGCCGTCCGGGCGGATCGTGGGCATGGGCACCCGCGCGGTCTGGAACGCCTTCGTCAACGGCGAGCCGCGCCGGCTCGGCTACCTGAGTCAGCTCCGGGTGGACCGCAGCTTCCGTGGTCGGCGCCGGCTGCTCGGCGCCGGGTATGCGGCGCTGCGCGACCTTCGCGCTTCGGACGAGGCGCCGTTCGACCTCACCTCCATCATCGCGGACAACGAGACCGCGCGCCGGCTCCTGAGCGGAGGAGTGCCCGGCCTGCCCACCTACCGCGAGCTGTCCGGCTTCGTGACGCTGGTCCTCCCGGCCGTGCGGCCGAGCCGGAAGAGGGCGGCGGTGACGATCGAGCCGGGCCTGCCCGGCCGGATGGCCGAGGTCGCCGACTGCCTCGCGCGCAACCGGCGACGCTACCAGGCCGCACCGTTTTTCACCGCCGAGGAGCTGCTGTCGCCCAAGCGCAGCCGGGGCCTCGCGCCACACGACTTCCGGCTGGCTCTGCGCGACGGCCGGGTAGCCGGCTGCCTCGCGCTCTGGGACCAGCAGGGCTTCAAGCAGGTGGTGGTGCGCGGCTATGCGCCGCGCCTGGCCCGCTGGCGACCATGGATCAACCGGCTGCCTCGCTCGCTGGGGATCCCGTGCCTGCCCGATCCCGGCGAGGCGCTGCCGCATGCCACGATCTCCCACGTGGCGGTGGACGGCGATGATCCTCGGATCTTCCAGGCGCTCGTCGAGTCCGCGCATGCCGAGGCCTGCGCCCGGGGCCTCGCGTACGTGGTGATCGGCCTGGCCGCCGGGCACCCGTGGCTGCCCTGGTTGGAGCGCCGCTTCCGGCCCCGGCGCTACGAGAGCGTGCTCTACACCGTTGATTGGGGAGACGGCGCGGGAGCTCTCGACGGCCGGCGTCCTCACGTCGAGGCGGCGCTGCTGTGAGAGGCCGGCTGGTCCGCACAGAGGCGCTGACCGGCGAAGAGCGCGAGGCCATGTATCGCCTGCTCGCCGGCTCCTTCGAGGGCGTCACGCGCGAGCGCTTCGAGGCCGATCTCGCGGAGAAGCCCTGGGTGCTGCTCCTGGAAGACGAGCAGGGGCTGCGGGGGTTCTCGACCCTCCTCCTCTACGAGACGTCCCTGCCCGGCGAGGGAGCGTGCACCGTGGTCTATTCGGGCGACACGATCGTCGATCCGGCCGCCTGGGGGAGCGCCGCGCTGCCCCGCTGCTGGATCGCCGCGGTGCGCCGGCTGCGTGAAGAGCATCCGCAGGGTCGCCTCTGGTGGCTCCTCCTGACCTCTGGCTTCCGCACCTACCGCTTCCTCCCGGTCTTCTGGAAGGACTTCTGGCCGCGCCGGGACGCTGCAACGCCGCCGGACGTCCAGGACCGCCTTGACCATCTGGCCGGGGAGAAGCTCGGAGCCCTCTACCGGAAGGACGAGGGGATCGTCCGCTTCCCCGAGCCGCAGAAGCTCCGCGGCCCGCTCGCCGAGGTGCCCTCGAGGAGGCGTCTGGACCCGCACGTGGCCTTCTTTCTGGAGAAGAACCCCGGCTGGATAGAGGGGGACGAGCTGGCCTGCCTGACCGAGATCGCAGAAGCCAACCTCACCCCCGCGGGACGGCGGATGTGGCGGGCGGGGATGGAGCCTGAGATGTAGGATTGACTCCGAGGCCCGCGCAGGCTTAGACTTCTAACTCCTTGTATTCAAGGAGCTTGCGCCGTACGCAGACTGGAGCTGGACAATGGGAAACGTACAGTCGATCGAGAAGGCCGTCCAAGCACTGCCGCCCGCCGAGCTGGCTGAGTTCCGCCGCTGGTTCGCCGAGTTCGATTCGGCCGCCTGGGACAGGCAGATCGAGCAGGACGCTGCGTCCGGCAAGCTGGACAAGCTCGCTGCGGAGGCACTCGCTGACTATCGCGCGGGATCGGCCCGCGAGCTTTGAAGCACACAGCCTCGAAGCGATTCTGGCTGTGCCTGGAGTCATTGCCCGCTGAGGTTCAAGCGCTCGCTCACCGGACCTATGCTCAACTCAAGGCGGATCCGTCGCACCCGTCACTGCACTTCAAGACCGTAGCCAATGGCCGTTTCCACAGCGTCCGGGTCGGCCTGTACTACAGAGCGCTCGGTCTGCCCGTTCCCGGTGGCGTTCATTGGTTTTGGATCGGCTCGCATGGCGAGTACGACAAGATCGTCAGTTGACAACCTCACCCCGGCGGGACGGCGGATGTGGCGGGTGGACCGCTGAGGTGTGGCACGCGCTCGTAGACATCCGCCAGGTGCAGCGTGCAGCCGATCGAGCCGAGGATGACCGCCTCTTCGAGCCGGTTGGCTTCGGAGAGCAGCCAATGGCCATCCTCCTGGCGGGTGAGCAGCTCCACCCGGATCTCCTCCTGCGACACCAGGAGGTATTCGCGCAGAGAGTCCAGCGTGCGGTAGTGAGCGGCTTTCTTGCCGCGGTCGTAGCCCTCGGTCGAGGGGGACAGGACCTCGATGAGAACGGTGGGATTGAGCAGGGTATCGAGCTCTCCGTCCTCGAACCGGGGCTCGCCGCAGGCCACCGCGATGTCGGGGTACGTATAGAGGCCCGTCGCCGGGATATGGACCCGCATGTCGCCGATATACGCCTCGCACCCGCGCCCCTTGAGCTGAGCGTGGAGAGCGCCGGCGAGATTCCAGACGATCAGGTTGTGCTGGCGGCTCGCCCCCGACATGGCAAAGGCCTCGCCGTTCAGATATTCGCTCTTCGTCTCCGCCTGCCGCTCGGCGGCCAGATAGTCCTCCAGGCGGATGCGGCGGTGGGGGTCGGCCGACATGGAAAGAGGATACCATGCCCCAAAGCAAGGGAGCCGACCGTGGAATCGACCTTCAAGAACCTCCCCTGGCTCGCTTCCAACCTTCCCGGCTATCTCCACTTCCGCCGGGCGCTCGGCAGGCCCGAGGACGTTCAGCGCTCTCTTCTCCGGCATAACCTCAGAGCCAACTCGGACACCGCCTTCGGCCGCGTCCATGGGTTCGCGTCGATCCGCACGGCGGAGGAGTACCGCGAGCGCGTGCCGTTCATGCCGGGCGAGGATCTCGCGCCGTGGGTCGAGCGCATCCGGGCCGGGGAGGCGGGCGCCCTCACCCGGTCGCCGGTGCGCACCCTGGAGCCGACCAGCGGCTCCTCGGCGGCGGCGAAGCTCATTCCCTACACGCCGGAGCTGCAGCGCGAGATCCGCCGGGCTGTCGCTCCCTGGATCGTCGATCTCTACGCGCACCGGCCGCGGCTCGCGCTCGGGACCGCCTACTGGTCCATCACGCCGCTCGCTCTGGAGGAGGCATCGCCGGGACCCGTGCGGGTCGGCTTCGAGGAGGACTCCGAATACCTGGGCGGGTTCTGGAGCCGCCTGGCCGATGCGACGCTCGCCGTTCCGGGATCGGTGCGGCACCTGCGGGATCCGGACGCCTTCCGCTATGCCACCCTGAAATTCCTGTTGCTGCGTCGCGATCTATCCCTGATCTCGGTCTGGCACCCGAGCTTTCTCCTCCTGCTGCTCGAAGCGCTCCCGAGGTTCTGGGACGCCCTGGTCCGCGACATCGGGAGAAGCGAGCTGGAGGGGCTCTCTCCGGACGAGCCCACCCGCATCTGGCCGAAGCTCGGCCTGATCAGTTGCTGGGGCGACGCCCACGCTGCTCTCTCCCTGCCCGAGCTGTCGCGGGCCTTTCCGGGAGTCGAGATCCAGCCCAAGGGACTGCTCGCCACGGAAGGCTTCGTAACCATTCCTTTCCAAGGAGCGTGGCCGCTGGCCATTCGATCCCATTTCTTCGAATTTCTTCCGGAGGACGGCGGCAGCCCGCGCTTCGCCTGGGAGCTGGAGGAGGGCCGGGTCTACTCCGTGGTGCTCACGACCGGCGGCGGCCTCTATCGCTATCGGCTCCAGGATCGCGTGCGTGTCGAAGGATTTTTGGAGAGCACGCCGTCGCTCCGCTTCCTGGGCAAGGAAGGACACGTCTCGGACCTCCGCGGGGAAAAGCTTCACGAAAGCTTCGTGGCCGGGGTCCTGGCCAGGGTGTTCGAAGGGATCGCGCCTCGATTCGCGATGCTCGCGCCGGACGACGACTCCGGATACGTCCTCTTCCTGGAGACGGAAACGCCGCCGCCGGCCGGACTCGCGGAGAGGCTGGACGAGGAGCTGTCGGCGAATCCTCACTATCGCCTGTGTCGGGCCCTAGGCCAACTCGCCGCGGTCCGGATCCAGGCGCTCCAGCCGGGTGCGTTCGCGCGCTACCTCCACCGCTGCCGCGAGCGCGGACAGCGGTGGGGTGACGTGAAGCCTCTGGCGCTCTCCCCGCTACGCGGCTGGGAAGAGGCCTTGTTGCCCTGAAATCAGTAGAATCAACCGATGAGCGAACAGACCGAGCCGATCCCCGGCGCGCTGAACCTGGCGCTGGCCGCGGCCGCAAGCGCCTCGGCGCTCGGCCTGCTCGCCTTCGCCTCGCACACCTCCTCGTGGGGGTGGCGGATCGCCGCGGCGGTCGCCTTCTCGTACGTGAACAACACGATCTTCTCGCTGCTCCACGAGGCGGTGCACGGGCACCTCCATCCGCACCCGCGGGTCAACGAAGCCGCGGGCCGTTTCTTGGCGGCCTTCTTTCCGACCGGGCTCGGCTTCCAGCGCGTCTGCCACCTCGGCCACCACCGGCGCAACCGCACGGACGCGGAGGTCTTCGACTACATCCTGCCGGGCGAGAGCCGGCTGCTCAAGACAGTGCAGTGGTACGGCATCCTGACCGGCCTCTACTGGCTGCTCCCGCCGCTCGGCTGCCTGCTCTACCTGGTCTGGCCGGGCTTCTTCCATCTGCCGGAGCGGCTGCGCAACACGCGCTGGTCCCGCCAGACGAGCACCGCGGCCATGCTCTCCGGCTTCGAGGGCGCGCCCGAGCGGACGATCCGCCTGGAGATCCTCTTCTCGTTCGCGTTCCAGGCCGCCTGCATCTGGCTCCTGGACCTCTCGGCGGCCGGCTGGCTCGCCTGCTACGCCGCCTTCGGCTTCAACTGGAGCTCCCTCCAGTACGCGGACCACGCGTTCAGCGAGCGCGACGTCCACGACGGCGCCTGGAACCTGCGCGTCAACCGCCTCGTCCAATACCTGTTCCTCAACTATCACCATCACAAGGCGCACCACCGGGACCCGCAAATCCCCTGGGTCCACCTGCCGAAGCACGTGGACTTCACGGAGAAACGGCCGTCCTTCCTGAGCATCTGGCTGCGGATGTGGCTCGGCCCCAGGACCTGGCCAGGAGAGTAGCGAGCAGCCATCCGGCCACCGCGTCGAGCACGTGATGCTGGTGGATCAGGACCGTGGAGGCGGCGATCAGCAGCGCCCACAGCCAGAGCAGCGCCCGGACCGTCCGCGGAGCATGCGGCGAGAAGGCCGATACGCAGAGGACGGCGAAGACCACGTGGAGCGACGGCAGCAGGTTGTAGGTGAGGTTCAGGCCGTCCGCGATGCGATAGAGCTCCGCCCAGATTCCGAGGTCTTCGGGCTGCGCCGGCGCGAACGCGAGCTCCGCGGGGAACAGAAGAAAGGCGATTCCGCTCGCGAGAATGGACACGGCCATGGCGCCGACCAGCGCGCGGAGCTCGCGGCGCGTGCGCAGGATGAACGGCGCGAGGAAGAACAGGATGTAAAGCGACATGTAGAAGACCGTCATCCCGGGGACGAACGGGATGCGCAGCTCCGCGGCGAAATGGACCGGCACCCGGAAGGCGCGATGCGCGGTGAGCCGGTCCGCTCCGCCATAGATGAGCGCGAACCAGAGCGCGTTGGCGAGCGACAGCCCTGCCGCTTCGCGGAGATGGGCCCACCCCGGCCAGGCCAGAAAGGGCTCGTCCTTCACTTGGCGAGAGTCTCGTCCAGGTATTGCAGGATCGCCCGGACCAGCGCCCGCACGTCACGCTTCGGCTGCAGGTAGTGGTCCGCGCCCCAGATTGGATAGAGCAGGCCGGGCAGCGCGCAGACGTCCGCGAGGATCAGCCCGCCGTCGTTGGGTCCGAGAGGCGCGAGCCGGCCGTGGCAGCGCCGCGACACGCGGCGGGTCAGGTGCTCCCGCAGGGGAAATCCGACCACGCTGATCAATTGAATCGTCGTCGGCAGACGCAGAGGGAAGTCCAGCGTGCGGCCGGGGCCATAGCGCAGGTCGCGCAGGAAGTCCGTGCTGAAACCGCGGAGCCGGTGGTAGAGGCGGATCAGGACCGCGCCCGGGCTCCTGGAGAGCAGCCAGTCCGCCATCGGCGTGCCGTCGAGGATGCCGCACAGGCTGATCCAGGCCGCAACGTTGCGGAAGGAGCGCTCCGCGTCCGGCTCCGCGAGCGCCATCTTCACGTCCGGTCCGCCCTTGCTCAACGAGGCCAGGATCACCGGCCGCTCCGGCTGCGCCGCGAGCCAGTCGCAGAGGATGCGGGCGTTCTGCCGCAGGGTGCCGGTGCTCGCTAGCGGGACCAGGGCGGTGGCGCAGCCGATCCGCTCGGCCTCCTCCCGCACCAGGCGCCCGTCGGAGCCGGCTGCCGGATGCTCGCGGTAGGAGGCTCCGGGCACGATCGCGAGGACCGCGTCGCGGCTCCAGGCCACAGGGACCGGCTGGCGGCAAAGCTCGTCGACGCGGCGGATGAACGGCCCATGATACGGCGACTCCACGACGCTCCGGTAGAGACGCTCCGTGGCCGCATCGATCCCCTGCATCAAGCCGTCCTGCGCCTCCGGCCGAGGAGGTAGCCGGCTCCCAGCCCGATCAGCAGCCCGGCGCCGCCCACCCACCACGCCATCTTCCGGGCCATGGCGAGCAGCGGATTGTCGAACAGGTTGTCCGACGCGTGCAGGCTGGCGATCAGCCACTTGCCGCCGTCCTTGACCATCGTGGCGCTCCAGCGCGCGGGGAGATCGAACGTCCTGCCGTTCGTCATCTCGAAGTGCTCGACGGCGCTGCCGAACGCGATACCGGCATCGCCGCCGTAGAGGATCGTGAGCTCGTCGACCTTCACGTCGGCCTTGAAGCTCTCGAGGACCTTGTCCGGACCTTCCAGCATGCGCGCCATGTACTTGCGGATCCCATCGCGCCCGCGGCTGACCTCGGCGTTGTGCCAGGTGATCACGGCGTTGGGATGGAAATAGGTGAGCTCGCGCTCGATGTCGCCTTTGCCCATCGCGTCGAGCAGCCCGTCGCGCAGGGCGCGCAGCGCGTCGTGAGTGGCTTCGTTCGTCGGTTGCACCGGCGCTTGTGCCGGAAGACTCGCGGCGGTCCAGCACAGCAGGATCAGGGCTGCGATCGCGGTTCTCATGTTCACCCTCCCTTGGGCTGCGGTCGATAGCCGCAGAGGCTCAGCATGCGGAACTCCGGGCATTCGTCGAAGCGCGCGAACGTCCTGGGGACGATCTCGCGCGAATAGAGAGTCTTGCGATAGGCCTCGTCCCGGCCCAGGGCGAGCATCTGGCGGCGCATCTCCGGCAGCCGTCCGCGCAGCTCCGGGAGCTCGCGCGCCAGCTCGTCGAGCACGCGGAGCTGAGCGCGCTTCGGAGCGCCGAAGAGCTCCTCCAGCATCCAGGCGAACAGCTTCGCGTTCAGGGTGCGGAGCCGGGGATGGGTGCGCAGCCAGAGCGCGTCGAGCAGCTCCTCGTCCCAGCGCACGTGCCTCGCCTCGTCCGCCAGGTGCAGGCGGTGCGCCTCGACGAACGCGGGCTCCAGCGGCGAGGGATGACGGAGATAAGCCCTGGAGTAGTAGAGGGCGCGCTCCTCCTGCAGGAGCATCAGCCAGAGGAACAGGGGCAGGGAGAGCGGACGGCTCACGGCCCACCGCGAGACCGCCGCCCAGACAGCCGGGACCCGGACGAAGCAGTGATCCCTGTCCTGGTAGAGGTGGGGAGCGCAGCGCCGGTTGAGCTGCCGGAACATCTCGGTATGCCGGATCTCGTCGTCCAGGAACTGGCGCAGCCCCGCCGCCAGCCGCTCGGGCCACGTCTCCCGCAACAGGGCCGCGAGCACCGGGCGGCCGAGCGCCGTCTCGAGGAACATGATCTGCTCGTTGAAATAGAGCGCGTGGAGCTGGTTGTAGCGGAGGCGCTCTGCCTCCGTCAGCTCCCGGTAGACGGCCGCGTGGAAGAGCGGCGTGAGCTCAGCGGGAATGAAAGGTTTCCCTGCCTGCATGGCTGTCCCTTGTCGGGGCAGCCTATCACAGCCGCTTCAGCACCACGACCGTCGTGTCGTCCGGCGGTTCCTCGGAGCGCAGGTGCTTCTGCCAGTCGTGGAGCAGGGCCTCCACAATCTCGGCGGCGGAGCGGTTTTCCAGGCTGCGCAGGACCTCCAGCGGACGCTCGAAGCCGTAGGGGTTGGAGCTCCAGTCCACGGCCTCGAACAGGCCGTCCGAGCAGAAGACCACGACGCCGCCGGGCGGGATCTGGATCGAGATGTCCTCGTAGTGGCGGGCCGGCCCCTGGCCCAGGGGGAGGCCGGAGATCTCGATCTCGGAGACCTCGCCGCCGAACAGCGCGAGCGGCCAGGGATGGCCGGCGTTGGAGAGCAGGGCCTTGCCGGTCTTCGGGTCGAGCAGGAGGAGCACCAGGCTCGCGAAGTTCCGGTGCGCGGCGCGCCGCAGCACCCGGTCCACCTGCTGCAGCACCTCGGCCGGCGTGCGCTCGGGCGAGATCAGGCTCGCCAGCGCCGCCGTGGTCATGGCATGGACGATGGAGCAGGAGTAGCCATGGCCGGCCACGTCGCCGGCCGCGATCCAGAGCCGTCCGGCGTCGTCCTCGATGAAGTCATAGAGGTCGCCGCCGGCCTCGGTGGCGAGGAGCGACCGGGCCGCGACCTCCCAGCCTTCGAGGTCGGGGAGCGTGGTGGGCAGCAGCCCCACCTGCATGCGGGCGAGGAGCCCCATCTCGTACTTGATCCGCCGCTCTTCTTCCAGGCGGCGGATGAAGGGCGGCGGCTTGAGCCGCTCCAGCTCGACCTGATCCGGCCGCCGCAGCCCCACGAAGCCGAGCGCGAGCAGGACCGCGGAAGATCCGGCCGTGACCGCCAGCGTCACCGGCAGCCACGCCGGGTTCCAGGCCGAGAACGCCGCGGCCGGGAGCAGGAACGAGGCCACCGACGCGGTGAGCAGGGTGGTGAGCCCGAAGCGGCGGCCGAAGAGCACCAGCGGCGCCAGGACCGCGAGGTTGCCTGCGATCTCCAGCGGGAGTGGATGGATGCGCAGCGGGCCGAGCAGCAGCGCGCCGGCCAGGATCGCGGCGGCCGGGGCCCAGCGCGGCGGCACGATCCGCCGCACGACCGCGATCACCACGAGGATCGCGCCCGCCAGGTTGATGCCCTGGTTGAACGGGTTCGAGCCTCCCGCGCTGAACACCGGCAGGTGGATGCTGGAGGACTCGGGCCACGCGCCCGGAATCGCTGTGGCCGCGGCCCGCACCGCCAGCTCGATGCCGGCGAGCGCCGCGCCGAGCGCAAGGCCGTAGAGCAGCGAGCGTCC
>Ga0268265_10000360_pt1 | contig 49271 bp, 17 predicted proteins | sample KBSSwiS52_FD_190355 | JGI IMG/M metagenome (GOLD analysis project Ga0268265, IMG submission 190355) | Switchgrass rhizosphere microbial communities from Kellogg Biological Station, Michigan, USA - KBS Switchgrass S5-2 (SPAdes) (version 2) | ecosystem: Host-associated > Plants > Roots >...
TCGATCAGCGCGGGCGGCGAGAACTGCGGCTGGACCACCTGCGGCCGGGGGCCGAGGATCCGCGCCAGCCGCACGTACAGCGTGGTCGCCTCGACGATCGACTCCCGTGTCTCCCGGCGGAAGTGGTAGTCGCCCCAGGCCAACAGGTTGTCGCAGAAGGCGAACAGCACGTCCCACTGATAGGCGCCCTGACGAAGACGGGCGATCTCGTGAGGGCGGAAGGGGCTGTCCCGCCACAGCTCGATCGTGTTCGCGAACGCCTGTCGGTCGGCATCGGTCGTGTTGACGGTCTTCGCGAGCCACGCCAGCAGGTCCTCGACCCGGTCCGGGCGCCGCCCGGCGCGGAACGGGAGGAACCGCCAGTACCGCGCCGGATCGGTGGGGTCGGCGAGGCCCGCCGGGTCGCCGGTCGGGTCGAAGACGAGGCGAAGCCACGCCTCGGCGTCGGCGAACCGCTGCTGGCGGAACAGGTGCTCGGCGATGAGCACCGGCAGGTGCAGGAAGATCTCCCAGCGGTAGAAGCCGAAGGGTGACCGCTCGTCGAACACGACTTGGTTGCTCACGAGCGAACCGGGCGTGTCCTGCGGGTTGCGGGTCGTCGCCGGCAGGCCGCTGCTATCCGCCGCCCACTGAACCGCGGGCGTGAACAGCCTCGTCAGGTCGCCCGTCGCCGCGGCCCGGAGCCTCGTGGCGGCGGGCAGGCCGTCTGGCAACGCCTGCCCGCCCTTGCCGAGCAGGCGTAGGAACATCCGGCCGACGGCGTCGCGGTAGTGCCACAGATCCGCGCCGCTAGGGCGCGCCGCGAGCGCCGCGAACTCGCCGACCGGTGCCTTGAACACGACCGACCCGCCCGGGCGTTCCAGCGCGAAGGCGCGCTGCCCATAGAAGACGGCGCCGACATAGCCGTTCTCGGCGGTGACGGCCAGCTGCGGGGGCTCCTCGAGGTCAGGGCCGGACTGTTCGCCCCAGCGCATCGGCTGACCGGACGCAAGCGAGAAGGCGCCCAGCGGCCGGTATTTCAGCGCGCGGCCAGCCCCGGCCAGCCATTGCGGTGCCTTGGTGGTGAACGTGAACTCCGGATACCAGTCCGCGACGGGCTTCTTGTCATTGCTGAGGTCGTCCGCGCTCAGGTGGAAGAACCGGTACTGGACCTCACCCCAGGGGGCCAGCGCCCGGACGACCCACTCCACCTTCGCGAGGTCGGAGAAGAAACTGATGTCGAAAGATCGCGCGCTGAAGCCGTTGGCGTTGGTGTCCGCCATGCGGACGTTCATCCACGGGAGAAGTTCGAAGTTTGGCGGCTCCGGGTCCCCGCGATTCTGGATGCGATAGGTGAGCTGGACGCCGGCCGCCGGCCAGTAGAAATCTCCAGGCGCGGAATTGGCATCTTTCAGCGCCTTGTAGAGAACCCGGCAGCCGACGTTCAGCGTGGACTTCTCGCCGGCTCGGACCGCCGGAGCACGCCCGGCGGGAGTGACCGGGACGTCGTCCTCCTCGGCGCCGTAGCAGCGGATGGTCACCTGCTCCACAGTGGATCCATCGGTCAGCGCCGGGTCCGCGACCTGGTTGACGTCCAGCCGGAAGGTGAAGTGGCGCGATTCGCCGATGTTGTAGAGCGCTTCCATGGTCGGGCCGCCCTGGCCGACGTGCTTCTGGCTCCAGCCCCGGTCGTCCCGGCGGGCCCAGACAAGCTGCACCGTCCAGGTTGTCTTTCCGGCTACCTGGTCGCGACGGAAGACCGGCCAGGCGAGGTGGAGATCGCCGTTCAGGACGAACGGCATGGCGTGGGTGTCCGCCACGTCGAGGTCAATCCGTTCCCAGGGGCGCCAGCGCATCGCGGAGCCGCCAAAGTCCTCGCAGACCCGCCAGAAGTGGCGATATGGGGCGTTCGGGGTCCGTCCCACCACGTGCAGGTCGACGGTGTCAACGGCCTTGCCGGTCGCCCGGCGATGCTCGTACATGCCGACGACCGACAGCTGGGAGAGCTCCAGCAGGGCGTCGAGGTAGCCGCGCAGCGCGTCCCGGCCCGCCTCGAACGACGGCTGGCTCTCGCCGAGCACCGACGTGACACCGCGGAACGCGTCGCTCGCGTCGTCGCGCAGCTCGGGGTGCAGCCAGTTCTGCGGCCACAGGAAGACCTTGCGGTTCGCCTCCCACACCCGGTACGACTTCATCCACTCCCAGCGGCGCTGGTTGACCGACGCCGCCGGGACGGCCGGCTCCTCCAGGCCGAGCAGGCAGCGGTGGACGAACAGCTGCACCGCCTCGGTCGCGTGCAGCATCCGGGTCGTCGTGACGCCGGGGGCGACGAGCACGTCGACGAGGTAGAACGCGTAGAGGTCGTCGGCGCCGGCCAGGCCGTGCCGCGCGACCAGGTAGTCGACGAGGGCATCGCGGCCGCGGGCGCGCAGCTCGTCGGAGACGGGCCGGACGGTCTCGTTCCACGGGGCGTCGCCGTACCGGGAGCGCAGCAGCGCATGCGCGATCGCCGCTGCCCGTTCCTCCCGTTCCTCTCCTTCCGGTTCCTCGCCTGGCTGCCCTGCGGGTGCCTGGTCCTGCCCGGTCAGGGTGCGCGCCTGGTCCACGGTTACCCCGAGCCGGCCCAGGGCCGTCAGCAGGTCGAGCAGCGCGGCCAGGCCCTCCGGGTCGTTGTAGGACAGCCCGGAGGCGAACACCTGAGCCGCCGCCTCGGTGACCGTGCCGAGCGGGATGCCGAGGCCGTCGGCCAGCACCCCCAGCGCTGCCGCCCGGCGCTGGTCCGGCGTCTGGCCCTCGGCCGAGACAGCGTCGCCGTAGCGGCCGAGCAGCGGCACCAGCTCGCGCCGGCGCCGCAGTCGGGCGAGCGCCACCGTCCGCCGCCAGGCCGGGAAGCCGACCGGCGCGTCGGACGCTGGCAGCCCCGCCGGGAGCGCGTTCAAGTCCACGGCGAGCAGCCCGGCTCCACGCCGCCCCGGCAGCGGCCCGGTACCTGCCAGGGAACGGGTCAGCGTTCGGCCGAGGCCCAGCCTGGTGGCTACCACGCCGGCCTTGTGCAACCGCCGGACCAGGGCGAACAGCTCGGGAAACCCATCGGCGAGCAGTGCCGCCCGTGGATCGGCATCCACGAACTCCGGCTTGAGCAGCATCTCGACCGCTGACCCGGTTCCCGCCGGCCCGGTTCCCGCCGGCGCGGTGAGCAGGTCGAGGAGAAGGTCCTCGGCGAGATCGTCGGCGATGGACAGCGACTGGCCCAGCTGGCGGGTGGCCGCGCCGATCCGCAGATGGCGGGCGACGCCGGCCAGCACCGACCGGTACCGGTCGGCTGTGCCGGGGCCCTGGGCGAGCAGCTTGTCGATCTGGTCGGGGGTGAGCAGGCGTCGCCGCGGGTCGCCTTCGGCGTAGCCGTCCGACGCCGCGCGCAGGGCGTTGACGACCGGCTGGCGTTCGGGATGGTGCTCGATGTCCAGCGCCTCGGCGAGCGCCGGGCCGTCCGCCTCGTCGAACCAGCCGGCCACCACGACGCGGGTACCTGCCGGCGTCCCGGCCACCCGTTCCAGATGGAGGCGGGCGGGCAGCGGTTCCGGCGGCGCGAAGCCGGCCGGGAGCAGGCCGGCCGAGGTGGCGAGCTCCGGTAGCCGCGCGCTGCGCAGCCGGCGGATGAGCCGGGCTCGCAGCCCAGTGGCCAGCTCCTCCAGGGCGGCGAGCGCGGCGTCGAACGCGGAACGTGCCGCCGCCGGCGCGCCGGCCGGCAGCGCGGCGTACACGCCGGCGGGATTGCCCGGCACCCAGGCGGCGGCGGGCAGGAAGTCGTCCGCGACGAGCCGGCCGCCGTCGATGCGCAGGCTGCCGCCCAGCTCGTCCGGCGGCGCGAACGCGTCGGAGATCGTCGTGAGCAGGGCTCCGTTGCCGGGAGCGAGTGCTACGCCGACCGAGCCCGCCAGGTCAGCGAGGACGCCGTCGACCAGTGACGGGTACCAGCCGAGCGTGGTCAGGGCGGCGCGCAGCACGACGGCCGGCTCGGCGGCGGTCGCCGGGCCGCTGACCTGGTCGGTGGCGGCCAGCATCGCCGCGCGCACCTCGGCCAGCATCGCCGCCACCCGGTCGTCGCCGGGCGCGATCGTGAGGCCGGGCGCCGCCTCGTGCCGCAGCAGATAGGCGAGTTCGGTGAGGCCGACGCCGCTGTCGCGGACCAGCGCGACCGCTCGGGCGAACTGGTCGGCGAACCGCGGCTCCCGCTCGTCGGCTGCGGTGACCGGGAACGGCTCGATGCCGATCACCCGGACCGCGAGTACGTACTCGTCCGCCGACAGCCGCAGCGCCCGCGCCAGCCGGGCCGCCCGGTACAGCCGCGAGAGCGTGTCCAGCGTCAGCGGCAGCGGGTGCGCCTCAGCGGGGCGCGTGCCGGTCGCCGGCCTCGTCGGCAGCGCGGCCAGCAGGGTGGCGAGCACAGCCGGCCGCGCACCGAACGCGGGCGCGACCGCATCGAGGCAGTCGGCCAGCGCAGGAGGGCCGCCCGGGTTCGCGACGGGGTCCTCGACGGCCAGGGCAGTGCGGGCCCCGTTCAGCGCGAGCCGCGAGTCCGGGGCCCGCCCGGCGCCCCCATCGGCGAAGAGCACGTCGAACAGCGGGCGGATCTGGTGCGTGCCGCCCTCGTCGTGGGCGTGGTAGGTGGCGGTCCCGATGCCGCCGTACCATCCGGCGAGCTCGTCGAGGCCGGTTGGGCTTCCTGCCCCATTGGTCCCGCTCGCGCGCAGGGTGCCGCGCAGTCGGACGAGCTGGGAGAGCCGGCGCAGGGTGGCGGTGGTGATGTCGGCCTGCGCGCCGCCCGCGCCCGGCCCGGCGGCCCCGAGCGCCCGCAGCACCAGGTCGAGCTCGGCGGCGCTCCAGGCTGGCCCGAGCGCGCGGCGCAGCCGGACGAACCGGTGCAGGCGGTCGAAGAACTGCTGGTTGACCGGCTCCAGCCGGGTCTCGGTGGGGCGGCACTCGGTCGTCGGCATCACCGCGGGCGCGACCCCGCTGGCCTGGACGTACCGGCTTTCGAGGAGGCTCAGCAGCTCCGGGTGCGTCAGCTGGGCCTGTTGCAGCAGGACCGACACGCGTGCCAGCAGCGTCAGCGGCGGCTCCGTGCGCCGGATCCCGGCGGCGGCGTCCAGGACCGTGGACATCCCGTTCGTCGGCGCCGCCCCCCACAGCGCCCAGAGGGCGGCATCGGCCGCCGGCTTGGTGATCAGGTCGGCTTCCACGCCGGACAGGCCGAGGTGCTCCAGTGCCAGGTGTTCGTCGCCGGGCGCGCCGGCGGCCAGCAGCAGCTCGGCCAGCCGCGGGCGGGGAACACCCGCCCGGTCGAGCAGCGCCCTGGTCTCCTGCAGGGGCAGGTTGTAGGGCAGCGTCCAGGGGAAGGACGCCGAGCGCAGCCGCCGGTACGCCGCGGGATTGCGGTTCTGCGGCGCGGCGCGCAGGTCGGCGTCGGTCCGCGAGCTCTGGTAGGCCAGCGCCTGCACGGTCAGCCTGGCCGGCGAGTAGCGGACCTCCACCCAGTACGGCTTGCGTACCAGCGTGAAGGTCTCGGCTTCGGGACCGGGCTCGACCGCGTACAGCTTCGGCTCGCGCAGGATCGCCGTGAGCATGCCGCCGGCCCGGTGCGCGGCCAGGGCATCGATGGTGGCGGCCACGGCCGGTGCCGAGTAGGACCGGGTGGTGATCTGCGCGTCGTTGACCGTCGTCAGCGTGATGGTCGCGTTGGCGGCTTTGGCGATCACCTTCGCCTGGACCAGGTAGGCGACGCGCCAGCGGCGGCCCGGCTCGGCCACGGTCACGGACAGCACGTCCGCCCCCGCGCGGGCCACCGGGTCGGTGAAGACCTGGTCCCGGATCCGGCCGTCGAGGCCGGACGGCAGGGTGCCCTGGTCCAGGGCCGTCACGAGCTCGGCGTGGTCGAGGCCGGCCGTCGGCAGATCGTTGCCGATGGCGAAGTGCGGCAACGGCGAGAGCACCAGGCGGAACGCGTCCGCGGTCTGGCGCAGCGTCCAGCGCCGCCAGCGGTCCGCGACCGTCCAGTCGGTGAACCCCTCGGAGAGCAACTGGCGCGCCTCGCTGGCCGCCCGGGCGCTGTCGTCGACGTCGGCGGCGGTCAGCCGTAGGGCGGCGAGCACCCCGCCGGGCAGGCTGGCTCCCGACAGCGCCTCGGTGATGTCCATCCCGGGCGGCAGGTCCACGGTGAGCGGCAGGGCGACGGCGTTCTCCAGCACCTCCGTCGCCATGTCGATCGCCGGCAGCACGGTCTCCGAGTTGACGCAGGACAGCTCCAGATCGGCCAGGTCCGGGCGGCGGGCCAGCAGCGCCGAGAACGCCGCCGGCGCTCCTCGGCGCAGGAACTCCAGCATGTCGACCAGGTAGGCGGCCGGGCTCAGCACCGAGCGGCACTGCCCGCAGGCACAGCTGTCGAGCGGGCCGAACAGGGCACGCAGCGTCGGGCTCTCTTCCAGCTGTTCCGGGGTCGGCGTGCTGGCCGGGATCGCCGGGACGGCCGCCGGGTTCGACCGGGGCAGCATGCCAACCAGGGCGACGGTGGCGCTCACGAGCGCCTTCGCCCGGCCCTGGATCGCCGCGACCTCCTCGGCCGGCACCCGCCCGTCGAGCAGCAGCTCCAGCTGGGCGGTGTCGACGTCGACCACTTCGAGCGCCGAGGTCACGCCGGCCTCGGCGAGCACGCCGACGTGTTCCCATCCGGTCGTCAGCGTCCGCAGCCGGCGGACTGTGAGGAGGGTGGAGGTGAGGCTCGCGCGATCGTCGGCTGGCGTGGCCTCGCCGAGGCGCTCGTCGACGAACTCCTTGACCGGGGTCGTGACGACGTCGAAGTCGGGATGGGCGTCGAGAAACGCGCCGACGCGGTCACCGGCGGGCAGTGCCAGCGTGAGCGAACCGTCGGCGAGGCGCGCCGCCAGCGTCGCCGTCGGATGCGCCCCCTCGATCGAGCCACGCAGGCCGGCGGCGAAAGCCGGGCCGCCGTCGCCGCCGGGCCCGAGGCCGGGGCCGGGGCCGGTGAGAGCGAGCGCCGCGGTGGCCGGGACGCCGTGCTCGTACGCGAGATCGAGCCAGGTGTCCGGGCCCAGCGCGGCCAGCGGCAGCAGGCGGTGCCCGTCGTTGACGCGGTCCGGCCGCTGGGCATCGTGCGCGGCGAGCCGTTGCTGAAGCGCCTCGACGAGTGGCACGTGCCCACCGGTCAGCTGGGCGAGCCGCAGCGTGCGGACCACCTGGCCCCTCTGGCCGGCCGACAGCCCTTCCGTCTGCAGGGCACCGTCCAACTCGCTGGCGGCGGGCCGGCTGTCGAGCAACACGGCTGCGACACCCCGCTGGGCGTTCGGGTCGAGCGGCTCCGGCATCGTGGCGAGCAGCCCCCGCAGCGTCCCCTCGCCGGACGCAGGAGCGGCCGGGATCGGACCGGCCGCGGTGACGCCGGGCAGCTGAGGGCCATGACTGATCCCCAGCTGGACACGGGCGATCAGTGGGGCGGCGGGGGCGTCCAGATGGTGTTCCAGCCGGTGGGCTTGGAGCTGGGCCCTGAGGCTGTCGGGATCGGCGGTCACCGACGCCGGGATGAGCCGTTGGTCGACGGCCGCCCGCAGCGCGGCAACCAGATCCTCGGCCGGGCGTGCCCACAGCGCCTGCGGCGCCAGGTCCACGCCGACCCGCTGCCAGCCGTACCACGCTTCCTGGGGCAGCGGCGCGAGCCCTTCGGGCACCGCCGCCCCGCGCCTCGCCGCCTCGGCCAGCGCGGTCAGCCGGGGAAGTGGAAAAGCGGTGTCGGCGGCAAGGAACACCGCGTCCGCCTCGCCGACGTCCCGCAGCGCCAGGCCTGACAGCGCCGGCTCCAGGTCGGCCACGTGCCGCTCGAACTCGGACCGCTCCGCGGCCGTGGTCGGCAGGACGACGTCGACGGTCTCCGCCTCGCCGGCCCGGAACCGCACCGCCGACGACGTCAGTTCGACGCCCGCCTCGTCCACGAGGCCGACCCGCACGTTGACGTGGGCCGCCCCGCCGGGCGTTGTGTCGGGAACCCGGTAGGAGATCGTGTAGCGCCCGCCGGCGTCGGTGATCGTCGGGGCGCCGATCGGTTGCTCGTCGCGCACCCGGCGCGCGAACGCCCGCACGCCGAGCCCAGCCACCGGTCGCCCATCCCCATCGACGACCTGCCCGGCCACCGTCCGCGTGCCGGGTTCAGGACCCTCGGGGCCCTCGTCGAGCAGCCCGAGCGCGTGCAGCCGCCCGTTGATGCCGTCGGCGGTCGCCTCATCCATCTCACCGGTCTCAGGCAGGCCGAGCCGCCGCTGGACAAGGCCGACGAGCCGAGCGGTCGCCGGCCCAAACCGCCGGTCCATCGCCTCGCGCACGAGCTGCGGCTGCAGATCCGGCCACTCGCTCCCGGGAACGACGACATCCCCGCGCTCGACCAGCGCCCTCAGCGCCTTGATCAGCGCCGCGACGCCGTCCCCGGAATCATCGGTCCGCAACGGCCACTCGACAGACCTCACCTGCTCGGCCCTCCCTTCCGAAATTGCCAGGGTTCCTATGCGAATCTAATCTCGGACTGCTGTCGCCGATTCCCTGTGCCCGGGCTTCCGCCTAAAGGAAACCTGGTCTGGGAAGCCCGTCGTGACCGGGAAATGCGCACGCCCCGCCTGTCGATTCGATCGGCAAGACGTTGGTTTTTCTCCTAGTGGATCCCTGCCCTTTTCCGGGCGCAAGAAATGATGAATTTACCCGAGCCCGTTCGCCCAAGTTTATTACCTGTCGGGCGACCTCGACCCGGGCGGACTTTGAAGAGAGTGCGGTTTTTACGTCAATCACACTCACTCCCTTCCCGACAAAGTCTTTCGCATTGTTAGTCAGAATGATTGAATTGTCGCGGAGTGCCATCTCGATAATGGCCTCGTCCTTGAGATTGCGAGCCACGGGAATTGCGTCGATCCCTTGTTTGCGGAGCAAATCTGCTAGAGTGGGGCTGAGGTTCTCGTCGACCATGACGGTGCGACCGCCGAATGGCAGGTCGCGGATGGCGACCGAAAAATTCTCTGCCTGGCGCGCCGCAAGCCTGGGGAGTGAGGCTGTTCTGGCGAGTGAATGCTCAGCTCCTAGGGCTATCACCTCGAGCGACAGGCTCGCCCATAGATTCTCCAGTATCCTTAGCCCTGTGCCGTAGTGCTCCTCCTGCCCGGCATTGTATGGGAGGGGGCGAAGTGAATCCAATTCTTCCAGTCCGCTCCTTGAGCCAAGCAGCTGCGGCTGGAGTATCGCGGCCAGCCCAATAACGAAACCATTTAGCGCCACCTGTTCCATCGGAGGTTGTGGGGGAGGGGTTTGGCCCACAACCTGTCGTGCCAGGATGGCGGAGAGTTCCGCCGATCTTGATTCGAAATCGGAGGACTCCAGGAGGAGATCGCTCGCTGTTTGTTGATCGGCTCGCAAAACCAGAGGCGGCGCCGCCTGGACGGCGTCGCGGGTTGCCGGCGGAAGGTCGGGTAGTAACGGGCTGTCGACATCCACATTCGGGACCGTGACCTCTTTGGTCTGATCAGGGTTCTCTGGATCGGTCGCCGCCCGTTCACCGCCAAGATCCTCCATTGTGATCGGGCGGTCGCAGCAATAGACGTAGAGATTGCGTCCGCCCGACAGGCCCGCCGGGTCGGTGCTGATCCAGCGGACCAGCCAAGGGGCATAGAAACGGGCCGAGTGATAGGCGAGGCCGGTTTCTTCGTCGCGTTCCTTGGTGGTGTAGCGGTAGCGTTTGGGGAGGGCGCCGGTGCGGGTGAAGGAGAGGGCTGTGCAGCCGTAGGGGTAGTACTCCTCGTAGGAGATCAGATCGCCGGAGTGGTCGAGCTCAACGGTGGCGGAGCCGAGGTGGTTGGCGTGCTGGTAGCGGATGACGAGGGGGTCGACGGCGGCGGAGTCCTCGCCGGTGAGGCGGCGTTCGATGAGGGCGACGCGCTGCTCGCCGTCAAGGACGTGGACGGTCGATCGCAGGAGCTTCTGCTTTCCGTCGGTGTCGAAGGTGCGGTACAGCTCGAAATCGCCTAGGTAGACGCGTTCGGCGGCGGGCCGCAGGGCCTTGTCATCGTCGGTGTAGTCGTCGGTGACCTTGCGGACGCGTTCGCCGGTGGGGTCGTAGACGTAGTAAGTGGTCCGCGGCCTCGCGTCGGCCCTGGTCGCACGCTGGGTGGAGGACCAGGCGAGCTGGTCCCGGTAATCCCAGCCGAATCCGGTGAGCCAGGGAAGGCTCATGTTTCCGCGCTCGTCGAAGTCGAACGTCTCGGCGGTGCCGGAGGCGCCGACCTCGGTGGCGGTCAGCCGGTTGCTGTGGACCTGGTCGGGTTTCGCGGGTGTCGGGTTCGGTTCGAGCTGGCTTGGCGCGTGGTGGGTGAAGGCGCGGCGCCAGCCGGAGTGGGCCGGGTCGGTGCCACGATGGTCGAGCTCGGTCATATTGCCGGCGACGTCGTAGACATAGCGCTCGCGGTAGTTTCCGAGCGCCTGCCGGTCCGACTCGGCGGGCAGGTTCACCCGGGGGGCGTCGTTCCAGCTGGTCGACGGCTGGGGGCCGGCCGCCGCCGACGCCATGCCGAGGTGTTCGCGGCCGGTCGCCTCGACGAGCCGGTAGGCGGCGTCGTAGACGTAGCCGGCGGCCGCCTTGATCCGGGTGTTCAGCCGGAAGACGGTCGGCTGGGCGTCGTCGGCGATGTGCGTGATGTTGCCGGCCGGGTCGTAGACGTACGACAGGTTCTGGACCTCCGCGCGCCGGTCCGGCGGGGTGTCGGGCGGCGCGTTCGGGTCGGGGGGCGTCGGGCCGTCGGCGGCGTATTTCGGCCGGGGGCGGATCGTCTTCAGCGTGCGCAGCCGGAACGTGTCGGGATCGTAGGTGTAGTCGGTGCGGACCCCGTTGCCGTGGACGATCCGGGTCCGCTGTCCGCGCGCGTTGTAGGCGATGGTGGAGACCAGGTCGGTCTCCGTGCCGACGCCGGCTGGCTCGTCGGGTATGTGTGCGCGGACGCGGGTGAGCAGGCCGGCCTCGTTGTAGGCGAGGCCGAGGACGGTCCCGTCGGGGTGGATGCGCCGGGTCGGGCGGTTCAGCGCGTCGAACCGCGTGGTCGCCGTCCACGTCTGCGTTTCGAGCGCGGGCTGCGGGTCGGCGGCCCAGTCGAGTACCGCGCGGTACTCGACGGCGAGGATGCGTGCGGCCGAGACCGGATTTCCCTGCACGTCGTAGGCGTGCTCGGTGCGGCCGGCGCCGTCGTATGCCTGCCACACCTGGCCGCGCAGGTTCGCCGATTCGGGGCCCGGCGCGTCCTCGCCGTAGACGGTCCGGGCGACGGTGACAGTGTCCGGATCGGTTTCCGGAGCGGTGGCTGGGGTGGTGAGCCGGACGGCCGTCGGCCGGCGCAGCGGGTCGTAATCGGTGACCAGCAGCCGTTGCGCGCCGCCGCCCAGGGACTCCCAGACGGCCACCGGCCCGCCTGCTACATCGGTGAGCCGCCAGCGCGCGCCGGCCTCCATGCTGTGCTCGGCCAGCCGGTTGCCGACGAGGTCGTAGGCATACCGGACCACGATGCGGTCCCGCTTCTCGTCGATCCGGCTGGCGCCGCCGTCGGTGCAGTCGTCGACCCGCAGCTGGCTGCCGCGGATGTCGAGCTCGACGTGGGTGCGCTGGAAGCTGTCGACCCAGCCGAGCTCGTCCCAGTCCAGATCCCGCCAGTTCGGGGTCGACGTGTCGGGCGTCCGATTGTGGACGACCGTCAGCACCGGCCGGCCGAGCGCGTCGAGATGGTCGGCCGGCGGCGTGGCCGCGTAGGGGATCGCCTTCGGGGCCATGCTCTGCTCTAGGTCGGCCAGGTCGCCGAAGTCGGCCTGCCGTTGCGCGGCCGACGCGGTGGTCCGCCGCTGGTACCAGGTCGGCGGGTGCTCGCCCAACCCCAGCCTGGCGACAAAACCCTGTACGTCGAGATCCGCGGCCGGGTTGCCGCGCGTGGCGGCATCCGGGTCCGTCGCCGGCACGGGGCCGGGATCGGGGAAGACCTGGCTCGGCCGCAGGGCCGCCGTGTCGCCGGCGTCCCAGGTGTGCTGGGACCAGGCGTCGAAGGTGACCTTCTCGTAGGTGTGGTCCGGGTGCAGGGTGGCGACGGCCCGGCCGAGCGGGTCGTAGCAGACGATCGAGCTCACGCCGTCGCGGATGCCGAACTGGAACCGGTGGGTGGTGCGGAAGGCCGGCTCGTACTGGCGGACCGGCAGGCCCTTGTTGTTGACCACCACCCAGCCGGAGGAGACCCAGCGATCCGGCCGCGGCGGCGTCAGCTCGGGGTCGGGCTCGGCCGGCAGTTTCTTCTGGATTTCCCGACCGAAGCCGTCCGAGTAGCTGAACGAGACCTGCAATGGGCTCGTCTCCCCGGCAGCCAGGCCGGGATCAGCGACGTGGCGCTCCCGGACGATCGTCGCGACTCCCGCGGGTTGGACGTCGTCGGCGTCGTCGCTGTCCCTGGTCCGCAGGTACGCCCCCGGGTCGTAGACGAACCTGGTGGTCGCGTCGCCGAGCAGTGCGTGGGCGGATGTCGGGTGGGTGCCTGTGCCGGCGCGGCCGAGCGGGTCGGCCCAGAACGCCTCGACCGTCGCAGCGGCGAGGTCGGGCGCCGTCGCCATCGCGCCGAGGTCGTCGCCAGTGGCGTCGGGGCCGGTCTGCTTGCCGAGAACGGCGGTGGCGGCGACCCGGCCGAGTGCGTCGAGGGTCGCCGCTGTCCGGTTGCGGTTCGGGTCGGTGAGCAGCGTCGGCGCGAGCGCCCGGTAGTCCACGAGCGGACGACCGTCGATCGCACCGGCCGCGGTGCGTTCGCCGGCCGTGACGATGTTGCCGACCGGGTCGACGACCTGGACCGGGAGCAGGTCGTAGTCGTCGTAGGTGACCTCGGTCGCGTACAGCGCCGCTGGTCCGTGCAAGGCCGCCGCCGCGGCGGCGGCGGCGAACGGGTCGACGAACCGGCGCGGGACGAAGAAGTGCCTGCGGGCGTATCCGCGCGCCAGGTCCGGGTCGTCGCCCGGGGAACCAGGTGCGTAGCGGACGGTTCCCGACGGCGCCCACCAGGCGTCCGGCATCGCGGCGAGCCGCGCGCGAGCCGGGGCGTCGGCCAGTTGGATGTAGCCAGCCGGGCGGAGCAGCGTCGGCCCGGCCCGCCCGCCCAGCGTGTCGGCGAGGTGGTCCTTGGTTAGGGCCAGCTGGTAGGTCTCGTGGGTAAGGCCCCGCGGCTGGGCGGTTCCCCAGGGCAGCGGCCCGGTGAGGTCGTCGGCGGCGAACCTGGTGAGTGAACGGCTGACCAGCGTCCGCGCGGAGTCGGAGGCGGTGGCGACCGCGGCGGCCAGTGACGCCCGGGGGACCCTCGGTTTGGCGTCGTCGAACCCGGGGCCGGTGAGCTGCCAGGTGACCACGTCGTAGGGCACCGGGACGCGATGGGTGTCCGGTTCGCCGGGTGTGCCGTCATCGTGATCGTCGTTCTCGGCGCTGAGCAGGGTGGTGACGGCGGTCCGGGTCTCGGTGACCAGGGTGGCCGCCTGCGCCTTGCGGGTGCGGCCGGGCAGGCTCGGGTCCTCGGACGTCCGGCCGTAGGCGAGCGACACGGCGTGGGTGACGGTACCGAACGGGTCGACGTCGAGGATGACCTCGTGGGCGATGCGTGGGTCGGATGGGTCGCGTTCACAGGTGACGGTCACCGTCTCGCGCGGATGGACGGCGAACACCCCGTGCCGGCCACCGTCCGTTGGGTTGGCCAGCACCTCGACGGTGTAGTTGTGCTCGGCGACCGTGTACGGGTGGCGTGCACGGTCGGAGCCGTCGAGGGCGTACACCTCCTGCCTCAATGGGCGGCCCTTCAGCGCGCGGCAGCCCTCCCGTTCGGCCGCCGGCGACAGCCGCGGCGACACCGGCTCCAGCCGGTCACCCGGCGCGGCGCGGCGCTCCGGCGGCGGTGTGTCCTCGAGCAGCCAGGCCGCTGGCTCGACGCCCGCGCCTGTGCCGTAGTACTCGTCGGCGAACAGCGCGGAGATCCGGTCGGCGCCGGCGAAGGCGCCGGTGTGGAACCAGCTGACCGTCTTCACCGGCGGCAGGCTGGCGGCCGGGTCCTCGTTCTCTCCGGCGGGGAAGCCGGCCCGCTCGCCGCCCCCGCCCGTCTTCCTGCCGTCGCCGAGCGCCTCGATGTGCTCGGTGTCGAACTGCTCGACGCGGCCGAAGCCGCGGAACTCGCGTTCGACGCCGTCAAAGTAGCCGTGATGGTAGGCGTAGCGGGTGACGAACCGGTTCCGGCTAACCCGGTCGAACGTCTCCACCCTGTCGACGACGTGCACCGGGAACGGCAGCCGGGTCACCCACGGTGTGCCGGCCGCCTTGTCAGCCAGGTAGAACTCGGTGGACGACGCGTAGCTCACCACCGTCTCGGCGCCCAGGTTGTTGCGGACGCCGACGAGCAGATTGGGCTTGCGGCCCATCAGGTCGACGTAGCGGATCTGGCGCCTGGCGGCCCACGGCAGCGGCGACGACCAGACCAGGCAGGCCGTTCCCCGGCCGAGCAGGTCCACCACCGATGCCGACGCGACGTCGTCGACCGGCGGGAAGGCCGGCAGCCGGCGCGGCGCGGACCAGCTGTTGCCCATCTCGTTGCGGTAGAGGTCGACGCCGTCCGCGCCCAGGTAGACCAGGTCGGTGGGGCCGGTGCCGTCCAGGTCGGCCAGCCGCAGCCGTGCCGGGTCGAACAGGTCGTAGCGGTCGAAGACCGGGGAGCCATCCATCACCACGGCCGGGCCGAACCGGCCGTAGCCGAGGTTCGGCCAGTAGCAGACCTCGCCGTTGCGGATGCGTACCAGGTCGGCGAGGCCGTCGCCGGACATGTCCGCCAGATGGATGGCGACGCGCTGGTCGGCGACGACGAGCCGTGGGCCGGCGGCCTCGTCGTGCGCCACTGGTAGCCGGATGCCCGGCCCGAACCCGTCCTCCCCGAGCGACGGATACCAGACCCACGTGTCGTCGCCGGTGAGGAGCACGTCGGCGTGGCCGTCGCCGTTCAGGTCGACGAACCGCAGGTGCGGGTCGTCCCAGTCCAGGGCCGGCAGCGAGCGGAAGGGGCGGTGTGGCAGCCATCCCACGTCTTGGCCCACGCCACCGGCGAAGCCGGCCAGATCGGCGTCTGCCGAGTCGGTGAGGGGGTCGGTGAGCGGGTCGGCGCGTTCGAAGAAGCCCGGCAGCGGCCCGGCGAACGCGACCACGTCGAGCTGGCCGTCTCCGGCCAGGTCGAGCAGCTGGGTGCCGGGGGCGCCCGCCGTCGACGGCGCCGACGGCAGCGCTCGCACCGGCCCGAACCGGCCGTCGCCGAGGTTGGGCTTGTAGAACCACGCGCCGGCCTGCTCGGTGAGCACCCCGGAGATCGACTCTCCGTCCAGGTCAACCCACCGGTACGGCGGCGTGTCCAGGCCGACGGGCAGGTTGGCGAGGCTTTCCGGGTCGAGCTCGCGTACCTGCGAGCCGATCTCGGCCGTGCTGTAGGTCAGCTCCACCGGTGGCATCGACGCCGAGACGTAGCTCGTCACACCGCCGCCGCCGGTCCGGCGGTGGCCGGTCAGCGTCACCGACTCCAGGAAGGCGCCGGCCGGGCCGCCGCGCCACCGATCGTCGTCGAGGCCACGGTCCTTGCGGTAGTTCAGCGTCAGCGAGCGGACCAGGCATTCCGCACCGACCGCTGGCTCCTTCGGGAAGTGGTGGAACATCAGGATCCGCTGGCACAGCCGGTAGCTGCGCACCTCGAAGCCGGCCCGGTAGCTGGAGAACGGGTCGTTGCGGCAGTACCAGGTCCGTCCGTCCGCCGCGCTGGGCGTGGGCCATTCGTGACCGGGCTCGGGGTCCTTCCCGGGTTCGGGGAGCGGTGCGTGCTCGCCGTAGTCGAAGACCAGCTCGAAATGCCAGCCGTCGTCGGCGTCCCGCGGCCCTGGCTCGTCGGCGAGCCGGCTGACCTTGTTGCCGTATCGGACGGACCTCAGGTACCGGTTCGTGGTCCGGGCCGCCGCGGGCCTGCCGAGTTCGTGTGCCGCGGCCAGGTCGACTCCGGCGTCGTTCTCGCACGCGTATCGGTAGACGACCGCGTTACCCAGTGCGTCGTACGACTCGCAGATCAGCCAGCTGAACACCCGCCGCTCGGGGTCCGGATCGTCCGGTCGGTCGGGCCGGTCAGCGATCTGGGACTCGCCGTCCATCCCGTAGATGGTGGTGATGTTGTCCCGGCTGATCGAGCGCCAGTGCGTCCGGCCGGAGTCGAGTTCGGTCCACCGCTCGATCCGGGCATACAGCCCTTCAATCCGCGGCCGGTACCGGGTCACCTGGTACTTCGTCCCACCGACGGTCCGTGGGCGGCGCTCAGGTCTGCCGTCGGCACCCAGCACCGGGACGAGATCCTCGGCGCCCGAGAGGATGAACACGTCGGACTCGGCGGTGTCGTCGTAGGTGGGCAGCCCCTTGTCCGTCTTCCGGGTGATCGATGGCAGGCCGATGCTCCACCCGAGCCCGAACGGACCGTGCGCCGCGCCCGAGTCGTAGGCCAGGGTCAGCGACGGGCCGAAACCGGACCGTCCCGGGCTCGCCGGCAGCGGAATCGTGAACGAGCCGGTGCCGGTCACCGGGTTGGCCGCGAACTTCTCCCCGATGCCGCGTACCGCTCCCCCACCCTTCGGCAACGACACCGTGGCCGCGGTGACCAGCGACGCTGACCGCCCGCCGGCGCCATCCGAGGCGCCCTGCCCGCCGGATGAGGTGGCCGTCTCCCGGCTGGCTGACGGCGCGGCTCGCCCCTCCGGCGATGAGGCGGGCCCACCCAGGCGGTGGGGGAACGCGGCGCCTCGGGGTTCGTTCACGCCTACCATGAGGTGCCGCCTGTTCCCGAGGACCCGCGGCAGCCGTCCCGGCACGGCCACTCGGCTGGCGAGCGGACCCGCGTGACCGCGCCCGCCGCCAGCGGAAGATCATCCTGCTCCTGGCATCCGCTGCGCCGCCGTTCGCTCACGCGCGTAGACCCCCAACCGGCACCAACGTTCGTCGAGATTCACGCAACCTCAGACCGCGGCCAGCCGACATCGGGGAACTCCCTCATCCTCCCCTCAGCAGCGGGTTCGCTGGTGCGCGGATCAGCCGATCCCGGTCCCGGTCTCGTGCTCGCGGCGCGATTTCTCGATTCTGCGGGTCAGCGTGCTGGCGAGGGCGGTTCTGGACGAGACGCCGAGCTTGACGAAGATGTGGGTCAGGTGACGTTCGACTGTCTTCTCGCTCAGGTAGAGGGTTGCGGCGATCTCCCGGTTGGTTTTTCCGGTTTGGACCAGCTGGGCGATATCCAGCTCGCGGGCAGTGAGTTCCGCGACCTCGCCGGCCGCGGGTTTCCTGCTGGCGCGTCGAGGTGTCCGCTGTCCAAGGCGGCGCAGTTCCCGGGCGGCCTGTTGCCGGTAGCCTTCCGCTCCCCAGGCCGCAAGCTCAGCTTCGGTGGCGCGCAGCGTGGCCACGGCCCGTTGGCTGTCACCGGCCGCGGCGAGGGCCTGCCCGGTGAGTATGTGGGACCTGGCCTGCTCGATCGGGTTGCCCGCCGCTCCCAGTAGCTGCGCCGACGAGCGAGCCAGGTCGACGGCACGGCGGGGATCGCCCGTGGCAAGGAGTACCGCGGCCCGGGCACGTTCCGCCCAGCCCGTTCGGCCAGACAGACCCAGACCTTTGGCGTTGTCCTCCGCGCGCTCGGCCCACGATTGGGCTGCGTCGATGTGTCCGAGGGCGAGTTCGGCGCGCGTGAGGATCTCGTACCAGAAGGGCCGGTATGGCCGTTCGTCTCTCAGCAGGTCGGCGCCGCCGCCGGAGCGCAGCATCTGCTTGATACAGCCACGCGGATCTCCTGCTTCCAGCATTGCCTCGGCGAGGAAGAGGCCGGCGGCGACGGCGGGTAGGTCGGCTGCCTCGCCAGCAACTTCCATGGCTTGTTGTCCGTACCGCAGCGCTCCCCGCAGATCACCCGAGATGGTGGCAACGGAGGCGCGCAGGCCGGCTGCCAGGGCATGGGTTTCTTTCGTCGCGGTGAGCAGGGCGATTTCGATCGCGTCGTCGTAGCACTCGATGGCGTCGGACAGCCGGCCCTGCCACTGCATCGCGTATCCCAGCCCGGCGAGCAGGGGTGTGAGCAGGTGGCCCTGCCCGCTTGACCGGACGATGGCGAGGCCACGCTCGCAGTGGCGAATGGCCTCGTCGGCGCGTTCGCTCAGCGCCTCGGCCCAGCCGAGCCAGATGAACGCGTCGACCCGACGGGCCAACTCGGCGTCCGTAAGATCATCCAGTGCACCCCGCGCCGCTTGGATGGCCTCGGTCACACTGTTCAGGTCGCCGACGCGCCATGCACCCATCGCCAGCAGGCCCAGCGCCGAGGCCTGCATCGGCAGGTCGACGAGGTGTTCGGCATCCCTGAGGGCGCGTCGCGCCCACGTCCCGGGAGCGGTCTGGTCGACACTCCAGACGAGATCGCCGCCGATGGCGACCTTGAGGAGAGCGGCCTGGAGCGAACCCTGGTCTGGCAGCTCGGCCAGGGTGTGGTGCAGCAGTTCCAAGGTTTCGGTATGCCGGCGCAGCAGGTACTCCAGACCGGCGCAGGCCACCACCACCTCGACGCGCATCGACACGTCGGCTGGGTCTACAAGGCGCAGGGCGTCCCGTAGCCGGTCGCGGCTTTCGTCGAGCCGCCCGGCCGTTCGCAGCGTGTCGGCCATCGACAGCAGGAGCTCACGGCGGCGAGAGACGGTCCGGCTGGTTTCTGGGATCAGCCGCAGTGCCGCTCGGAACCAGCGAGCCGCGGTGGCGGGACTGTGCGCGGATACCACCCGGCCGGCCTCCGTGAGAATCGCGATCGCGTCCTCGTCGCCTGGTTGCGCGCACGCCTCGACGTGGTGTGCCAAGGCGGCGGGTGGGCCTCCCCACTCCGCGAGCTTCGTCGCCACGCGTGCGTGGGCGCCGAGACGCCAGCCCGCTCCTGCCGCCTGGTAGGCCGCACGGCGCACGATCGGGTGGCGGAACCGGAACTGAGCAGCGACCTCGGTGGGCCGCACGAGATCCCGGGACTGCAGCTCGTCGAGCGCGGCCAGCGCGTCGTCCCAGCTCAGAGCGCCCGCCGCGGCGGCGAGGTCAAGACGAAAGGGATCTCCGGCCACGGCAGCTCCATCGAGCAGCCGCCGTTCCTGGGCCCCGAGGGCGCCGAGTTCCGCGGCAATGGCTGAGCGGACCAATGGCGGCACCGCGTCGGCATCCTCGGCGAACTCGTCCACGCCGTGGCTTGACCCGGAAGCGGTGGCGCGGGACAGCTCCAGCAGATAGAAGGGATTTCCTCCGCTGTCCTGATAGAGCTGTGCGCGTACACCGGCCGCCAGATCTGGGCGGAGCAGCGCGTCGGCCTCGTTTCTGCTCAGCGGAGCGACCTCCAGCTGCGTGGCGAGCCCTTCCTTGGTAGCCGTCGCCAATGCGGCTTCCAACGGAGGCGGCACCCGTCCCGCGCGGAACGCCATAGCCAGCAGCAGGGGAGCATCCATGGGATGCCGCAGCAGGTACGCCAGGCTCTCCGCCGACGCGGGGTCAGCCCAGTGGACGTCATCCAAGATCAAAACCAAGGGTCTGGAACCGCAGAGCGCCCGGAGCAGAGATCGGACGGCCTGGTAGGTGCGGTACCGCTCCTCGCGCAGGTGGCCGCCGGGACGCCGGCCTGCCCACGACGGGAATATGCCCGCCAGCTCGTCGAGAACTGCCTGGTCAAGTTGCTGGAGTGACTGCCGGCCGTCAGCGGCTAGATGATCGTCAAGGGCACCGACGAACACCCCGAACGGCATCTCGCGCTCAAACTCCGTCGACCGCCCAACCAAAGTGAGAACACCACGGTCACGGGTCCGGGCACCCAGTTCACCCAGCAGACGGGTCTTCCCGATCCCGGGTTCTCCCGCCAGCAGCAACACGCGGCAGGAACCCGCCTCGACGGCCGCCAAGGCCCGGCCCATCTCCTCGACTTCACGGCCACGCCCGACAAGCGCCGCACGCCCCCCCGACATGGCATAAGTATCGCGAAGACACAGAGCGGCATCCGCGGGTCAGCGACAAACGGCGGGGATCCGGTAGAGGGAATTCCCGGATGGCGTCCGAGACCGCTCGGCGGAGGATGGCACGGCAGCGCTGCCTGACGCCACTCGCGGGCCATCAACCCGGCCGTCGCCGAATGGCGATCGGCCGCTGGCCCCGGCATCCGGCACGTCGCACCGGCCGGCTTGCCACCCGCTACCGGAGGAGGGGCCGCATGAAGGCCGTTGTCCAGGACCGGTTCGGACCACCGGATGTCCTGCGGCGATCCCGCGTCGCTGGTCGGTGTCAGCGGCCGAGGCCGACGTCGCGGGCCTTGATGATGGCGGCGGTCCGGTCGGGGACCGCCAGCTTGTCCAGGATCCGCGAGACGTGGTTCCGCACGGTCTTTTCCTCGATGAACAGCTTGCCGGCGATCTGGCGGTTGCCGTCGCCCGCCGCGACGAGCGCCAGTACGTCACGTTCGCGGCCGGTCAGCTGCGGGAAGGGAAAGGGGTCCTGCTGGTCGCGACCAGCGGCCCCCCGCAGCCCGAGCCTGCGGGATATCCCATCGCCGAAGAAAGCGTTGCCACGCGCCACCGACTTCACGGCCTGCACGATGTCGTCGCGGTCGGCGCTCTTGAGCAGGTAACCGAGCGCGCCGGCGTCGAGCGCGTCCCCAAGGGCGTCGTCGTCCGCATGCATGGTCAGGATCAGGACCGCGACAGACGGAAAGCGCTCGCCGATGTGTCGAGCGGCTTCGGTGCCGTCCATCCCGGGCATCGCGAGGTCGGTGAGGACGACGTCCGGGGTGTGCCGGGCGACGGCTTCCAGCAGCTCCCGCCCGTCGGCGGCGTCGCCGACGACCTCGATCTCGTCGCTGGCGCCCAGCGCCGCGGCGAGTCCGAACCGGTACATCGGGTGGTCGTCGGCGATGACGACCCGGATCGGCCGTTCGGCCCGTGGTGTGGTCATGCCGTCCTCCGTGGCTGGCCCGTCAGCGGAAGCGTGGCCGTCATGATCGTCCCAGGCTGGGCATCGGTGAAGGTCAGCGTTCCCCGAACGGTGGTGGCGCGCTGCGTCATGCTCTCGATCCCGACGCCGCCCGGCCGCGGCGCGCCTGTCATTCCCCGGCCGTCGTCCTGGACCGCGAGAACAAGCGTCCCGGCGCCGGCGTCGACCGTGAGCCGGACCGTCGCGGCGCTGGCACCAGCATGGCGGACCACGTTGGTCAACGCCTCGACCGCGATCAGGTAGGCGGCGTTCTCCACCTCTGCGGGCAGCCGGGGCAGCTCCTCGACCACCTCGACAGTGACCGGCAGTCGCGCGGTCAGAGTGGCCGCGTGCCGGCGCAGCGCCTCGACGAGGCCGGCCTCGTCGAGCGCGCCGGGCCGCAGGTCGTCGATGATGCGCCGGATCTCGGTGACCAACCGGGCCGCCTCGTCGCGGACGGCGTCAAGCATCCGCGCGACCGTGGCCTGGTCGCCAGCCGCCAGCGCGCCGGCGGCGACCTGCAGGCTCAGCCGGATTCCGGCCAACGACGGCCCAAGACCGTCGTGCAGGTCGTGCCGGTAGCGCCCACGCTCCTGGCGGGCCGCGTCGATGATGCGCAACCGCGCGGCCGCGAGGTCGTCGGCCAGGGTCAGCGTGCGCACGACAACGGCCACCTGGGACGCGAGCGCCGCGAGCAGGTCCAGGTCCGTGCCACGGTAATCCTCCCGGGGCGTTCGGTACGCCACGACCAGCGCGCCCACCTCGCCGCCGCCCACCCGCAGCGGCAATCGGACCGATGAGCCCGCGCCGGGCACGGCGAGCGCCGCCGAACCGGCCAGCAGCTGGCCAGACCCGTCGAGGACCGCGGCGGCCGGCGCCCGGACCGCCGACCGGACGCCCTCCACGACCGCGCGCAGCAGCTCCGGCTCGTCGGTCGCCGCGACGCTGTCGCCCAACCGAGTGACGGCCTGCATCGGGTCGCGACGATCACCGTAGACGAAACGGTCGACGACGTGCTGCAGCCAGTTGCGGGCCGGAGTGAGCCCGACAGCCACCAGCCCCGCCGCGAGCACGCCCGGCAGCCCGCCGCCACCGAGTCCCGCACCGGCGGCGGCGGTCACCGCCAGATAGGTCCCGCTGACCGCGGCCGTCAGCACGGCATAGACCAGAGCACGGCGCAGCACGACCTGGATGCCGAACAGGTTGTGCCGGAAGACCCCGACCGCGAGCGCCACCGGCAGCAGACAGCTGAGCAACGCGATCCCGGGCCGGCTCAGGAAGAACGTCCCACCAAACACCGGCACGACCGCGGCGACCAGCCAGGCGAGCTGCGCCCGCTCCGCGCCGACGGCCCGGGCCAGCCGCACGGCGGTGTGCACCCAGATCGCCACCAGCGACACCACGAAAACGGCCCCTGCGGCGACGAGCGGTGGCAGGTACAGCCAGCTTGGAAGCCGCAGCGGCGGCTCGCCGCCGGGGATGACGTCCTCGTAGGCGCTGGGCATCAGGTTCGTCGCCAGGACCAGGAGTGCCAGCGAGCCTGCGGAGGCCACGGCCAGCCGGCGCCGCCACGGTGACCGGATCCGCCCGTTCGGGTAGAGCAACGGCACCAGCGTCACCGGCAGCGCGCTGGACGGCATCCACAGCGCGGACAGCAGGCCGCCGAAGCGCGCCGCTGGCCAGTCGGGGCTCGCGACGAGCACGCCGTACCCGGCGTACGCCTCCGCCAGCGTGCCCGCGTTGAGCAGGACCGCGCCGGTCATCAGCAGCCAGCCCACCGCGTGGCGGGGACGCAGCCAGACCACCACCACCGCGGTAAGCGCCTGCACGACGCCGTAGCCGCCCACGCTGAGCATGTAACCGGTGGGGTCCTCGAAACCGTACGACTCCGCCAGCCCGGCCGGCCGAGGAAGGAGGCTGATCACCACGGCGCCCACCACCGCGGCGACCGTCGCCGCCGCGAGCCCGACCGCGACCCAGGCCAGCCATCGAGGCCCGGCGGCACGCTCCGGCGCGTCAGGCACCTCCGCCGCCTCGATTGATCCCGCGGTCTCCGCGGAAACGGGGGTCACCTCATCGAGGCCTGGCAGGGTCTGGCGGTCGGTCGCGGTCTGCATGGAAACGGGAGTCGCAGCCGGGCTGCCGGACGGCGCCGGCTCGCGGACCGCGACCGCCTCCAGTGAGCTGGCTTCCGCGGCAGTGTCGGCACCCGTCGTCGTTCTTGGCGGTTCTGCTCGTGTCATCGCTCGCCCCCGTGGCACCGGGCAGCCCGTGTGGCGCCGGTCAGCCGCATTGTCGGGTTCGGGCTCTGACCGTGTGCAGTGGTCCGGGTCCTCAGCGCACCGGGAGGTCATCCCGGACGGGACGGGACGTTGTCCCGGCGCCCAGACGAACGGGACCGGGAGAGTCTCCCGGCTCGTTCAGGGCCGTTGCCTCAGGCCTGGCTCCCGCCGGGACCGCCACCGTGGTCGCTGTCAGCCGCTCGGACATCGCCACCCAGAACCGGCCCGGCTGACACAACAGCTGATCGAGACCACGAAGGCGGTTCACATGACCACAAGCACGACCGCGGCGTCGCCGGCGGCGAGCGCGGACAACGACCACAAGCCCGCACCGGCGAGGAACCGGCGCCCGCGGCGGCGCTACCTCGCCGCCGGCACCGGAGCGCTCGCCCTGGCGCTGACCGCGACGTTCGCAGCCGGCTGCGGCGGCAGCCTCGACACCGCGGCTGCGGGCACGACGACCGAGACCTCCGCGCCGGGCGCTGGGACCAGCGGCGAAGAGATCACGTTCGTCGACACCAACCCGCGCAACACCGACCTCGACCTCGGCGCCCCGGGCCTCAGCGTCGGCGACATGCAGATCTTCAACGACGACCTGACCAAGGACGGGCAACCATTCGGCACCTCCATCGGCCAGTGCGTCCTCACTCTGTCCGAGCCGACCCGGCTGATCAACCAGTGCACGGCCACCTACCTCATGGCCGACGGCACGCTCGCCGTGCGGTTCATCAACGACCAGGACCCGGCGGCGGCGCCGACCAAGATCGCCGGCCCGGTGGTCGGCGGCACCGGACGCTACAGGGGGGCGTCCGGTGACCTGACCGCCACCTTCCAGCCGAACACCGACACGATGGACGTCATCATCCGGCTGGGCTGACCGGCACCTACCACCCGGTCGGCCCGCCGACCGTCAGCGGCGGCGTCAGCCGACCCACGGCGTCTCGCGGCACCCGGACCGATGCCGCGAGACGCCGGCACACGCCGTGTCGGCCCCAGGCGGTCGTGGCGACCGTCCCTTCGCCGCGGAACAGGCGGAAACCGACCGCGAGTCGTATGACAGCGGGCTACGGGAGCGGCGACGACGAGAACAACAAAAATCCGACAGATCAGCGCCGGCAGCCCATCACCACGGACAACGCCCCAACGATGGCCTTCACCGAGAATTGCGAGTCAGGGGGACGGTATGAGCACGCCGGGGGGTGCGGGCGCACCCATGGGTCAGGGCGCCGGCTGGTGGACGCGCAACCACACAATAACGGCCGCGGTCGCCGGCGCCGTCATCACTGGTATTTTCACGGTAGCGGCCGCCACTATTCGTCCAGACAGCGTCCGACCCATACCTCCATCACCGGTATTCACGACCGTTCCCGGCACGCCAAACTCACGCGGTGGCCCGGTGCCCGAGGATTCGGCGACGGCCAGCACAGACGGCGGGGTCACGGTTCCGTCCGGATACGAGGGCCTCTGGCAGGGCGTTCTCGTGCCACAAAACGGCTCCTCCCAAACCCCGGTCAACATGACACTCCATGGCGGCCAGCTGGGGACAGTAATCGGCATCACGGATTATCCGGCCGTGTCGAACTGCACCGAAAACCTGATTCTCATATCCCTCGAAGGCGGCCTCCTGGTCGTAGAGGAGCGGCCTCAGTCCGGATCCGACTGGAATTGCGGACCGGCCGCGGTCGTGATGAATCTTTCCGGCACAAAAATTTCCGCCAAATGGTATGACGGACCCTCCTCCGTGGGCGCCGGCGCACCCTACGCCACCATGACCCTTCAAAAGGTACTGTCATTCTCCTAATGGTAATCAAGAGAGGCTTGTCACGGCAGGGTCCCGAGTCGTACCACGCTTCGCCCTGCGGGCAAGCCGGTGGGACGCGCCGAGCCGGCGTCGGGTTGAGTGCCTCGAAGCGATGACGAACGCGCGGAGATCATCCCGCTTCTTGGCGTCTTGAACTCATGAGCCGTGTCTGCCCCGCACACGCTGGGATCACCGGTGGTTTAAGCGATCGCCTGCAGGAGCAAAGTTGGGTGAGCCCGAAGCGCGCGAAGGCCGCGCGTCTCCTGCGGGATTCTCTTGCGTTCGTGGAGTAGTCGGCCGATTGGCAGACAGCATCCCGGACGTGGCCGAGGCGCTCGTCCTTGACGTTGTGTGCGTTGGCCGTGAGCTACTCGTCTGGTCCGTGTCAGAGTCGTCGGTCGGGCGGCGTCTGTCGGTCCTGATCCTCCTCGTCGCGCGTCGCTGCGGCTCCGGAGGAGCTGGCGGTCCGTCTCTGCGCGACCCACGCGCAGATATCCCTGATCACGTCGGCCTGCGCCCGGGCCAGGTGATCGCCCAGCTCCCCGCTCACGAACTCGACCTCGAAGACCATCTCGAGGGGCTCACGAGGACGACGACCGCCTTCCTTCCCACCAGCCATCGGTCCCACCTCACCGCCGTCGCGGGGCGCCCCGGGAACGCCGCCTATGCGATCAAGATTGCCGTGACCCTGGCTCCGCACAAGACCGCGCCGCCGCCATACACCCGCAGACCACGACGCCCCGACCAGCGGCGTGCAGGTCGCCACGCCCAACTGATCAAAGTGACGTTCAACTAACGCGTCGCGTAGCCGCCGCAGCAAGCCCATCGGGCCGCCCTATCCACAGCAGCGGCGACAAGCATGGCACTCGCCCACGTCGCCGACGCTAGCGATCAGTCGCTGGGGTCTTCGACGGTCGATGCGGCCATCGATGGCTTGCTGGCTTGGCTGCCGAGGATCTGGTTGTCGAGGGTCCCGCGGGTGTCGCTGCGCAGCCGGGTGACGAGTTTCCGGGCCTTGCGGGAGCCGACATGGAGGCGTTTGGCGAGGGTCTCCGCCGAGATGGGCCGGTGGTGCTCCTGCCAGTGCAGGACGTCCTCGGCCCGGGCCCGGTGGAACAGATCCTGCTCGCGCGCCTGCCTATCGGTCTCGCTCCGCGATGCCGCCCGAGGCTCCGCCTCACCGTCCTTCGGCGTGTCGTTGACGGTCGCCGCGGCGTCGTCGCCTTCCAGCCCGACCTCATCCGCGGCGATCGCCGACACCTGCTCCATGCCGCCGCCAGCCCCTGTCGCAGCGGCGGGGGCTGGCGTGACGGCGGCCGGTCGCGCAGGTCGGGGCTCTGCCATCGCTCCGAGAAGCCCCGGGCCGACCTCCCCCCAGCCGACAAGCAGAAGCGGGCCGACCGCGTCGAACGCGGCCTTCCCCGGATTCCCCGCAAGCGCCGGTTCCGCGACGTTCAGCGCGAGCGTCACCACGCTCGCGAACAGCAGCAGGCGCCGCGCGGCGCGAACCTCCCGAACCGGAGCACCCCGTACCGCCAGCTCACGGATCGCCACCAACAACCCCAGCACCGACAGATCCACAGCCGGCGCCACCAACGGCGCGACATACCCCGGCACCCCAAGCCGCAACGCCAACAGCCACACGTTGCCAAAGCCAAACAAGAACGTCAGACTGACTACAGCCGACATGATCACAGTTACGGTGTGGAACGCAGGACCTCGCGGTTCAGGCCCCGTCGGCGCGGTCACCGTGCACGACCAGGGAGCTCGAAACCAGCCTCCAGGACAAGCGTCCCGATGGAAAGTGCCTGGTCAGCGCCACCACCTTCTACAGCGTGCCCCGCCGGGGGCACACTCTGCGTAGTCAATCGATACTCATCGTAATGATTCGAATATTTGTCGACGGCAATAACACCCAAAAGTCACTGATCGACTACATATCGAACGCAGATCCGACGGTAGCGGCCCCGCTGGCGGCGCTTGCAGCTCAGTACCTTCCGCAGGTATGTGCCCTCCCGGGGTTGTCGACCCATCAGTCCCGCTCGACCGCCCGACGGTGGCCTGCCACGCAGTCTGCGATACAGCCTCAGCAGCGGTTTTGGTTCAGGCGGTTTCACGGAATGGACCAGCAGCCTGATCGCGAAGCGTTGGGACGCCGTTATGTCGATGGACTTCGATGGCGCCCTGCCTGCCGAACGTCGCCGCCACGGCAGCCGTCACCGTTGTACACGGACGCCGGTCGACGGATGCGCTCCGGTCGTCGAAGGCTGCATCGGACGCAGAACTCGTAGTGGCGGGGGCGGCGCGCCAGGGCACCGCCCCCGCAGAACAGATCGATCGATCAGGTGTGGCGGCTCGCCGGCCGCCGGCGCAGCTGGCGGCCAGGCGTCTGGCGGGGCCGCCGGCCGGGGCCGGTGGACATCCTCGACGTGGGCGGACGTCGCCGTGGCGGCCTCCGCCGGGCCGGCCCCTGGCGGGTCGACCGCCGGGCCGGCCGGGCCGCGTACCAGCCCACGGCGTGGCCGACCGTGAACCCGGCCAGGCCCTCGACGACACCGGCCACGACCGGCGCCACCAGTGCAACCCCGAACACGTCGACCGCCCATACGCCGCCTACCGTCACGCCAGCGGCCAGACCCACGGCGACGAGACGTCGGTGCTGCGAGAGCCGACGCCCGGATGCACGACGGCGCTTCCATGAGGTACTCAATAGACGGGTTCCCTTCGTGGGTGCCTACCCCGGCCGCCGTCGGCTCGATCTGTGGTGGGTTGCTCGCGACGGCGCGCCGGGCTCACCGCCGTTCTACCGACACGCATCCTCCGATCCGGCACGAGAAGGACGCCCAACGCACGCGCGCGCGGGTGCACGCGCGAGGTCACCGGCCGGGGCTCGTCACCGTCGTCGACGGGCAGCGGGCGCCTGGTCCCGCGGCACCTCGGTGAAGAGGATCTCCACTGGGAGGACTCTGCCGCTGGGATCGGTCCGGGAAAGCAGCGTCAGGATCTGCAGCGGGCGCTCGTTCTCCGCCGGAGAGTGACGGCCGAACGCCTCGTGGCGTCGTCCCCGCCGAGCCGCGCCCGCCGGCGTCGCCTGGACGAGCGACGCCCCGGCCGCCAACGACAGCCGACGGCGCAGCGCGGGTTCCGAGCCCCAGACACCGCCAGCCTGAGTCAGCACCGCCGCGAGAGATTCGATCATCGCCGTGGACGGGCGGCGGGTGCCCTGCTCGAGTCGCGCCACCGTGGAGCGCGGCGACCCGATCGCTACCGCGAGCGCGGCCTGCGAGAGACCTGCCTGACGGCGGGCGTCAGCGAGAACCGCGCCGAATCTGGCGCGTAACCGCGCGCGTTCCTCCTCGGCCGGCCGGCCGTCCCGGCGGCGCGGGTCCGTTGTATCGGTCGTCACCGCTCCAGGGTGCGCGAGCGCCACCAAGCCCCAGCCAGCAGGGGGTGGCAGCCCCCGGCGCTACCGGCCATCCACAGACCCGCAGGCGCGGCGCCGCGTCACCGGTAGGTGCGGATGACGGTGGTGAGGAAGTCGGCGTACGCGGCGACGGTGTCCGGGGCGGTGAGGTGAAGCTGGTTCTCCGCGTTCCGCTCTGAGCTTGACCCTGTACGGCGGACACTTCGATGTTGACCGCCCTCATCGGGGAGCCTCGCCGCCTCCGCTGTCTGACGGAGGCACGGCTGCGCGAGGACAGGCTGGCGCAGCCCCAGGCTGATACGCCGAGCGGGTCATCATTGGCGACCGTTGCCCGGTCTTCAACCTGGCGATCCCCTGTAGTGGGGAAACCGTGGCCAGACGTGGCTTCTAGCCTGCCCGCCTAGACATCACGCCCACTGCGAGGCAAGCGTGGTCGGCATGATGGACTCCTACGGCCACGATGCACGACGCCCCCGCTCCTACATGATTCTCGACGGGGCCGACACCGGACGTGTCCTGAGGTCGTTGGGCCTCCTCCCGGCACCCCCACCCCATCGACCTCTGCAGAACCAGAGCGCGGCAACCCCACGGTCCTGATGTCAGCAGCTGGAGTTCACATCGAACTCGGGACGGCGCCAGAGCGAGGGTCGCCAGACGGCGGACGCCGCAGGACGTCCCGCTCCGCCGACTTCCGCCTTGAGTGTCTCGTGACGAGTAACTTCCGGGGTGGGCCGGCTCCGCGGACTGCACGGCGCCCATCCAGTGGCCCGCGAACCTCGCCGGCGCTGGACGAATCGCGCGGATTCGTAAGATTACCGGATCCGAACCACGAACGATCAACGACGACGTCCACACCCGGCGTGTCGCGCGCGACAGACGTTAGAGCCAAACGACAATTCGGACAGGCCTCAATCGGGGTGCACCATTGCACCAGAGGAATCCCCGCCAGCGCGCTCAGCTCGGCCTCGCAATTGGAAAACGTTGGCGGCCAGGAAAATTCCGCGACTGGATTCAGTCATACCTGGATCCAGGACTCCGGCTCGTCGAACCAAAAAACTCCAGGCCGCGAGCAATCTCGTGGGGCACGAACACCAGTTTGATCATGATCGGGCCCAGCGCGGTGCCTTACGAGGACGCTCCCGCTTGCGCTGCTCGACGAGTTCCTGGGACGAGGCGGACAGTGGGGGTCCGGCTGAGGTTGCCTGTTGCTGGACGGTGCCGAGCAGCGCCCCGGTGTGCCCGGGCACATGTTGCGCGACTATCCTCTACGGCGTGAGGCATGAGCACGAAACCGGTTCGCTAGAGGTGAATCTGTTGGGCCCGGTGACCGTCCGGTCGAGGCACTCGACCATGAACCTCGGCAAGAAGCTGGCAGAAACTCTCGTCTGGATCCTTCTGAGCGGTCCGGACGGGATCTCCTGCCCTGAACTCGCCGAGTGCCTGATGCACGCGGACCCGTACCAGCCGAGGGTATCCGACAACGCTCTGGAACGCCGGGTCACCGACCTCCGCAAAAAGGGAATTCGGATTCCGCACCGGACTGTCGCGGGTCAGGACACCTACTGTCTGGACCCCGCTGTCCCCGTGCGCAGCGACGCGGTCGAGTTCGTGCGCGGGGTCACCGAGCTATCCGATGACCCGCCGGTCCAGCGCCTCGACGAACTCATGGCGCTCTGGCGCGGCCGCCCGTGGCCGGGCCAGGACCCACCGTCGGCGTCGCCCTGGGCCAAGGTGCTGACCGCGCGGGCACGACTGCTGGCGCGGATCGCGGCGCTGCCCGACGATCAGCGCGACGCCTCAACACAGCTGCGGCGGTTCCTCGGGCTGTTCCACGGCGAGCATGGGCTCGACACGTCCGCACTCCTAGTGAGAAGGCGCAAACCGCGGTTGCTCGTCGTCGAAGACACGATCATCGATGAGATCTGCGCACTGCTCGACTCCGAGTTCGTGTTCGAACGGGTTACGGCGCTCGCGGAATGGAACGCCGTCCGTGACTCGCTCGACGTGGACGGGGCGCTGATCGACCGGCATCTCGCCGACTTCACCGACGACCAGGGAACAACGGTGATCGCCGAGTATCTCCGGCGCTACACCGAGATTCCCGCCTCGCTCATGACGGTCGCGCCGCCTCCGAACTACCGTTCCCAGACGGATTTCCGGCATCGCCATCGACTGCTGGAGATCGTACACAAGGGCTACGGACGGCTTGAGGAGAAGGCGCTCGTCGACGCCGCACACGGTCTTGTCGATCCGCGGTCGCCTGCCGAGCGCGAGAGACTGCGCCTGTGGGTCGAGTCCGACCGCTTTCACGTCGACGAGGAGCATCTGTTCAGCCGCCGCAGCCGGGCGGCGCGCGAGCGGGCGGAGCTCTGCGGGCGGCAGGCCGACAGCCTGCTCAGTCGTCTGGGGTCAATGCACATCGACGATGCGAAGGAGAAAGTCAGGGACTTTCACGATCGGTGGGGTCCGCGAGCGGCAGCCACATGGTGACCGCCGCGCCGCCAAGCCGCCCGTCTCGGGGGACGATACGCAGCCGCCCCTGGTAGGCGTGTACCCAGGCGATCGTCTGCGCGAGGCCGCTGCCGTACTGATCCGCGCTCGCGACCGAATCGAGCCCGGTGGCGGGGGGGCTGTCGGCGAGGGCCGTGTACCGCTGCGCCGCTTCAGCGCTGAAACCCTCGCCGTTGTCCACGACCTCGATCGCCGCGCAGGCAGTGGCCGCGTCCGCCGGCTGCCGGGCCGCTTCGGGCACCTCGAGGCGGATCTCGACCAGCCCGACCTCGCCCCGCGCGGCCCGTTGCTCCGCGAACCGGTTCGCGTTGCGCACGAGGTTTCGCAAGGCCTCACGGATGACGGTCGCATTGCCCACCGTGAAGGTGGGCTGGTCACCGGTTGTCACACGGAGGCGGACGCCTTCACGCAGGTCCCATTCGGACTCCCCGCCGACAGCACGGACGAGGTCGGCGAGATTGACCCGCTCCGGCGGCCGCAGCATCTCCTCGTACCTCTGGACGTAGGAACGCCCACTGATTCTGTCCAGCTTCGCGTAGATCGCCCCGCGCAGATCCTCTGCCGCCGGAGAACCTCCTTCGAGCTGGTCGATCATTCTCCGCAGGGACAGGATCTCGTTGTCGACGTCGTGGCCGATGAACGCGATGCTCCGTGCGGCGAGGGCTCCGGCCGCCGCCCGTTCGGCCTGCAGCAGGCTCTCGTAGAGGATTCCCGCCGCCTGGCGGGCGTCGAGCTGCGGGTCGTGCGCCCCCGGCTCACCGCGCAGGATGGAGTACAGGCCAGCGGCCGGCGGGGTGACGGAGTCGGTGCCGGACCGCTCGAGCAGTCCCCGTTCGACCAGGACACCGACGGTGCGGGCCAGGTCGAGCCGCCTCGTCACCGGGTGCGACTCCTGCGCCGGGATCTCCAGCAGCTGAAGGTTCTCCGCCACCAGCGCGAGGTTCAGCGTGACGGCCTCCCCCGGCCGGTACATTGCCAACATCATCGACATGATCATCCGCGCCGCGGAGTCGGTCCGCAGAGGCGCGACCAGCGCGGCGCGTACGTCCGCCCGCACCTCCGCGGTACGCACCGACCCGAGCGACTCCGGGCCGATCCGGCCGCTCTGCCCGGCCGTGGGGGCGCCCGCGAGGAGAGCTTCGGTGAGGCGTCGGAGCGCCACCGGATGCCCGCCCGACTCGTAGAGCAGCGCGTCCAGCACGGCGCTGTCGGGCAGCAGCCCGAACAGGTCGAACAACCACGCCAGATGGTCGCGGGGCGAGGCGCCGCGACCGAGGCCGGTCAGGGTGGCGGCGGCCGCCCGCAGCGGCAGCTGCGGGACGAGCAGCCGCATCAGGTTGATGCGTCTCGTCGCGGGGCCGGTCGGGCGCAGGCGCCCATCCGGCGCCAAGACACCCAGAAGGCCGGAAACCTCCAGGATCGCCACCTGGTCCGTTACAGCCGGTTCCGTGGCAGTTAGTCCCGTGATGTTCGGTCCCCGGCTGGATCGCGGCGGGTCGACAACCGGTCGGAACCAGACGATCGGCTCATCGGGCGCGACAGGCAGGTCCACGGGAGGTGGGATCGTCGGGTCGTCGCCGACCCAGAGCGCGAGGCCCTCTGGCCGGTCGAGCGAGAGCTGCGGCAGCCGGGGATCACCGAGACCGAAGATCCTCGTCAGGTAACCGCCGGCGGCGTGATGCAGCGGGTGGGTGGCCGTGTGGCCGAGGGCCGCAGAGATCCCGATGGCGAGGTCGCGCACGGCGGGGCCGTCGACTCGGTCACACAGGCCGGCCAGCGCCACGCGGACCTGAAGCGAGGCCTCGTCGTCAGTGCCGCGGCGGAAGCGTTCGAACTGGGGCCCAGGCGCCTGCGCCGGCCGGTCGTACCAGCGCAGGATGTCTCGGACGGCGTGGTCGGGCCAAGGCCAGAACAGCGGGGGTACCGGCACGCTCGCCGGCCCGGCGGCGGGCACGTCGTCGGGACCGGCGTCGAGGAGATCCTCGGCGACGGTGAACTCACCGGCTCCCAGGCAGGCACGGACATGTCCGACCCAGGCGGAGAGCCCGTCCGGCTCGTCCGCCGCGCTGGCCGACCGGTGCTCGAGCCTGACCTCGAGATCTGAGCGTCTGGCTTCCTCGGCCTCGGCCACGGCCGTGGCCCGCCGCGCGAGCAGGCCATCGGCGTGACGTCGTGAGTCCGCTGCCGCACGCAGGATGTCGGCGTCGTCCGGTAACGGAAGGCCGATCCGATCCGCCCGGGCGGACAACTCCGCGAGCCGGCGCTCGACCTCCTGCTGGGCGGACTCCCGTTTCTGGGCGAGGGTCGTGTCGAAAGCGTTCCAGAGGTCCGCGTCCAGACCGGCGCGGGTGTCCGTTCGGGCGGCGTCGTCGGCGGGCAGCCCGTCCGGCGGGGCGGTGGTGGCCACTCCCGCGTCGAGCAGTTCGAGAAGAAGCGCGTCAGCGTCCGCGAACTCGCCCTGCGTGATCAGCCTGGTCAGCGCCTCTGGCACGGTCTCCGGACGGGCGAGACCGGCGAGCAGGAGGCCGGTGGCGGCCGGAGCGGCGACCGTGCCCCGGGCGAGGCCGGCGGCGAGCTCCGGGTACCGCCACCGGTCGGTCCAACCGGTGAGGATCGTCTGTGCGAGCTGGGCGTTCATCGGGCGCCCCTCCGCTGGTGGCTGATCGTGCGGTGGTCGGATTCGGTCGGGACCGCGGTTGTGGTGGAGGACGGCGCGGTGGGAACCGCGACAGCGGGCTCCCGCCCGGCCCAGAGCGTGAGCTCCTCCAACGTGGCCAGCAGGTCCGAGACCAGCTGGCTCTCGGGCTGTGCGAGGCCGTCGACCGCGGCTCGCAGCTGTGGCCACTGGGCGCACACCGTCCGGGCCAGGCTCCCGGCGGCCGCCCGGTGCGCCGCGAGGTCGGGATCGTCGCCCGATTCGGGCGTGCCTGCCACGACGGCCTGTTCCAGGACCGCCGTGAGAGCGTCGACGATCTGCTGCAGAAGCCTGCGATAGCGACGTCGGTAGGTCCCGTACATCGGCTGCTCGGTGGGTGCCGCGATCTCGGCGGCCCTGTCGATGAACGCATCCACACCGCCGGTCGGCGCGGCCGCGAGCCAGGCGCCGAGGCCGCCGAGATCCCGGCTGGCAACCAGGGAGCGCAGCGTCGTGAAGGCGCCCTCGACATGGGTGAAGAGATAGAGGTGGGTGCGCAGCGCCGCGGTGTTGCGCAGGCTGGTGCCCTCCGCACGCTGCAGCGCGGAGCCGAGCTCCTCCCACGCGGCGGCGAGCAGCTCCTGGTCACGCCGCCCGTACAGCTCGGCGCGAATCACGGCCAGCGGCAGGGGACGGCCCGACGACTCCCGCCAGTAGGCCATCGTCGCCTCGGCCGTCTCGCGCCAAGCGGTGTCCAGCACGAGTTCTGGCCGATCGTCGGACGCCGCCTCGGCGAGCTCGAACTCGATCAGGTCGGCGGCGTTGTGGCTGCCGTCGAACAGCGCCTGCTCGATCGCCGCGGCCAGGACGGCGAGGCGCTCGCCGTGCCAGTGTCGCAGGTCCGCGCCGGCGGCCGCGTCGGACAGCCTGCCCGGCCGGGTCAGCAGCGTCATCGCCTCCAGCAGCGCCTCGCCGTAGGCACGGGTGCGCCTCGCCGCGGCGAGGGCGGCGAGCGGCGTGCTGGGCCGGGCACCCGGGGCGTCGAGCGTGCCGCGCACGAGCATTGCCTCGACGTACAGGCCGTCCTGCCACAGGCTGTCGACCAGCCACTGGCGCCAGTGCGCCTCGCGACTGCCCGCGCCCGCGGCTGGCCACCGGGTCAGGCAGACCGCAACCGCGATCCTGAGGACCTCCGGTCGCGCCAGCCCCACGAGGTGCTCGAGGACATCCCAGGCCAGGTCCGGTGCGCGGAGCTCGGCGGCGACGGCCTGCGCCGGGTGGACGCCGGACGACAGGGCATTAAGCAGCGCGTGCGCGCCCAAGGCGGCGGAGCTCTGAGCGGTCGTTGGCGGGGCGGTGTCGTTGGCGGCGGTGGCCGCCCGTTCGCGGGGAACAAGTGCGGCACCGGCCAGCCGCGCGACCTCGTCCGCGAGCGCGGCGCCCGAGAGCTGCAGGCCGATCTCCGACCGGCGTCGCGACGAGCTGCCGCCGGGGGCGCTCTCCACCGTCAGCGAGTCGAACCCACCCACGATCACGTCGTCGTCCCACACGAGTACCCGGCCGCGGTGACTCCCGGAGACGATGTGCAGCAGGCCGGGATACCGACGGGCCAAGTCTCGAAGCACACTTTCGGAGCCGGACTCATGTCCGAGGGTGACCGAAACGCCGCGCCGCAGGCAGCCCTCCACCGCGGCCAGCAGCCGATCACCGCCGGCCCGCGCGCCCAGGGCCTCGGTCGAACTCACGACCAGCTGGCGCCGCGCGGTACGCAGGGCGCGCCACAGCAGGTCGACGTGCGCGCCGTCCTGCACGACCGTCGCCGTCGGCGCGGTGCGCGCCGCCACCAGCGCGGCCATCCGGTCGGCGTGGTCACCCCACGCCTTGGACCATGCCAGAGCGGCCCGGCCCGCGTCCTCGCCGGCACCGTCATCCGGCGCCTGCGGCAGGCCACCGGCGGCTGGGCTCGCCGGGTGAGGTGGCTGCCTTGACGTCTGGGCGGGCCCGTCGCCGACCGACAGCCGCAGCGCGAAGTCGGCTGCTGTCACCAGGAGCAGCCGGCTCATGTCGTAGGCGGGGACGGCGGAGCGGGCCCAGCGCAGGAGATCGAGGCTGGCCCGGCAGGAGCCGCCGTCGAGCGCGCGCACGACCGCGCCGACGTGGCTGCCGGCATGGATGCTCCCCAGCGGCTCCCAGCTGGTCACCAGCGCGGCCCGGTCATCGATGACGACGCACCGGGTGTTCGTCCGCGCCGGCGTCGCGGGCACCAGGACCTGCCGGGCGCCGCGCGGGCCGCGCGCCTGGGCCCGCAGGGTCAGCTGGTAGAGCAGGTTGCGGGCGCGGGTGTCGAGCTCGTCGTCGATCCGGGCTCCCCACAACACCACGACCTGGACGCCCTTCGCGATGGCCTTCTCCAGAGCGGACGCCACCGCCGCGAGTGCCTCGTAGCCGACGTGTGGAGAGCAGATAATGATCTGGGAACGCGCGGCCTCGATGAGCGCGACCAACTCGCTGCCGTGGTCGGCGCCGCTCACCGGGGATACGGCGACCTGCCGGTCGACGTGGTCGTCGAGAAGCACCAAGAGCTGGCGGGCGTGGTCGCTCATGGACGTATGCCAGGCGAGTCGCTGCCCGGCGGGGATGCTCGCGGCGGTCTCCGCCTCCTCGCGCAGCCGGGCGACCGCGCGCTCCAGGCCCGGCGGGTCGACGAGCCCAGGCAACGCCTGCGCTCGCAGCGCCTGGACGAGTTCGTCGCCTGGGCGGCGGTCGGCCAGTTCGGTCAGCCGGGCGCCGAGCAGCGTCCGCCGCTGCGGCGGAAGCGCGTCGCCGACCACGGTGACGATCAGGCGTTCGGTGTCCAGGTCGATCATGGGCTGTACCTCGGCCGGTAGCCACCGCCGGCCGGTGGCCTCGATGTCCGAGGTGGACAGATGAGCGCCGAGGACCCGTCGCCGCCGGGTGCCGGCGCCGCGCTCCCGCAGCGCCGGGTCGTGCGCGCGGTCGCGTTCCTCCCGCTCAAGCTGGCGACCGAGGGCGTCGAGCAGGTCGGGGTAGCCGATGTCCTCGATCCGGGCCGCGCCGGCGTCGGCGGGGACACCCCAGCGACGCTGCCCCAGCGCGACTGAGCCGCCGAAGGGAAGCACGTGACCGGTCACTCTGTCGATCATGATGAGCATCCGGTCGTCCACGCTTTCCGCGCCCGGAAGCGCCGCCAGCGTGCCCGCTTCGATCCGGGCCGCCACCGCCTCGGTGACCTTCACACCACCGTGGCCGTGTACGAGCAGGAGATACCCGCTGCGGCACAGGTCCTGGATCAGGTCGAGCATGAGGCGGCGACTGAGCCCGAGAAGTTCCGACAGCTCACCTACGGTGCCGACGCCGGCCTGGACCGCGCGCAGCGCGATCTGCTCGACCGGGGTGATCGTCTCGGCGTAGCCGAGCCGCACCCTGACGGCGAAGACATCGCAGGGCAGGTAGACCGTCACGGCGGTGCCAGCGCTCACCAGGCCGCCTCCACCGGGGTGGAGCCCGCAGCCCCCAGTTCCGGAACGTCACCCACCACGTCCCGTGCCGAGACCACCTCGCCGTTGGCTTCGACGAGGCGGCACACACGACTCCAGAAGCCGTCGTCTCCCATGACCGACGCGTAGTGGTCGAAGCGGCCAACCACGACGAGCTGGCGCCGAGCCCGGGAGAACAGGACGTTCGCGAGCTCCGGCTGGGCCAGGTGCCCGAGCCCGCCCCGGGCCGAGCCGTGCGCGCGGTCACCCGGGCGCTGGCCGCGGGGCGTGTCGCGGACGAGGGAGACGACGACCACGTCGGCCTCGCGACCCTGGAACGCGTGGATCGTCGACAGGTAGTCCCGCACGACACTGCTGCCGCCGAGCAGCTGGTGCTGGGCACGGTAGGGAGTCAGCACGGCAAGGGGGTCGGCCCCGAAGCCGTCCCGGTGGGGGCGCGGGAACGGCTGCATCTGGTTGAGCAGCTCGACCACCACGGCGGCCTCGCCCGGGTTGTACCAGCGAGGCACGTCCCGGCAGCTGCCCACGTCCGCGGTGTCGAGCCAGACCAGCGACGGGCCGGAAAGGACGGTGGGTTTGCGGAACCGCACCGGCGGGAGCCGCTTGTTGGCGCCCGGGTCGTCGCTGTCCTCGAAGGTCGACACGCTGCCGATCGGCAGTCCGTCAGCAGGACGCAGTGCCGACGGTCGCTCCTCAGGGTAGAACGCCCGGCTCACCAGGTCGCCGAGAGGTGGGCGCATCCGGAACTGCACCGACATCCGCACCAGTGGCGGTTCCTGACGCCACCTGGGCCGCTCGCGCGGCAGGAAGAGGCTGGCGAACAGGCGGAACGCGGCGAGATAGTCGGAGCGCTCATCGCCGATCTTCGCCATGTCCGGGTGTGGGTCGTGGACGCACGAATCGAGGAAGCGCTCGAGTTCCTGACTGCGGTGGGCGGGGAGCTGCTTGTGGTCGCCGATGAGCGTCCAGCGCAGCCCGCGTACCAGCGGGATCGCGAGCTCGGTCGGCCACGCCTTGGCCGCTTCCTCGACTATCACCCAGTCGAACAACGCGGTCCTCGACTGGGCCAGAAGGTCGGGGGTGGCCGCGGCGCAGGTCGCGAACACCAGATTCGCGCCCCGGTGCAGACGGTCGGCCAGTTCCGGCGCGATCGACTCGCCCCGGTCGTCGAGCAGAGCGGCCCAGTCCTGCACCACTGCGTGTACCGGATCAGGGACCGCCTCGGCCAGCGACGCGACGTGCGCGCGCAGTGTCACGATCTCCCGGGTCGCGAGGGCCGATCGGGTCCAGGCCCTGATCGTGTCGTCGACCCGGTCGAGCGCGCTGTCCGACCGGGCGGTCACCCGCAACGCGATCGGCCGGCCGGGCCCGCCTGCGGCACCGGCCGGCCGGCGCGTCTCGTCCATGGCGCCGATCTCGGTCAGTACCGCCGCCGCGAGGTTGTCGAGCGCGAAGTTCGACTGCGCGGAGACGAGGATCCTGGCCGTCGGCTCCTTGGCGAGATACGCGGCGATCGCCGCCGCGGCCACCCTGGTCTTTCCGGTGCCCGGCGGGCCCTGAATCGCGGCGAACGGCTGGCAGACGAGCATCTCCCGGACCGTGGACGGTCCGTCACCCTTGAGCTCCTCACCCGCACCCTCCCAGCGGTGCGCGAGCGTGCGGATGGTGTGCGGCTCGTGCAGCTGCTCGAGCAGCGGCTTCGTCCGGTACAAGGCGTAGAGCGCGTCGCGCTGCCGATTGAGCGCCGACTCGGTGCCCCAGTCGTCGCTGGACCGGATCCAGCCGACAGCGGGGATGGAACGCTCGCCCCGGTGCGCCTTGACCGTTACCCGGTCCTGGCCCTCGACCCTGACGAGTTCGGCGCGCACAGTGCCGCGGAACCTCGATGGCCTCCCGTTGTGGTCCGCGATCAGCTCCACGTCCGAGCCACCGTCGTCGTTCTCCACCGCGTCGAAGAACGTGCCGAACACCGGCCGCAGCTCGGGCGAGGCCGCGAACTTCACGAAGAGCGGGGAACTCACGATCCTGCGCTGGTCCCGGTCCTGGTCATAGCGGATGGCGACCTCCGAGCCGGTCGCGTCGGGGACCCGTAGGTAGGGGTAGAGACGGGCGTCGAGCTCGGTTCTCTGGTAGTCGACCAGCCAGTCCATCGCGCGGCGGTAAGAGGCCTCGAAGGGCGCGTCCGTGGTGACCTTGGTCGTCGACTCCAGCAGCCGCAGCCAGGCGGGGCGGTCCGACAGCGCCCGTCGGATCACGCCCCGGGCGGCGTCCGTAGGCACCAGCTCGACGTCGGGGACCCTGCGGCCCTGACGCCAGCCGAGGTCGCCCAGCCGATGTTCCACCCAGGGAAGCGAGCGCTGCGCGACATACTTGATGACCAGGGCCCCTGGCAGCGGAGGGCACAGGTGTCCGTCGTCATCCTCGGGGCGGTAAAGGTCGCAGAACCACGCCCCCGCCGTGCCGAGCAGGACCTGTTTGGCGTTCCGCTTCGCCTGGCGCTCTCCACCGTCGACGAAGGGGTCCGCGCCGTCTGGCGAATGCACGACGAATCCCGACCGGATGTCGTCCTTGATGAACTCGGCGAGCTGACGTCGACCGTCCGGCGTCCCGGGATGACGGTCGATCCATCCCCAGCGGAAGACCGTCTCCACCGACTCCTTGGGCATGAACATCAGTGCGTAGGGCCGGGCCGGGGCTGGGTCATCCCAGGTCGCCATGATCCGGTCATAGGCCCCGACCAGCTGATTTACGGTCTGGTCCGCGGACGGGCGGTCGTCGGGGTTCGGTGCGAGCATCCCCACGAGAATCGTCGCGAGGTCGGCGGGAACCTGGTCCGCCTCGAGAAGCCGACGGCGCAGGCGGCTGTTGAACACCGCGACGGACCGATGGAAGTCCGCGATCTCGGCCGGCGAAGCGGCGATGCCCGGCAACGGGGAGAGAAGCTCCGTGGGTGGCGAGCCGAGGAACCACTCCCAGGCTACGGCCGCGAGGCCGTAGACGTCCGAACGCTCGTTCTCGACGAGCGACGGGCCGAGGCCGTCGCGCTCGTCGCCGACGAGGAACGCGAGCCGCTCGGGCGGCGTGTAGGGAAGCGTCCTGGCGAGGTCGCCGGCGAACAGTTCGCGCAAGCGGGCCGGACCGGCCGCGCTGTCCAGGGAGGCGCGGAACATGTCGTTCACCAGCGCGCTCATCTCGAACCGGGCGAGACGAAGCTCGTCGTCCCCGTGGACGTCGAGCGAGAAAGGGCTGACGTTGCGGTGGGTAATTCCGAGGTTCGCCATCACCGCCAGCCCGTCCGCGAGCCTCAGTAACTGGCGGACGGCCTCGCGCGGCCGCTCGGCGAGGCGCGCGCGCAAACCGGCACCAGCCACCCGCCCGCTGCCCTCGGTGGCGATGAAGGCGACGCCGCCGACGTCGACGCCGATCGCGCGGGTTTCCTCCGCCGAGCGATAGCCGCCGTCCACCACCACTGGGATCGCGGTGTTACCCGTGCCGGCCATCCGCAGCAGCGTCCTGACGTCCTGCTCCCACATCAGTCCGCCAAGATCGCCGACGCCGAGGAAAACCTGTACGTCGATCTGGCGCCCGTCGTACTCGTCGGGCCGCACCATCGGGAACCGGTATAGGTGGCCGGGGACCAGCTCCTCACCGCGAAGCTCGGCGTCCGGCCCGTCCTCCGGCTCATACGGTCCGAAATGGGCGGTGCGTGATTCCCGCAGGAAGTGGTTCACCAGCCTGATCGCATCGTCCGCCGCCACTCCACGCCCCCCACGTGTCGCTGATTCACAGTCTACTACCGCGAGCGCCGGGGCCATGTCGACCCCTGGACGCCGATTGTGCCCGGTCGGGTCGCTGTCGCCGACAGGTGGCTCCTTCAGGCCGGAGCACTTCACTCATCTATTGGCGGACGGTCCCACGACGCGGTTACCCGCGGTCGCAAGGCGCGGCCGGAACGCGGTCCGCGCGGCGCCGGGCGGCGGGCGCGCCCGGCGGCCAACCCGCTTGAGCCATGCCTGACGCGGCCACTGAGCCGCCGCTGAGGTCCGCGCGGACCGCGTCCGAAACCTCAGCGACAGCGGTGGTGACTTGTCCGCCGCTTTCACCTGACGATCGGACGGCAGCGCCTCCACCCCCACCAGACCGATTGGACCAGAAGATGAGTGACCTGCAGCTGTACCGCAACGAGGCACCGATCGAGGGACAGGTCTTCCTCTCGATGCCCTACGGCGTGAAGAAGGTCGCAAGTGGCGAGGAGTTCGACTTCGACCAGTTCCACGAGACCGCCCTGGCCGAGACGATCCGGGCCGCGGGAATGACGCCGGTCCGCGCCGACTCGATGTACGGAACGCAGTCCGTGATGGGAACGATCTGGCGCGGCCTCCAGCAGGCCGAAATCGTCATCGTCGACTTCACGGGGCGCAGCCCGAACGTCGCGATGGAATTCGGGATGGCAACCCTGATCGGCAAGAAGATTATCTACCTGACGCAGGACGTCAACGACATCCCCGTCGACGTCCGCGGCCGGCTGCGCTACATCAGCTACACCTCCCACTTCGCCGACATCCACCGCCTGCGCGACGACCTGAGCCGCCAACTCGTCGCGATCAGGAAGGAGCCGAGCGTCGAGATGGCGCTCGTGCCGATGGCCTCCGGCGGCACGGACCCGATCCCCGCGCGGGTCGTCACGGTGACCCGGGAGCACATCGTTGTGCAGACGCTCGACGGCGCAAAGAAGGGCGTCCTCGGCAACGCCGATGTCGAGTACGAGCGCATCATCCCTGACATGGCCCGGCGTTTCTCCGTCGGCGACCACCTCAGCGGCGCCTTCGACATCGGTGGCATGAAGTACACGCTGCTCGCGGGCAGGACGAACCCCTGGCCGCAGCTCGCGTCCGATTTCGAAGCCGGCACCCGCTTCACCGCCACGGTCCGACGGGTCTCCCCGACACTCGGCGTCTTCGTCCCGCTCGCGCACGGGATCGACGGCCTGATCCACGTCTCCACCCTCGGAAACCGGCGGGTGGAGCCAGGCGACCACGTGGAGGTGACCGTGACGCGGATGGATACCGACAAGCGGCGCGTCAGTCTCGCGCTGGACCGCGTGCTGCGGGACGCCAGCGGGGCACGCCCGCTCGTGGCCGTACCCAGCCGCGCAGCCAGCGGCAGCCCCCGGGTGGCGTCCTCGGAGCCGATGCCGCAGGTCGGCGACCAGGTCGAGGGCGACGTCGTGAAGGTGTGCCCGGAGGGTGCCGGCGGCTACATCCTGATCCACCTGCCGGGGCGGCGCCGGCCCGCGATGCTGCACTGCACACAGATGTCGGCGGCGCTGCGCCGCGACCTCAACGCGGGTGAGGTCGAAATCGGCGAGATCCTCGACGTCGAGGTGGTGACCGTCGACGACGCCCACGACCGGGTGACCGTCCGCGAGGTGGAGGACAGCACCTCGACCGAGGCCGAGTTGCCCGCCGCGAGCTGAACACCTGCACCGATCAACGCGAGCGCTGCGCCCGAGCGAGGTTTCGCTCGGGCGCAGCGCTCGTGTCTGGAAACGAGAGGCAACCGGCCGTACCGACAACCCGCATCGGGCGGTCGCTCCCGGCGGCGCCACGCACGGCACCACCTTGCAGCCTCGGCTCACCGCGACGACCGAGTGGACACCGCCATCGAGGGTCACACACCGTGGAGACCCTGCGATGCACGAGTGGTGAGGTAGTGGTCGACGCGAGGCAGGCGGGAGGCGTCGCGGTCCTGGCGGCTGGCAGGCAGAACGAGCACGCTGAGCAGCGGCCGAGCGCGTGTCGAACGGGCTTGCCTTACGGGCGGCACAGCACGTGCGAGCCGCGCATCGCCGTCGCACTGCACAACAAGATCGCCTATCTGAGAGTCAGGCGAGTGAACTCCCCGAAACACCAGCCATCCGACAGACCTCGCCCTCGCCACCCCAGGGCCCCGAAACACCATGGCCACACCCGAACATCACGTGACGGTACCGCCACAGATCAACCGGGCGGAAGGGTATACGCAGGCAGAGACCACGGCGAGACAGCGCCTCGGGCGCCGACCGTCGCCGGCTGTAGCCGAGGCGAGTCCGCCACTCAGACGGGAGACACTGGGCCTTGAACATCCAGTGAGGGCGTCTGGTTGTCGAGGGTGCCGTGGGTGGCACTGCGCAGCCGGGTGACGAGCCTCCGGGCCTTGCGGGAGCCGACATGCAGCCGTTTCGCGAGGGTCTCCGCCGAGATGGGCCGGTGGTACTGCTGCCAGTGCAGGACGTCCTCGGCCCGGGCCCGGTGGAACAGATCCTGCTCCCGCGCCTCCCAATCGCTCTCGCCTTCTGGCGGCTGCGACCCCTCAGCGTTACCGCCATCGGGCGTGACGGTCACGATCGCCGCGGCGCCAGCGGTCGACGTGTTCACTCCGACGGGCACAGTCGAGGTCGAACGTTGCCTCGAGGCTGTAGAACAACTCCTCAACCTGCCGCTGTGGCGCCAACGCGAGCTGCTTTACGAGATCTGGACGCTCTGCGCCACCTTGGACGCGGCTGAACGGGCTGGCTGGACCGTCGAGTTGCCTGCTCTCACCGAGAGCGCGCGGGTGCGGACCCTCTCCTTCGTCTCGTCCGCGGCCCCGATCGCACGTATGCGCCTGGAGGGTGGCGTAGGGCCATACCTCGAGGTGAGGCATGAGCCGCGCCGGACCAGGCGTTCCGGCGCGGGCAAACCCCTGACACCGGACATCGTCGTGACGACTTCCGCGCCCTGGGCTCGTGACCTCCTCGTAGTCGAAGCGAAGGACCAGCACCGGATGAAGTCCGGGTACGTTGAGGGCGAGCCGCCAGAAGAGCCGGACCGTGACAGCGGGCTCGGCGTCGCCCGGCGCTATGCCAGCGAGTTGGGCCCGGTCGTGACCTGGATCTGTAACCACTGTGACTTCGACCAGCCCGTCGATCCGACCGTCAACCACGGTGATCCATGGTCACGGGTCCACCTGGCCGCGCGGTTCCGGCCCGGAACAGTACCTGCGGCTTTCGCCGACTCGGTGCGAGCCGCCCTGACCCCACCTTGCGTTAGCCCGACGACCTCCGCGCAGTCGTCGATGCACTGGACCGGCGCTACTGAGCCGGAAGAGCCCTCTGTCGCGATTCGCGTACGCCCGGCGACCCGCTGAACCGGGCGGTGCCGACAGGGACGGCGGCCCGCCGCGTCGGGGGTAGGTCCGCTCGACGAGCGGCCCTTGTCGCGCGTTTCTTCACGGTGGGCGACTACTCGTCGCCGTGTTGGCTCCTGCGCTTTTCAGCGGCAATGGTGGCGTCTAGCGATCGCGTTGCGTCACGGTAGAAGGCGGCTGTCGCCGCCGGCAGCGTCTCGTCCGCGGCGATGGCAGCGAGTCGCGTTCTGCGATCGGTGTACTCGACGGGCACGTCGCCCGGTCTGTGCCATGCGGCTCCCACGGGAAACGAAAGGTCGAGGAGCGAGGCACGCGCTTCGCGGCGGGTCGCGGCGTGGGGGATGCTCTCGATACGTTCGACAAGAACCGCGATGAGCGTGGGATGGGAGACAACCAGCTCGTCGCAATGGCGAAGGCCGCCGAGGAGACGCTGGAGAGGCTCGGGTCGAAGCGTGACAACGAGCTCGCCGACGGCACGGGCAGCGCCGGTCGTGAGGGCCGGCCCGAATGCCGCCTCCAACAGCTCTGCGCGCTGCAGGGGCGGGCCGAGTTCCATGGTGAGCAAGTCCGCGAGCCATGTCGCGATCGAGTCGGGGTGTTCGTCGAGCGCCTCGGAGAGTCCCTCGACGTCAGGGACCCATCGGTTGCCACGGGCGATTGCCGTCAGCGCGTCGAGCACGGCCCGAGGTTGCCGGCGGGCGATCGCGGCCACGATCAGCTGGACGGGCCGTTCGCCCCAGCCCGCGAGCTGCGTCAGCTCCAGCACCGCCTGTACCTGCGCGTGATCGAGGGAGGCTATCCAGTTCTCGGGTTCGTCGTTGCTGGCTTCCGCCAGGCCAGCGGCGAGACCCGGACTCCCGTCCTCGGGAACGTCGCCCAGCAGAGCGCGGACCGACCCCGGGTCCGCGCGGATCAACGGGCCTAAGGCTCCGAGCAGCAGGCTCCGCTCGACCGGGTCGTCGGTGTGTCGCAGCGTCTCCCGCTGCAGGTCCGCGAGCCTGGGGTCGAGCAGAGCCCAGGAGCCGGTGCGGAACCCGCGGGCGAGGGCGCGCCGGATTCCCGGCCGGCCGCGCGAGAGGCTCGCGGCGGCTGGGCAGAAGGTGTCGAGGTCGTGGCGGGCCCAGGCGTCGAGCAGCAGGTGAAGGTAGTCGTCGAGGGGCCCCTCGGGCAGGCGCACTGCCGCGTCGAGGAGATCGGGCATCTGACCGGGCCGCTGGCGCGCGAGCCGCAGGAGGAGCGTGGTCGCACCAGCGGCCGAACCGGTCTCCGTCACCAACCGAACGGTACGGACACTCTGATCAAGAAGGTTGACGATCTCTGCCGGGTCGCGGTCACGCCAGAGCGCCACGACCGCGCGCTCGTACAGCAGGTCCCTGTTCCGCTGTACGACGTCGCCGCTCGGAGTGTCCGTGCCGGCGGTCGCGCGTGGCGCACCGCCGGCGGGCATCGGAAGCCCGCGGCGGGACGACAGGTTGAGCTCGTAGCCGCCGAGGAGAGCCTCGGCGAGGTCGTCGTCCTCGCGCTGATCGAGGTCGGTGGCGAGGGACAGCGCGCCGTCTCGCACGGCCTGCGACTCCGCTGATCGCGCATGCCACGCAACCTTCTGCCGGACCAAGCGTCGCACGACGGGTTCCGTGGTGGTGTGCGCGACCTCCGACAGGGCGGTGAGCGTCGCGACGTCATCGTTCTCCCAGGCGAGCACGACCTCCAGCGACCAGGTCGAACGTCCGAAGCTGTCCGGTGGGTCGAGCGCAGCGCCAAGCAGGCGGACCGCGTCCGCAGCGCGGCGGACGTCGGCACCCTGGGCTTCGCGGATGAGGACACGACGGATCCGCTCGCGCAGGTCGCCGACCTGTTCGACGGCCACCGCGAAGGGGGTGAGCGAGACACCGTTGCGCAGCCATCCGGTACGCAGCCCGCTCTTCGCCATCAGCCCTTCCAGCGCGATCACAGGCGTCTGCGGAGCGTCTGGCTCGTCCAGCCACGCCTCGACCCGATCGACAATGACCGCCGCGTCCTCAAGGGTGATCTCCGAGGCGAAGCTGGCGAGCTTCGCCTGGATCACGTGGGCCGGATGGTTCTCCGTACGCCGCCACGGCTGGCTGTCACGGGCCGCGAGGCTCCACAGTTCGTCGAGAGTCATCGGCAGAAGAGCGTGATCGGCCAGCGCGCAGCGCGCGAGGAGACCGACCAGCCGGTCGACGGCTCGGCGCATAACCACGCTCGCGTCGCTCGCGCTCGACGCCACGCCGATCTCCCGGCTGTCCTGGGCTGCCTCGGCGGTAGCGAGGACGTCGCGCAGCAGGCCAAAGAGGCGGTGAGGCTGAAGATCCGCCAGGATCGCGAGATCGCCGACCGCGCCGTCCAGCTCGTCGACGTCGTTGAGATCTACGCCAGCGACCACTCGGGGCCACACGGGCGCGAAGATGTCGGGCCCGCCGGTCCTGACAAGGCGCCAGGACAGCTCGGCGAGGTTCGTGACCAGCCGTGCCGAGGCGCTTGTCGCGCCCAGCGCGGTCCAGAGCCGGCCGGCGTACCCGGAGTCCTGTCCTTCGAGGGCGACGGCCCGGGCCAGCATCTCGTCCGCCACGATGTCCGGGAACACCCGGGCCCTGCCGTTGGGCGCGACGATGAGACCAGCCTGGATGAGAACCTGCAAGATCCACACGAAGTGGTCGACCGACATCTCGACGAATCGAGCGACCGCGGCGAGAAGGTCCTGATCGCCGATCGGAAACGGTGCGACCGCGGACACCACCGCGCCGACGGCCGTGACCACCGCCGGATCGATCCCGCCCGGCACCGTGCCGGCGACCTCCAGGGCGTAGGCGCGGAGTACCTGCTCGCGGAAGTTCTGATCCAGGACGAACAGGCCCGGCGACAGGGCCTTCTCGCGCGCCATCCCGACCGCGAGGATCGGGATCAACGGACAGTCCCGGGCCTCCTGCGCGAGATACTCGACGAACTCGGCCCGAAACTCCGGCCCATCCTTGATCAACTCGTCGACGAGGGCCTGCGCGGCCCCAGTACTCAAAGGGTCGACGCGAAGGTCGGCGACCTCACTACCAGCGAAGCCGGCCTGAGCCACCGCCGCCTCGATGACGGCGCTGCTGGACCCGCGGATGGTCAGGACCACCACGGTCCCCGGGACGCGGTGCGCATGATCGAGCAGCGGAGCCAGCTCATCGGCATGCCTATGAGCGTCCTCGATAAGGATCACCGCCCCGGAACGGGGAAGCTCCGCCACCGCTGCGTCGTCCAGCGAGCGCCTCTCCTGGAACACGCGCACCAGAACCAGCGGCTCGCGCTGCTCCACCCGCCTGAGCGCCTCAACAACAAGCCGCGACTTCCCCTGACCACCCGGACCCGCCACCAGGACGACCCGCGACCGATCGGGCTCGACCGTCAGGAACTCCAGCAGGAGGTCGAGAAGCCGCTCTCGACCGGTCAGAGACGCCCGATGGTGAAACACAGCGTGGGGTTTGAGGTAGGGAACGAGATGCTGCCGGAGATCGACGAAGGCCGGCGTCGACGCGGCCACATTCATGATCGTGACGTAAATGTCACCACCGATGCCGCCGGTGTTGGCGATGAGGGCGCCTGAGGCGTCCCCCGTCCCCGAGACCCTCAGCCCTCGGCTCGCCGCTTCTCCGCCTCTCTCGGCTTCTCCGCCTCTCTCGGCGACAGCGCTCCGTCGGAAGGGGCGCGTCAGTGCGGAGAGGAACCTAGTCAGCGGTGGTCGACGCCGGCCACAGCGTCGCCTCCCCCGGAGGCGCGAGCGTCACCGGTTTCCGACACGTCGAGCGAGGTAGGCATCGCGTCGGCGCGTCCCAGGTAGCCGCTGACGGCAGTCCCGCCAGCATCGACGGTCGCCGACCCCGTCTTCGACACCCGCACGCTGCCGCGCGTCTCCGCGCCCGACCGCGCGACGTCGTAGATCAGGCTGGCAACTGCGGCCACCGCCGCGACGACCGTCGCGATCCACGTCGACTCGTTATGGTTCGTCGTCAAAAGCACAACGACCAGGACGATGAACCCGAGGCACAACACGATCGTCACTACGCGGCGAACAGACACCGAAACATCATCGTCCATCCGGCCTGACCCGATGACACTGCCCACCAGCCGTGTGTCACGCTCTCGCCCGCCGGGCGGCCTCCCTAAGCCCGGAAGTCCCGCCTGTCTGACGATCCTGCCCTCCTGGCTGAAGGTCCCTTCGAGCCAGCCAGCCAGTCAGTCCGGCTCGGCCGGCCCCTGCACGTCGTTCGCCGCATCCGAGCCGCCGGCGTCCCTGGCACGGCGTTGCGCGACCCAGGCGCAGATGTCTCTCATGACGTCGAGCTGCGCCCGGGCCAGCAGGTCCGCCATCGGCCCCGTCACGACCTCGACGACGAGGTCCATCTCCGGCGGCTCCGCACGACCAAGGCCGCCCCGACGTGAACCCCCCGAGACACCAGCCATCCGACATACCTCGCCCTCGACACCCAGGGGCCCTGAAGCACAACGGCCATCTCAGAACACCACGTGACATTACCGTCACAGATCGACCGGATGGAATGGCTTCGGACACGGGGACCACGGCGAGACAGCGCTCGGGCTGGGCGACCGCCGCTCGCTCTGGGCGGGGGCGGTCCGCTCGTCAGGTGGCCGGCGTCGGACCTAAGGCATCCAGCGACGGCGTCTGGTTGTCGAGGGTGCCGTGCGTGTCGCTGCGCAGCCGGGTGACGAGTTTCCGGGCCTTGCGGGAGCCGACATGGAGGCGTTTGGCGAGGGTCTCCGCCGAGATGGGCCGGTGGTGCTCCTGCCAGTGCAGGACGTCCTCGGCCCGGG
>Ga0268265_10000366_pt1 | contig 48922 bp, 51 predicted proteins | sample KBSSwiS52_FD_190355 | JGI IMG/M metagenome (GOLD analysis project Ga0268265, IMG submission 190355) | Switchgrass rhizosphere microbial communities from Kellogg Biological Station, Michigan, USA - KBS Switchgrass S5-2 (SPAdes) (version 2) | ecosystem: Host-associated > Plants > Roots >...
TCGCGGAAACCATCTTGGCCAGCGGTCATGTGCGACCGCATCAACAGGCCGTACATATGAACGCAAACGATCCGATCATTTTTCTGCTAAAAACGCTTGCAAGTGGGGGCCGTCCACATATGTATTTTCGCTGTTATTACAGCGGAGCGAACGTCGGAGATCGGGGCTCGGAGAGCGGAGATCGGGGCGGCGGCTGAGGGGGCGGCTCGCTGTATTTCCGCTGTTATTACAGCGGGAGCATCGACGTTTGAGGTTGGTGGAACATGGCGATCATCCAAAGCGATATCGGTGCGGCACCGCATCGGGCCGGCCGCTGCGTTGCCGGCCTGGAACCAGGCATTTCCGCGTATTTTTGGCACCTTCACGCTCCCGATTTGCCGCTTGACACTTTGGAACATATATCGAACATGTCATGAAATGTCAAGGAATCGGGACGCCATGCCGACCCATGTTTCGGCCCGGGAGCCGTTGAGGCGATCGGTAATCGTTCAGCACTCGGCAACGCCAACATCACACCCGGGCATCTCGCGTCTATCGGCGCTTTCGCACCATGCTCAGCCGTAGCTTGATTCCTGATTGGCGGCGACGTGACTCCCGATTGGCCGCTTGTCGATTCCCGATTGGCCGGAGATCGAACCGTGTACCTCGCCAAGTTTCTGAGCGCGCCTGCACGATATTGGCGGACACGCCGATGCTCGGCATCATCGGCCCTCGAAAATCGTGCAAGACGACGCTCGCAAAGCAGTTGGCAGGCGGGCGGCGCTACATGACCCTCGACGATCTCAACACGCTGGTTGCCGCGCTTGCCGATCCGATCGGCATGATTCGCGGCCTCGAAAAGGCGACGATCGACGAAATCTCGTCTCTTGCAGTCAACGACGCCCCAACGGCCAATCGCGGAGCGCGTGCCGACGGGCGGCTATCCGGAGGTTGTCGCCCGGCCATCCGAACGGCGGCGGCGGGACTGGCTTGCCGCCTATGCGCAAGCCATCGCCGAACGCGACATTCCCGACATCGCGACCATCGATCGCGGTGCGGACATGCCGCGCTTCCTTGCCGTGCTCGCGACGCTCAATGCGCAGCTGGTCAATGCCAGCGCGATCGGCGCGCAGACCGGCATCGATCGCAAGTCGGCGCTGCGTTACCTCGGTCTTGCAGAACAGCTCTTCGTCGTCCGGATGCTGCCGGCATGGTCGAACAATGCGCTCAAGCGGCTGGTCAAGTCGCCGAAGCTCCACTTCATCGATAGCGGACTCGCTGCCGGCCTCGGCCGTGTCGGAGCCGAAAGTCTTGCCGCCGACCGTACTGCCTTCGGAAGACTGCTGGAAAGCTTCGTTCTGGCAGAGCTGGATCGTCGGGATCGCCGCCCAGGGCACGTCGTGCGCCTGCACACCGGCCGTCTCCACCAGCCAAGACTGCGGCCCGCGGCGGTGGGCGAGATGGCCGACGAACCAGTGGCCGGTCACGCAGGCGCTCACCCGCACGCAGACGCCCCAGACCAGCCATGACCAGCCGCCGCCGGCATAGAGCAGTGCAGCCAGCGGGATTTGCTGGGCCATCCAGCTCGATTCGAGGATACGGTAAAAGCGATCACGCCCCGCGCGTCCCAGATCGAATGCGGGTGGATTCGCAAGCTCCAGCCGGCAGTGCAATTGCCACCAGGCGTCGACCAGCATCGGACGGCGATGCGCGAGATAGTCATGGCAGGCGGTCTGCCGCTGCGCCCAGTCGCGCAGGTCATGCGTGCGGATCATCCAGAACGGCCCGCTCATGCCGACCGCGGTGCCGATCCACACCAGCACACGCTCGAGCCAGAGCGGACAGGCGAAACTGCGATGGATGAGCAGGCGGTGAAACCCCACGCTGTGCCCGAGCAGCAGCGACGCGCCGGTCAGGACGAGGAACACGCCGACTGCCGACCAGCTCGCGAGCAAAGGCGCCAGCGTGAACGCGGCGGCGAGCATGAAGCCGTTCCAGAGCGAATGGACCGGGTCCCAGCGGACCGCCCCTTCCACCGCGCTGCAGCCGTGAATCTCGACCAGGCTGTTCACCTTGTCCGCGTCGGGTTGCTCATGCATGACGACCTCCCAGGTAATTAGCTTATTGCTTAATTGATGGCGCGCCCTTGTCAAGTGATTAGCTCATTCCTTAAATGGGACGCATGCAGAAAGTGTTCGAAGCCCTGGCCTCCACGCCCCGCCGCAAGATTCTCGCCTATCTGGCGCATGCCGAGCTGAACGCGGGCGAGATCGCCTCGCGCTTCGCGATGTCGAAGCCCGCCGTCTCGCAGCATCTGGCGGTGCTCGAGAATGCGGGTCTGGTGGCGAGCGAAAAGCGCGGCCAGTTCGTGTTTTATCGGCTCGTGCCCGACAATCTCGTCAACACGCTGAACACCTATGTGCAGGAGGTGTGCCCGGTGTCCCGCCCGCTGAAGGCCGAAAGCTCGCGGATCGCCGGGAGACAGGCGAAGGGCGACGCTTCGGCACCTTAGGGGCCGTCGCGAACGGAGATTGGCCGGTTCTGCATGGCCCCGAACCCTCACGCCAACGGCGGCCAGCGCGCGAATTGGTCCTGCCGGCATCGGAACTGGCGGTTCCAAAACGTCACCGAAATCGCGCATACATTCAGATCAGGTGGAGCGCGGCCTTTCCGCCGTTCACCGCTTTCGGCGACAGGCGCCGGTCGAACGTCGCCAGCCGCCCACCGTGGGCGACCGCAAGCGCAAGCAGATAGCTGTCGGTCACCTGCGCCGACGTCAGGATCTGGGCCGCATCGACATGTTCGGTTCCGACGAGACTGATGTCGTCAGGCCAGAAGACGTGGCCAGGCAATGTCCGGAGCTGGGCGACGATCGGGGCAATGGCTGCAGGCGATCCCGGCGTGCCGGGATATCTGGCGTGGCCGACGATGCGCATGACGCCGTTCTCGGTCAGCGGGCATGTCGCCCACGCCCGATGGCCCTCCTCCTCGAACCATCGATGTGCTGCGTCGTGGCCGACATGGGCCGGATCGACGAGCGCGATCAGAACATTGACGTCGAGCAGGAACGTCACGGCGCCTCATCGCGCAGCGCATTGACGATATCGGGCGTCACGACCGACCGATCATCGCGCCGGGGAAGCAATCGGATACCGTTGCGCATCGCGGGCGGCTGCGGCCGATGCAAGGCGCGCCGGGCAAGATCGGACACGACCTCGCCAACGCTCCGATGCTGCTGTTGCGCAATCGCCCTGGCGGCGGCCAATACGTCATCGTCGATCGCCAGTGTCGTGCGCATGTTGGCTCTCCGAGCATCAAGCATCACGCATCACATAGATTTATTGGCGCCCAAACTCAAGCCGGAGTCCCGGACCACAGACGCGTCGCTCCCAATCTACGAAGCATCGATGCGCTCAGCTCTGGCAGCGCCGCTGTGGCGGCGACCGTGACCGTGAACCTGGCGACCGGCACCGGCCAATGCCGCACGACACCGATCCGCTACAGGAAAAATCGCGGTGCCGCTCCGCGCCTATTGCAGTGCAGCATCGAAAATGGTTCGATGTCGCGTCGAGCATGCACGCTTTGGAGGCGCACACCGATGGTCGAGGCAAAAGTCAGCGCCGATCCCTATCCCTGGCCCTATGCGGGTTCGCCGCGGCCCGCCGACACCGCATTGATCATCATCGACATGCAGACCGACTTTTGCGGCAAGGGCGGCTATGTCGACAACATGGGCTATGATCTCGCGCTCACCCGCGCGCCGATCGGTCCGATCGGGCGCGTCCTCGCCGCGATGCGCGCGCTCGGCTATCCGATCATCCATACGCGCGAGGGGCATCGGCCCGATCTCAGCGATCTGCCCGCCAACAAGCGCTGGCGATCGCGCCGGATCGGCGCCGGCATCGGTGACCCCGGCCCCTGCGGCCGCATCCTCGTGCGCGGCGAACCGGGGTGGGAGATCATCGACGAACTCGCACCCGTCGCCGGGGAAATCATCATCGACAAGCCGGGCAAGGGCAGCTTCTTCGCCACCGACCTCGAACTGACGCTGCGCGTGCGCGGGATCACCAATCTCATCCTCACCGGCATCACGACCGACGTCTGCGTCAGCACGACGATGCGCGAAGCCAATGACCGCGGCTTCGAATGCCTGATCCTGAGCGATTGCTGCGGCGCGACCGAGCCGGCCAACCATGATGCCGCGCTCCGCATGGTGACGATGCAGGGCGGCGTCTTCGGCGCGGTCGCATCGTCGGACGCCTTGCTCGCGTGTCTGCAGCATGAACCGGCCGGCGGCATCGGCGGGCCGCCGGTGCAGGATGCGATCGCCTGAAGCACGTCGGGCGGCGGTTCGCGGCGCGGCAACAAGCGGAAAAGCGAGGCGGACCGGACTGCGCGCTTGCGCGACCCGGCATCCATCATCACATTCTGATCGATGGGCGAGATCGACCTTCTGAGCCGCCTTGCCGTGGCACTCGCCATCGGACTCCTGGTCGGCCTCGAACGCGGCTGGAACGCGCGCGAGGCTTTGGACGGACAACGCGCCGCCGGCTTGCGGACCTTCGCGCTTTCGGGGTTGCTCGGCGGCGTTTCGGGCGCGCTCGCGGCGGCGACCTCGCCCATCGTCCTCGGCTTCCTGTTCCTCGGCCATAGCGCCACCTTCTCCGCCTTCCACTGGCTCGAAGCCAGGGAGAACAAGGATCTCGGCGCCACGTCGGTCGTCGCCGGCATGCTGACCTTCGCGCTCGGCGCCTTTGCATTGGTCGGGGATCTCCGCGCGGCGATCGCATGCACGGTGGCGATGGTGCTTCTGCTCGCGCTGCGCGAGCCGCTGCACCGCTGGGTCGCGTCGCTGCGATGGGAGGAGATACGGGCGGTCCTGATCCTCATGACCATGTCGTTCCTGCTGCTGCCGGTGCTGCCGAACCGCACGGTCGATCCCTGGGGCGCGATCAACCCGGCGGAGATCTGGCTGCTGGCGATCATGATCGCCGCGATCTCGTTCGGCGGTTATGTCGCGGTCCGCCTGTTCGGCGAGCGCCTGGGGGTGGTGACGGCGGCGGTCGCCGGCGGTCTCGCCTCGTCGACCGCGACGACGCTGACGCTGGCCCGGCTGGGCAAGGAAAGGCCCGGATCGGAGCGCCTGCTCGCCGGCGGCATTCTCGTCGCGGGGATCGTCATGTTCATCCGCGTCGGCGTCGTGGCGACTCTGCTCAACCGGGCGCTGCTCGTGCCGCTGCTGCTGCCGCTGGCCGCGGCGGCGCTGGTGCTGGCGATCGCGGCGGCGCTGCTGCTGTTCAAGACCGCCGCGACCGAGCATCCCCGGCTCGAGGTCACCAACCCGCTGGAGCTCGGCACGGCGCTCAAGCTCGCTGCCGTCATCGTCGTGGTGATGCTCGCGGTCGAACTGGTCCGGAATGAGCTGGGGGCGACGGGCGTCGTCGCCGTCGCGGCACTGTCGGGCATTGCCGACGTCGACGCCGTGACGATCTCGATGGCGCGTCTCGGTGCCGACCGGATCGCGGTCGATCTCGCCGCGCAGGCGATCGTGCTGGCGGTGGGCGTCAACACGATATCGAAGGCGGTGATGGCCGGCTGGGCCGGCGGTTCGAGGATCGGAACCTATGTCGGTGCGGCCAGCGTCCTCGCGGTGCTGGCCGGAGCGGCCGCGCTTGCCCTGAGTCCATCCGCCCCGCTGCCGGCGCCTGTCATCGCGCTCCCTGTGGATCCGACGCAGCGCTGAACCGCCGTTCCGCGGCTGGCCCGCTCCGAATTCGCGGCTGCCGCCCGCGTGCACGCGCCCCTTCCGTGCCGCACGGTTTCAGGCTATGGTGACACCGCTTGTTTTTGGTTCCCGCGCGTCCGGCAGAACCAGGTCCGGCTCTACTGGTCCACGGCGTCGCCTGGAGCGATTCCGGTGTATGTGGCAATCGGCATTGCGCTGCTGGTGGTCGTCTCGATCCTGTTCCACGTCTTCAGTCCGTGGTGGGTGACGCCGATCGCATCGAACTGGGGGTCGATCGACACCGCGCTGATCGTCACCCTGTGGATCTGTGCGGCCGCCTTCATCGCGCTCAACCTGTTCATGGCGCTGGCGATCTGGCGCTATCGGCACAGGCCGGGCCTTCGCGCGCATTATGAGCCGGAAAATGCGCGCCTCGAGAAGCGCCTGACGTTGTGGACCGGCATCGGCATCGCCGGGATGCTCGCGCCGGGCCTGCTCGCCTGGCACGAGTTCGTGACGGTTCCGAAAAACGCCGCGATCGTCGAGGCCTCCGGCCAGCAATGGCAATGGACCTTCCGCTATCCAGGGGCCGACGGCGTGCTCGGCACCGCCGAAGTCGCCCATGTCACGCCGGACAATCCGTTCGGGATCAACCCGCGCGATCCCTATGGCCGCGACGACATCATCGTCGATACCAACGAACTCCATCTGCCGGTCGGCCGCCCGGTCAAGATGGTGCTGCGCTCGAGGGACGTGCTGCACGATTTCTACGTGCCGCAGTTCCGCGCCAAGATGGACCTGGTGCCGGGCATCGTCACCTATTTCTGGATGACGCCCACCGTCGCCGGCAATTTCGACATCTTGTGCGCCGAGCTGTGCGGAACCGGCCATTACCAGATGCGCGGCACGGTGGTGACCGAGCCGCAGGCCGATTTCGATCGCTGGCTGGGCGAACAGCTGACCTTCGCCCAGCTGCTTTCCGCGCAGGACGGGCAGCGCCGGCTCGCGCAGGCGGACGCGCCCGCGGCGATTGTAAGGAGGCCACGCTGATGGCGACGATCGCCGACGACCTGAAGCCGCTCCATCATCCCCACAGTTGGATCGGCCGCTATGTCTGGAGCCAGGATCACAAGGTGATCGCGATCCAATATGCGCTGACCGCGGTCTCGGTCGGCCTGCTGGCGCTTGTGCTGTCGTTCCTGATGCGGCTGCAGCTCGGCTTTCCCGGCCAGTTCCATTTCATCCAGCCCGACAATTACCTCCAGTTCGTGACGATGCACGGCATGATCATGGTGGTCTATCTGCTGACCGCGCTGCTGCTGGGCGGGTTCGGCAATTATCTGATCCCGCTGATGATCGGCGCCCGGGACATGGTGTTCCCGTTCGTCAACATGCTGAGCTACTGGGCCTATCTGCTGTCGGTGATCGTCCTGATCGCCAGCCTGTTCGTGCCGGGCGGCCCGACCGGCGGCGGCTGGACGCTCTATCCCCCGCAGACCATCCTCGAAGGCACGCCCGGCGCGAGCTGGGGGATCATCATGATGATGGCCTCGCTGGCGATCTTCGTCGTCGCCTTCACCATGGGCGGGCTCAACTATGTCACCACCGTGCTGCAGGCGCGGACCCGGGGGATGACCTTGATGCGCATGCCGTGCAGCGTATGGGGCATCTTCGTCGCCAGCATCATGGGTCTGCTCGCCTTCCCGGCCTTGTTCGTGGCCGCGGTGATGACCACGCTCGACTCGGTCGCGGGTACCAGTTTCTTCGTCCCCACCATCCTCTCGATGGGCAAGCCGACCGGCCATGAGGGCGGATCGCCGATCCTGTTCCAGCATCTGTTCTGGTTCTTCGGTCACCCCGAGGTCTATATCGTCGCGCTGCCCGCCTTCGGGATCGTCTCGGACCTGATCAGCGTCCACGCCCGCAAGAACCTGTTCGGATACCGGATGATGGTGTGGGCGATCGTGATCATTGGCGTGCTGAGCTTCTTCGTCTGGGCGCACCATATGTATGTGTCGGGCATGAACCCCTATTTCGGCTTCTTCTTCGCGACGTCGACGCTGGTGATCGCGATCCCGACCGCGATCAAGGTCTATAACTGGCTGCTGACCTTGTGGCGCGGCGACATCCACCTGCGCGTGCCGATGCTGTTTGCGATCGCCTTCCTGTTCACCTTCATCCATGGCGGCCTTTCGGGACTGTTCCTCGGCAATGTCAGCGTCGACGTGCCGCTGTCCGACACCTTCTTCGTCGTCGGCCACTTCCACATGGTGATGGGCGTGTCGCCGATCCTGGTGATCTTCGGCGCGATCTATCACTGGTATCCGAAGATCACCGGGCGGATGTGGGACGAGACGCTCGGCCGGCTGCATTTCTGGATCACCTTTCTCGGCGCCTATGCGATCTTCCTGCCGATGCACTATATCGGCATGCTCGGCGTGCCCCGCCGCTATTATGCGCTGGGCGAGACCGGCTTCATCCCGCACTCGGTGCATCTCGCCAACGAGGCGATCACGATCGCCGCCGGCATCGTCTTCGCCGCGCAATTGCTGTTCTTCTACAACATGATCAGCAGCCTGTTCCGGGGCGCCAGGGCCGATCCCAATCCGTGGGGCGCGGCGTCGCTGGAATGGCAGACGCCCGATACGCCGCCGACCCATGGCAATTGGGGGCCGAAGCTGCCGATCGTCTATCGCTGGGCCTATGATTACAGCGTGCCCGGCGCGGCGCGCGACTTCATCGCGCAGAACGAGCCCGCGTCCGCCGGACCGATGGAGGCGCCGCGATGAGCCTGTTCACACGCCTCGCCGAGAAGAGCTGGACATCGCCCGGCGGCGAGCACGCCGATCCCGAGACCTATCGGCCGCCCGCGGCGAAGGTGCTGCTGATCCTCTATTTCGGCGTGGCGGCGGTGCTGTTCACCCTCGTCACCTCGGCCTATCTGATGCGGATGGGCATGCCCGGGATGGGGCATGGCCCGGTGATGGGACATGACGCGATGGGCGGCTGGCGACCGCTGCCCGAGCCGCCTTTGCTGTGGATCAATACCGGCATCCTGCTGCTCGCCAGCCTCGCCTGGGCCGACTTCGCCCGCGTCGAACGCGCCGGGGCGGGCGCGCAGGCGAAAAGCGCGCAGGCCAGCAATGCGCTGATCGGCCGCGGCCTTACGGCCGGCCTGCTCGGCCTGCTGTTCCTGGCCGGCCAGCTGTTGCTGTGGAGCCGCCTGGTGGCGGCGGGCCACGGGCTGCGCGGCGATCCGGCGGCCGCCTTCTTCTATCTGATCACCGCGCTTCACGGACTGCACGTGATCGGCGGCCTCGGCTTCTGGGCGCGGGCGATGCGCGACCTGCGGGCCGGGCGCGATGCGGCGCTGCCGGTCCGGCTGACCGCCATCTACTGGCATTTCCTGCTGTTCATCTGGCTGCTGATGCTGGTGCTGTTCGTGTCGACCTAGAGGAGGCGAGGTTCATGGCGACGGCGATCCGGAACGACGCGGACGAGCCCCGGGGCCCGGCGCAGGCGTTGCGCGAATTCACCGACGACTGGGCGGGCGACCAGGAGACGTTCCGCCACGTCCATTGGGGGAAGGCCATGATGTGGATCTTCCTCCTTTCCGACACCTTCATCTTCTCGAGCTTCCTCGTCTCCTACATGACGATGCGCACGTCGGTCACCGCGCCCTGGCCGAATGCCAGCGAGGTGTTCGCGCTGACCATCGGCGGCCAGTCGATCCCGCTGATCCTGATCGCGATCATGACCTTCGTGCTGATCAGTTCGTCGGGCACGATGGCGATGGCGGTGAACTTCGGCTACCGCCGCCGCCGCGGCCCCACCGCGGCGCTGATGGTCGCCACCGCGCTGTTCGGCGCGACCTTCGTCAGCATGCAGGCGTTCGAATGGACCAAGCTGATCCGTGAAGGCGTGCGCCCGTGGACCAATCCGTTCGGCGCGGAGCAGTTCGGCGCGTGCTTCTTCATGATCACCGGCTTTCACGGCCTGCACGTCTCGGTCGGCGTCATCATGCTGCTGATCGTCGCCTCGCGCGTGCTGCGCGGGCATTTCGATCGCAGCGGCGACTATAGCGCGGTCGAGATCGCCGGCCTCTACTGGCACTTCGTCGACCTGGTCTGGGTCTTCATCTTCGCCTTCTTCTATTTGTGGTGAGCATGTCATGACCCACGATGCGACCAGCCACGCCCATCCGCACCTCGCCCCGGCCCCGGCCCCCGTCCTCGCCGACGCCGATCACGCGGGGCATGCGCCGCCGGCGGACCATGCGACCCATCCGATCGGCGTCTATCTCAAGATATGGGGCTATTTGTTCGTGCTCAGCACGCTGTCCTACCTGGTCGATTTCTTCCATGTGCAGGGCGCCGCCCGCTGGCTGCTGATCCTCACCTTCATGCTTTTGAAAGCCGGGCTGATCGTGGCGATCTTCATGCACATGGCGTGGGAGCGCATGGCCCTGATCTACGCCATATTGGTGCCGCCGCTGGCGCTGGGCACGCTGATCCTGCTGATGTGGATCGAGGCCGATTACGTGTTCTGGACGCGGATCCTGTTCCTCGGGGGCGGCGAATGACCCAGCCCGCGGGCGAGCGCTGGAAAATCGCCGCCGCGATCGGGCTGGCGCTCTTCACGCTCGTGCTCTGCACCGGGATCTCCGGCTGGGTGATGACGCCCGATTATCCGCAGCAGCGGGCCTTTCCGGTCGCAGGCGTGGCGCCGATCGACCTCGCCAGTGCGCAGCGCGCCTGGCCGGGCGGAACCGGCCAGCCCGGCGAGCGCGAGATCCTGCTGGGCTATGTCAGCCATATCGAGGCGGCGAAGGTTCCGCTTCCCGAAGGCGCCGCGCCGGCGGGCCCGGCCATGGTGCAGGATCTCGGCACCTTACTCGCCGCTGCCGATCCGGCGCGCGGCGCGCGCACCGCCCAGGTCTGCGCCTCCTGCCACAGCTTCGGCGCGGGCGAGCCCAATCGGGTGGGACCGAACCTCCATGGCGTCGTCGGCCGGCCCATCGCCCGCCATCCGGGCTTCCAATATTCGGCGGCGCTCTCCGGCGTCGACGGCAGTTGGACCTATGCCGCGCTCGACCAATTCCTGACCAGCCCGGCTCGCGCCTATGCAGGCACCAAGATGTCGTTCGCCGGCCTCCGCAACCCGCGCGACCGCGCGCAGGTCATCGCCTATCTTGCCGGAATTTCGCCCGGCGCGCCGCCCTTCCCGGCGCCGGCGCCGGCACCATCGCCCGACGCCGCGGGCGGCACAGGCGGGCGATGACGCGATCGATCAGGCTGCAGCCTCACCTGTCGGCCTACTGCGTCTGCGCGACACGGTGACCGCAACCGCCACCCCGATGATCCCGCCGAACAGCAGGAAGATCGCAAAATTATACCAGATCATCGCCGCCAGCGCGACGGCGGCCATGACGAAGGCGAAGCCCGGCGCCAGCGGATAGAGCGGTGCGCGGTACGGCCGGTCGAGCGCCGGCTCCTTCGCGCGCAGGCGGAACAAGGCCGCCATGCTCATCAGATACATCACGATCGCGCCGAACACCGACAAGGTGACGATGCTAGCGGTCAGCGACTGGCCGGCGATGCTGATGAAGGCGTCGCTGTAGATCGCGGCGACGCCGACGAGGCCGCCGGCGATGGTGGCGATGTGCGGCGTGCGGAAGCGCGGATGGAGTGCCTGGAACAGGCCCGGCAGGAAGCCGGCGCGCGAGAGCGCGAAGATCTGGCGGGCATAGCCCATGATGATGCCGTGGAACGAGGCGATCAGCCCGAACAGGCCGAGCCACACCAGCATGTGGAGCCAGCCGCTCGACGTGCCGACCACGCGCTTCATCGCCTGCGGCAACGGGTCGTTGAGATTGGCGAGCGCGGTCCAGTCGCCCGATCCGCCGGCGAACATCATCACCCCGAACGCGAGCACGGTCAGGGTCAGCACGCCGGCGATATAGGCGATCGGGATCGTGCGGCGCGGCTCGCGCGCTTCCTCGGCCGCCATCGCGACGCCCTCGATCGCGAGGAAGAACCAGATCGCGAACGGGATCGCCGCGAAGATGCCGCTGATCGCGGCGAGGCTGAACTGTGTCTCGCCGGCCCAGCCGCCGGCCGCGAACTGGCTCCAGCTGAAGGCGGGCGCGACGACGCCCATGAACACCAGCAACTCGCCGACCGCGAGGATCGTCACGAACAGCTCGAAGGTGGCGGCGATCGTCACGCCGACGATGTTGAGGAGGACGAACACGCAATAGGCGCCGACCGCGATCAGCTTGGGGTCGAGCGCGGGGAACTGGACGTTGAGATAGGCGCCGATCGCGAGCGCGATGGCGGGCGGCGCGAACAGGAATTCGATCAGGGTCGTGAAGCCCGCGATCGCGCCGCCGACCGGCCCGAACGCGCGATAGCTGTAGGCGAAGGGGCCGCCGGCCTGCGGGATCGCCGTCGTCAGCTCGGTGAAGCTGAAGATGAAGGCGACGTACATCGCGGCGACGAGGATGGTGGTGACGAGGAAGCCGAACGTGCCGGCCTGCGCCCAGCCATAGCTCCAGCCGAAATATTCGCCGGAGATGACGAGGCCGACGGCGATGCCCCAGAGGTGGAAGGCGTTGAGCTTCTTGGCGAGATGGACTGGGTGGTCGGTCTGCATGGCGGTCCCCCCGGACGGTGGGGATGGTGTGACAGGTTCGGGGCATTGGCGCACGTGCAAATGCGGTAAGGGGGTGGGGTGCATGGCTAAACTGTCGACGGGTGCGGTCGGCACCTGATATGCATTGGCGCGATGTCTGCCGACAGGATGACCGGCGAAACGGATATTTGGTGCAATGGCTGAACTGCTCTTCCCCGACCGCAAGGCGCTCGCCGCATTTTGCCGCATCAACGGCATTGATCGGCTTTCGCTGTTCGGGTCTCGGTTGAAGGGAACGGCCCGGGGAGACAGCGACATCGATCTGCTGGTGGAGTTCGCGCCATCGGCCGCTCCGAGCCTGCTGGACATGGCGCGCATCGAGGCGGATCTGTCCGACATGTCGGGTGGCGTGACGGTCGATCTTCGGACGGCAGCCGAACTCAGCCGCTATTTCCGCGACGAGGTCGTCCGCACTGCCGTGCCACTCCATGCCGCCTGACGATCTCGTTCGCCTTCGCCACATGATCGATGCGCTGGAAAGCGTCGGACGAATGATCGCCGGGCGCCAACGCGATGATCTCGACCGGGACGAGATGCTGAGGCTGGCGCTGACGCGGGCAATCGAAGTGGTGGGCGAGGCGGCCGCTCGCGTCACCGAGGCCGTCCGCACCCAGGCGGCGCATATTCCATGGCGCCAGCTGACCGGAATGCGCAATCGGCTGATCCACGCCTATTTCGACGTCGATCTCGACATCGTGTGGACGACGGCAACGCGCGATGTGCCATTGCTGCTGGGTCAAATCCGCGCAGTGATCGACGCGCAACGGGACCTTTGAACGCCGGTGTGTGGGGTCTGGTGCTGGTGCTTTGGTGTTTGTGGATGTCGAGATGAGCTCGGGTGACGCAAGTGTGGCGGATCGGGGATGTCCGTTCGCATTTGGGCGTCGACGCCTTATCCGGACACACCCTCACCCTCCCAAAAGGGGAGAGGGCAACTGCGATCATCTTTCGGCTGGCAGGTCGATCTTCACCGCGTGGGTCTGGATCGGGACCAAGAGGCTCAGCGCGGCGCAGATCGCGCCGGCGACGGCCATCGCATAGTTGCCGCGGCGGTAGTCGCGGATCGCCTGCCAGATGCAGTAGATCGCGATGGCCAGCAGGGCGGCCATCGCGAACAGGGGCGCCCCGAACAGCCCGAGCGCCTCCCCTGCCCTCACAACGCGCCGTGGCAGTGCTTGTATTTCTGGCCCGATCCGCACGGGCATGGCGCGTTGCGGCTGACCTTGCCGGCCCATTCGTCGGGGTCGCCGCCCGGCCCGTCCTCGCCGTCGGCGGTGGAGATATATTGCAGCGGCGGGAGGCGGGTGGTGACGAGGCCGTAGCCGGCGTCGAAGTCGTTGCTGTCGTCTTCGCCGGTGAACGGATCAATGTGGGTGGTGAAGATGTCGGGCATGCGCGGCAGTTCGGGCGGGGCGCTCATGAAACGGGCGTGGGCGATCACCTTGGTGACGTCCTCGCGGATCGCGTCGAGCATGCGCTGGAACAGCGCGAACGCCTCCTGCTTATATTCGTTGATCGGCGTCTTCTGGGCGTAGGCGCGCAAATGGATGATCGCGCGCAGCGCGTCGAGCGTCGACAGATGCTCCTTCCAGTGATGGTCGAGATTCTGGAGCAATATGCTCTTTTCGGCGCGGATCCAGTCGTCGAGCGGGATCTCGCCGGACTTCGCGTCGATCGCGGCGTCGGCGGCGGCGCGGATGCGGTCTTCGAGGATTTCGGGGTCGACCTCGTCCTCGGCCAGCCAGTCGTCGATCGCCAGATCGAGGCCGAGCACGTCCTCGACCTTCGCCTTGAGCGCGGGGATGTCCCATTGCTCGGGATAGGTGTTGGGCGGGCAGGCTTCGCCGACGATCGCGTTGACGGTCTCGGCGCGCATGTCAACGACGACGTCGTCGACGGTGTCGGCGTCCATGATGTCGCTGCGCTGCTCGTAGATCACCTTGCGCTGGTCGTTCATCACGTCGTCATATTCGACGACCTGCTTGCGCTGCTCGTAATTGCGCGCCTCGACCTTCTTCTGCGCGGTCTCGATCGCTTTCGAGAGCCAGCGCGAGCCGATCGCCTCGCCGTCCGCCAGATTGCTGTTCATCATCTTGGCGAACATCGTGTCGGGGCCGAAGATGCGCAGCAGATCGTCCTCGAGGCACAGATAGAAGCGGCTGAGGCCGGGATCGCCCTGGCGGCCCGAGCGGCCGCGCAGCTGATTGTCGATGCGGCGGCTCTCGTGGCGCTCGGTGGCGAGCACGAACAGGCCGCCGGCTTCGAGCACCTTGGCCTTCTCGATCGCGACCTCGGTCTTGATGCGCTCGATGGCCGCGTCGCGTTCCGGCCCCTCGGGCAGATCGGACAGTTCGTCCTCGATGCGAAATTCGACATTGCCGCCGAGCTGGATGTCGGTGCCGCGGCCGGCCATGTTGGTCGCGATCGTGACCGCGCCCAGCCGGCCCGCCTGCGCGACGATATGCGCCTCGCGCTCGTGCTGGCGGGCGTTGAGGATCTCGTGCGCGACGTCGATCTTCCTCAGGAAGTCCGACAGCAGCTCGGATTTCTCGATCGAGACCGTGCCGACCAGCACCGGCTGGCCCTTGCTCGACTTCTCCTTGATCGCCTTGGCGATCGCGCCGAACTTGTCGAGCGTGTTCTTGTAGAACTCGTCCTCCTCGTCGATCCGCTGTACCGGCACGTTGGTCGGGATGGTGACGACGTTCATCTTGTAGATGTCGAAGAATTCCGCGGCCTCGGTGGCGGCGGTGCCGGTCATGCCCGACAGCTTGGGGTACATGCGGAAATAATTCTGGAAGGTGATCGAGGCGAGCGTCTGGTTCTCGGGCTCGATGTCGACGCCCTCCTTGGCCTCGACCGCCTGGTGCAGGCCGTCGGACCAGCGCCGGCCGTCCATCATCCGGCCGGTGAACTCGTCGATGATGATGACCTTGCCGTCCTTGACGATATAATCGGTATCGCGCTTGAAGATCACATTGGCGCGCAGCGCCTGGTTCAGGTGGTGGACCACCTGGGTGTTCTCATAGTCGTAGAGGTTGGTGCCCTCGAGCAGGCCGGCCGCCTCGAGCATGCGCTCCATCTTCTCGGTGCCGTCCTCGGTGAGGATGATCGAGCGCTGCTTCTCGTCGACCTCGTAATCGGCGGGTACCATCTCCTTCACGAGCGTGTCGACGCGCATGTAGAGTTCGGACTTGTCGTCGGTGGGACCTGAGATGATCAAGGGCGTGCGCGCCTCGTCGATCAGGATCGAATCGACCTCGTCGACGATCGCGAAGCTGAACGGCCGGTGGACCATCTGCTCGCGGTCGTACTTCATATTGTCGCGCAGATAGTCGAAGCCGAACTCGTTGTTGGTGCCGTAGGTGATGTCGGCGGCATAGGCGGCGCGGCGCAGGCTGTCGCCGAGATTGGGGACGATCACGCCGACAGTCAGGCCGAGGAAGCCATAGACCTGGCCCATCCAGTCGGCGTCGCGGCGGGCGAGATAGTCGTTGACGGTGACGACGTGGACGCCGGTGCGCGGCAGCGCGTTCAGATAGCAGGCGAGCGTGGCCATCAGCGTCTTGCCCTCGCCGGTGCGCATCTCGGCGATCTCGCCGCGGTGGAGAACGATGCCGCCGATCAGCTGGACGTCGTAATGGCGCTGGCCGAGCACGCGGCGCGAGGTCTCGCGGACGGTTGCGAAGGCCTCGGGCAGCAGGTCGTCGAGCGACTCGCCGGCGTCGAGCCGGTCGCGGAAGCGGGCGGTCTGGCCGCTGAGCTCCTCATCGGACATCGCCTGAAGCGCGGGTTCGAACGACCCGATCTGCGCGACGAGCTTGTCGAGCGACTTGACGTAGCGATCGTTGGACGATCCGAAAATGGCCTTGGCTATTCCGCCGAACATGGTCTGATCCTGTTTATCTGTAGGAGGCGCCGCCCGGCCCCCTGGCCGTGCAGCGCATTGTCTTGCCGGAGCGGGAGGCGGCGCGTGGACGCGCCGCGGCGCGGCTATTCGAGCCGCTTGCCCGTCATCAGCCGCACGTCCTGCGCGGTCCGTGCGGTCTGGATCGCCCATAGCGTGTTGCCGGGACAGCGTGTGCTCTTGCTGCGCGCCGGGCCGAACAGCGCGGCACGGACGGCGGCGATCTTTTCGACGACGGCTTCAGCCGCGACATCGAGCGCGGCCGCGGCGCTCTGCTCGACGCGCGGCGTCTCGGCCCGACGGTCGCCGGAGATGGCGCCGGTCAGGCCGGTGAGCAGTGCCGAGAGGAAGAGCAGCAGTTCCAAGATCGATCCCGTGGCGGCGAAGAGGCTGGACATAGGTGGTGTGAGGGCGTTCGGCTAGTCAAAAGCTGCGAACTCACTCCCCTTCCCCCTTGATGGGGGAAGGTTGCGCAGACTTGGGTCAGCCTCTCGGCTGGCCCTAGTCGGAGCTGGATGGGGGTGACGTTCGGCGTAGAGCCATTCGCCAAACATCACCCCCATCCAACTGCGACTAGGCCCGGCTTCGCCGGACCAAGTCTCCGTATCCTTCCCCCATCAAGGGGGAAGGGGAGTTTGAACCACTCGCTACACCGTCGGCGCCGTCGGCTTTACAAGTTCCCAGCGCACCTTCTGCCGCACGCGCAACTCTTGCGGCCGGCCTTTCGAATCCTTTGCCGGCTCGTAATGCTGGCGGGACATGATGATCGGGCAGGTCGCGTCGTCGAGCGATTTGTGGCCCGAGCTTTTGGCGACCTTGCAGCTGGTAGGCTTGCCCTTCCGGTCGGCCAGCACGTCGAGCGTGACGGTGCCTTCCTGCCCCAGCCGGGCGGCTTCGGCCGGGTAGTCGTCCGCACAGAAGACGGTCTTGCACGGCTCGGGCGGCCGGGTCGGCACGGGTGGCAGCTGCAGCGGCGGGATCGGAAACGACGGAACCGGCGGCGGCGATCTCACAACCGGCTTGCCCGTCACCGTCACCGCGGTCAGCATCAGCGATGCCGCCAGCCAGACCTCGATGATCGGGCCTTCCTGTTTCATCGCGCGCGCTTCACCCCTATAGCCACGGCCATCCCTTCAGATGAGGACCGCATGACCGATCGTTCGCCGCTCGCGCCCGACAGCTTCCCTGCCCTGCCCGCGATCGCCGGGGTCGAATTACGCGTCGCGCGTGCGCGCTACAAGACATGGGATCGCTGCGATCTGACCTATGTGGAACTGGCCGAGGGCACCGCGGTGGCCGGCGTGCTGACGCAGAGCCGCTGCCCGTCGCCCGAGGTCGAGTGGTGCCGCGCGGCGCTGACGCTGGGCAAAGCGCGCGCGCTGGTGGTCAATGCCGGCAACAGCAATGCCTTCACCGGCCATCGCGGCCGCGCCGCGGTGGAGGCGATCGCCGCGCGCGCCGCGCAGCATATCGGCTGCGCACCCTCGGACATCTTCGTCGCCTCGACCGGCGTGATCGGCGTGCCGCTGCCGATCGACCGCGCCGAGGCCGGACTCGACGCTGCCTTCTCGGCCGAGCCCTGCGGCTGGGAAGACGCGGCGGCGACGATCATGACCACCGATACCTTCGCCAAGGCGGCGGTGACGCGGGCGGTGATCGGCGACCGGACGGTGTCGCTGGTCGGGATCATCAAGGGATCGGGCATGATCGCGCCCGACATGGCGACGATGCTGGGCTTCGTCTTCACCGATGCCGCGGTCGAGCCGGCCCTGCTCCAGCAGATGCTGGCGGCGGCGAATGCGAAGAGCTTTTCGAGCATCACCGTCGACAGCGACACCTCGACAAGCGACACGGTGCTGGCGTTCGCGACCGGCGCCGCGGGCAATGCCCCGCTGGCGTCCTTCGACGATGCCGGCGCCGATGCGTTCCAGGCGGCCCTGTCCGACATGTGCCTGCAACTCGCGCATCTGGTGGTGCGCGACGGCGAGGGCGCGAGCAAGTTCATCCGCATCGACGTGGAGGGCGCCGAATCCGATACGAGCGCGCACCGGATCGCGCTGAGCATCGCCAATTCGCCCTTGGTCAAGACCGCGATCGCCGGCGAGGACGCCAATTGGGGGCGGATCGTGATGGCGGTGGGCAAGGCCGGCGAGCCGGCGGAGCGCGACCGGCTGGCGATAAGCTTCGGCGCGACGCAGGTGGCGCGCGACGGGCTGGCGGTCGACGGCTATGACGAGGCGCCGGTCGCGGCGCATCTGAAGGGCCAGGATATCGAGATCGGCGTCGACCTCGGGCTGGGCAAGGGCCGCGCGACGGTTTGGACCTGCGACCTGACGCATGGCTATATTTCGATCAACGCCGATTACCGGAGCTGAGCATGCATGAACTCAACGATCCGGTCGACGCGCTGATCCGGACGGTCTCGGCGACGGTGGTAATGCCGATGTTCCGCAGCCTCTCTGCCGAGCAGATCGAGGAGAAGGAGCCGGGCGACTATGTCACCGCGGCCGACCGGCTGTCCGAACAGCGGCTGATCGAAGGTCTGACCGCGATCCTGCCGGGATCGCGCGTGATCGGCGAGGAGGGCGTCGCGGCCGACGCGACCTTGTTGCAGGGGATCGACGACGGGCTGGTGTGGATCGTCGATCCGATCGACGGCACCGGCAATTTCGCCGCGGGCAAGGGGCCGTTCGCGATCATGGTCGGGCTGGCGCGCGACGGCGTGGTCGAGGGCGGCTGGATCCTCGATCCGCTGACCGGGCGGATGCTGCACGCGGTGCTGGGCGGCGGCGCGTTCGTCGACGGTGCGCGCGTAGCGGCGCGCGGCACCGGGGCCGAGCTGCCGCTCGCGGCGATCGCGACGCGCTTCCTCGCGCCCGCGGTCCGCGAGGATTTTGTCGCGCGGATGGAGGGCCGGATGATCGACGCGCCGATCCCGCTGTGCGCCGGCGAGCAATATCCGCGGCTGGTGCTGGGCATCAACGACGTCGCCCTGTTCTGGCGGGCTTTTCCCTGGGACCATGCGCCGGGATCGCTGTTCCTGGCCGAGGCCGGCGGCCGGCTCGCCCATTTCGACGGATCGGACTATCGCGTCGGCGATCCGCGCACGGGCCTGCTCGCGGCGGCCTCGCCGGCGCTGTGGGACGCGGCGGCGGCGATCTTGTTCGGGTGAATCCCGCCCGGGCGGTCAGGCGCACGGCGATGCCCCACAACCGATCCTGGCTGATCGCCGGCTATGTCATGTCCGCGCTGGGGGCGATGCTGTTCGCGACCAAGGGGGTCGTGGCGAAGCTCGCTTATGCGCATGGCGTCGAGGTGCTGAGCCTGCTGGCGCTCAGGATGCTGATGTCGGTGCCGATCTTCGTCGCGGTCGGTGTCGTCGAATGGCGCCATCGTCCGCGGCACGCGCGGCCCGATCGCCGCACGCTCGCGGCTGCGACGATCGTCGGCATCATCGGCTATCATCTGTCGTCGCTGCTCGACTTCGAGGGGCTGGCGCGGATCGATGCGCAGTCCGAGCGGCTGATCCTGTTCACCTATCCGTTCTTCGTGATCCTGCTCGGGCGGCTGATCTACCGCCGGCCGCTCGCACCCCATGCGGTCGCGGGCGCGCTGATCAGCTATGCCGGTATCGCAACGATGTTTGGCGGAGCGCCGACGCGGCTGACCGATACCGCGCTGAGCGGCGCCGGCTTCGTGCTGGCGGCCGCGATCAGCTTCGCCTTCTACCAGTTGTTCGCGCGCGAGGTGATCGTGAGATGCGGCGCGGCCTTGTTCACCGCGGTGGCGATGAGCAGCGCCGGCGTGACCCTGCTGACCCAGTTCGCGCTGACGCACCCGGTTTCGGCGCTGGCGGTCGAGCGATCGGCATGGCCGCTGATCGTCGTGCTGGCGCTGTTCGCGACCGTCGCGCCGGCTTTCCTGATGGCGGCCGGCACCGCCCGCGTCGGCGCGCAGGGCAACGCCATCATCGCGACCTTGAGTCCGACCGTCACGATCATGCTGGCGGTCTCGCTGCTCGGCGAACCGTTCGGCTGGCCCGAGGCGCTGGGGACGCTGCTCGTGCTCGCCGGTGTCAGGCTGTTCACTCTGGTCGATGCACGCCGCGCCCGGCTGGCGCGTGCGGCCGAGCCGGTGCCCGACGCGCCGTGATCAGTGCGGCGCCACCGCCATCGCGTGGATCTTCGCCGCCGGCGCATTGACGATCTGGACGATATAGCGGCCGGGCTCGACATCATATTCGACGACCTTGGCGATCGTCGTGCAACCCGGCCCATGGTCGTGCCCGACCGACGGCAGCAGCGCCTTGCCCTTGACGAGGTCGATCCAGGCGGGACCGTCGAGCGCGATCTTGAGCCGCCCGGCCTTCTGCACGCGCACCGACATCAGCCCGCCGAAGCTGCCGGGTTCGATCGCCGTGCCGGGTGTGGCGACGAACGCGACCTTCTCGATCGCGTTGAGGCCGAGACTGGTGTTGAGGCCGCGCAACCAGTGTGCGCGCGGATAATATTTGGTCATCGCCCGATCGCGCGACGGCGCGCTCCAGCCGAGGAGATCACCGGGCAGCGGCGCGGGCTTGGCCGGGCATGCGGCTTCCGCGGACGTTTCGGCCTGGCTGGCCAGCGCGGCGGCGGGCAGCGCCAGGATGGCCAGCGGCGCCAACATGATCTCGATGCGTCTCCCGATCATCGCATATTCTCCCGACCTTGGTTTCGAGCGGCTCATTTTTCGCCGACCGCCGGCATGAGGTTTCGCAAGCCGCCTTCGTCGCCTATATCCACGCCATGAACGACAAAGTCGATGTATCCCGCACCGAAGAGTCCGACGACGGCGTCACTTTGCTGTTCGATGGCGAGTGCCCGGTCTGCACCGCCTATAGCTGCTCGGTCGGCGTAAAGGGCGGCAAGGACGCGCTGCGCACGGTCGATGCGCGCGGCGACGACGCGCTGGTCCGCCAGGCGACCGAGGCCGGCTATGATCTCGACCAGGGCATGATCGTGGTCCATCGCGGCCGGATGCACCATGGCGCCGACGCGCTGCACCTGATGGCGACGCTCGCGCCCGCCCACGGCATCCGCAATCGCCTCAACCGGCTGCTGTTCGGATCGCGGCGGCTGGCGCGGATCAGCTATCCCGCGCTGCGTGGCGGCCGCAACCTGCTGCTGCGCCTGCTCGGTCGCCGGAAGATCGGGAATCTTGACAGGACGTAGAACTGCCATGACAGGTGGCCGCCGGCAGGATCTGGGGGACGGATGACGCGGGGCGGCGCAAGACTTTTCATCATCGGCTTTTTCGCGATCTTCTTCGGTGCGATCCTGCTCAGGGTCGATTATTTCCCGCTGAGCTGGGTGCCGATGTACGGATTTCGCGAGGAAAGCGACCGGCTGACGGTCGCCGTCGGCGATCTCGATCGCCGCGACCGGGGCTTCGCCGCGTTGCGCGCGAACGGCGAACGGACCTATTTGTCGCGCCGCGACCTCAACATTCCGCCCGCCAATTTCCGGCGCCTGTACCAGGAGCGCGCGTTCGGCGAAGGGCCGCCGCAGCACCTGCGCGAGCGCGCCCGGCTGATCGCCTTCAATCGCTGGTGGTATGAGACTCTGATCGGCCCCGACCCGGCGATCGGCCAGGATTATCCCGGCGACATCCTGCGCAGCGCGAACGCGACGTTCGGCTATGGCCCGAACGACCCGCGCCGCTTCGTCCAGCTCGAGGCGCATCTCGACTTCGCGACCTTCACGCGCGCGCAACTCGACAGCGGCGACCTGACGACGCCGTTTCGCGAACGCCGCCAGGCCGTCATCGGACCCGCCGAGACGCGCGTGATCAGGCACAGGATCGGATCATGAGCGAGATGGCACCGGCGGCGGCAGCCGCGCCTCGCAGCGCGACCCGGTTCGACCGCTTCTTCTTCGACTGGTTTCCGGCCGAAAGCCTGGGGGCGCTGCGGCTCTATTTCGGCATCGGCCTAGCGATGTACGTGCTGACCCAATATCCGCAGCTGTTCATCCTCGACGCGTTCGGACCGCAATTCCACTACACGGTCCCGATCTGGTATTTTCACGCGCTGGGGATCGAGCGCAATGTGCCGTGGCTGGCGTGGCCGGTGGCGTTGGCGACGTTGGCCGCCTGCCTGTGCTTTGCGTTCGGCAAATGGACGCGGCCGGCGATCGTCGCCATCATCATCGGCATCTTCATCCTCAAGGGCATGCGGGACAGCTTTTCCGGCGACGTCCATCACCGCGAAGTGCCGATCTTCGCACTGCTGATCCTGTTCTTCTTCTCGAAATGCGGCCGGACGTTCGGCATCGACGCGCGGCGCAAGGCCTGGCCGGCGATCGCGGCGTGGGAGTCGAGCTGGCCGATCCGGGCGATGCAGGTCTACATCGCGATGTTCTATTTCTGGGCGCTGATGGCCAAGCTGCGCGTCTCGGGGCTGTTCTGGTTCGAACATGGCGGCCGCATCCAGGAGACTTTGATCGCCCGCGCGCTGCGCGACGGCTTCGCCGCCGACGGCCATGTCGTCAACCTGTCGCTGGCGTGGGAGCTATCGCAGAAGCCCGACCTCGTGTTCGTGTTCGGTGCCGGCGTGTTCCTGTTCGAGCTGTTCTTCCCGTTGATCCTGTTCGTCCGCGACTGGCGGCTGCGACTGGTGATGCTGATCGGCGCGACCATTTTCCACTTCGCCAATTTCTTGCTGATGAATGTGCAGTTCTATTTCTATCCTTTTGTGTTCGTTTGTTTTTTCGACATGGCGAGGGTGCATGGCTGGCTCAAGCGGCGGTTGCGGCTCGGGCCGGCGGTGGCGGCGACCGGCTGAGACGGTCGATCGCCGCGATCCCGCGCGCGACGATCAGCCTTCTGCAATCAGCCGCTTGCTCAGAAAATAGCGTCGACTTCCAACCGGTTGATCTTCCAGCGTACCGAACAGGGTGAAGCCGAGCTTCTCATAGAAGCCGCGCGCCTGGAACTCGAACGTATCCAGCCAGAGTCCGCAACAGCCCCGCGCCACCGCGATCCGCTCCGCCTCAAGGATCAGCTTCGTCCCGAGATCATGGCCACGCCACGGCTCGGGCACGACCAGGAATTCGACGAACAGCCAGTCGAAGCCGGTCCGGCCCCACAGCCCGCCGACGGTCGCGCCGCGCTCGTCCTTGAGCAGGATCGCGACCGATTGGATGCGCGGCGATCCGGCGACGCTTTCATTATAGGCGCGCAGGGTCGCGATGATGAGGTCGCGATCCTCGGCGGCGGGGCTTTCGGGAACGACCATCGTCAGGGGCAACGTCTCACATCCTTGCGGCAGTTATGAGTGGATCATGGCTTCGGCCCGGAGGGCAGAGCCCCGTCCAACGCGTCGATATAATCCTGCATCGTCGCCACCAACCGGCCATGCATCAGCAACTGAAACGCGCCGAGATCGTCCGTCAGCGAAGCCGCTTCGAGCGCGGCGAGATAGTCGCGGCGATCCTCGGGTCGCACCGCGACCGGCGGATAGCCGGCGCGGATCAGCATCAGGTTCATCAGCAGCCGTGCGGTACGGCCATTGCCGTCGCTGAACGGATGAATCGCGGTCAGGCGGAAATGGGCGTCGAACGCGGTTTCGGGCGATGGCGGCGCGGTTTCGAGCCATGCGCCCAGCCGCGCCATCAGGTCGGGCAGCTTGACCGGATTGGGGAAAATGACGGGTGAGCCGGCGATGCGGCGCGGATGCGGGCTGTAGATGCCGGCGATCTCGGGTTTCGAGCGCGCGACGATGCGGCGGTGGAGTTCGGTCACGACCGTCTCGCCGAGCGGGGCATCGCCAGCCGCAATCTCCCGCATCCACTGGACCGCGGCATAATGATCGAGCGCTTCGAGATGGTCGGCCAGAGGCTTGCCGCCGACGGTGATGCCATGCTCGATCACCTCCGCGGTCTCGCGGTGGGTGAGCGTATTCCCCTCGATCGCGTTGGACGTGAAGGTCAGTTCGACGTCGTAATATTTCTGAAGCTGGGCGAGCGCACCGCCCGATAGCGGGCGCAGCCGGTCGAGCACACGCTTCTGGTCGGCGATCTGGCGGGCGAGATCGTCAATCATGGCTTCATTCTTCATTTCCGCCCGAACAATTTCTCGATATCGCCATGCGCCAGCTTCACCCAGGTCGGCCGGCCATGGTTGCACTGCCCCGATCGCGGCGTCACCTCCATCTCGCGCAGCAGCGCGTTCATTTCGGCAACCGACAGCACGCGGCCGGCGCGCACCGAGCCGTGGCAGGCCATCGTCGCGGCGACATGGTCGAGGCGTTCCCTGAGGCTCAGCGCTTCGCCGAACGCGGCGAGTTCGTCGGCGAGGTCGGTGACGAGGCCCTTGACGTCGCCGGTGCCGAGCATCGCCGGGGTCGCGCGCACCAGCACCGCGGCGGGGCCGAAGCGTTCGAGGTCGAGGCCGAATTCGGCGAGTTCGGCGGCGCGCGCCTCGAGCCGGTCGCAGGCCGATTCCTCGAGTTCGACGACTTCGGGCAGCAGCAGCGCCTGGCGCGCGACCGCGCCGCCGTCCATCGCCTTGCGCATCCGTTCGAGCACCAGCCGCTCATGCGCGGCGTGCTGGTCGACGATGACCAGCCCGTCTTCGGCCTCGGCGACGATATAGGTCTTGGCGACCTGCCCGCGCGCGACGCCGAGCGGATGGCTGATCGTCTCGGGCGGCGGCGCCCAGGCGGGTTCGGCGCGGCCCATTGGGGGCGGGGTGATGAAGCCGGGGCGCTTTTCCCACAGCATTGCCGGCCTTGGCTCCGGCAAGGCGAACGCCGGCTGCTCCGCGGCGATCGGCTCGTGCCGCCAGGCGGCGAGCGCGGCCTCGACCGGCTGCTGGACGCTGCGCTGGCCCTGCGAGTCGATCGCACGGCGCAGGCCGCTGACGATCATGCCGCGCACCATCTGCGGATCGCGGAAGCGCACCTCGGTCTTGGCGGGGTGGACGTTGACGTCGACCGAATCGGCGGGGATTTCGAGGAACAACGCCACCACCGCATGGCGGTCGCGCGCGAGCATGTCGGCATAGGCGCCGCGGACCGCGCCGGCGAGCTGACGGTCCTTGACCGGCCGGCCGTTGACGAACAGATATTGATGATCGGCGACGCCGCGATTGTAGGTCGGCAGCCCGGCGATGCCGCCCAGCCGCACGCCCTCGCGGACGAGGTCGACCGCCACGCTATTGTCGTGGAACGCGCGATCGGTCAGCGCGGCGACCCGCGCCGGCGCGTCCTGCCCGGGCTGGACCGACAACGCGATGCGCCCCTCATGCTCGACCGTGAAGCCGATGTCGGACCGCGACATCGCCAGCCGGCGGACGGCATCGAGGCAGGCGCCATATTCGGCGCGCGCCGAGCGCAGGAATTTGCGCCGCGCCGGCACGCGTTCGAACAAAGCCTCGACCCGCACGCGCGTGCCCGGCGGCAGCGCGGCGGGACCTTCGCCGGCGAGATCGCCATTGTCGACGATCCGGCTCCAGCCATCGGCGCCGCGCACGCGGCTCTCGAGCGTCAGCCGCGCGACGCTGGCGATCGAGGGCAACGCCTCACCGCGAAAACCGAGCGTGCAGACCGATTCGATCGCGTCATCCGGGAGCTTGGAGGTGGCGTGGCGTTCGAGTGCGAGCGCCATGTCGGCCGGCCGCATGCCGCAGCCATCGTCGCTGACTTCGATCAGCTCGGTACCGCCGGCCATCAGCCTGACGGCGATCCGGCTCGCCCCGGCGTCGATGGCGTTCTCGACCAGTTCCTTCAACGCGCTGGCGGGTCGTTCCACCACTTCACCGGCAGCGATGCGGTTGACGAGATGCTCGGGCAGGCGGCGTATTGACATGGGCGTTGCTCTAGCCCAAGCGGCCCCATCCCGCGACCCGGCGCTGCACAAAAACATCAGATATCGCGGCGTTGGCCAGCGGCGAAACCGGGCACTCTACGTCAAGCAAAACAAGGTTGGAACAAGCAGGCGATGTTCTTCTCGCGGTGGTTCAAATTCATGTCGCACGACATGGCGATCGATCTGGGGACCGCCAACACGGTGGTCTATCTGCGCGGGCGCGGCATCGTCCTCAACGAACCCTCGGTGGTGGCGATCGAGACGATCAACGGCGTGAAGCGGGTCAAGGCGGTCGGCGACGACGCCAAGCTGATGATGGGCAAGACCCCGGGCTCGATCGAGGCGATCCGCCCCTTGCGCGACGGCGTGATCGCCGACATCGACGTGGCCGAGCAGATGATCAAGCATTTCATCCACAAGGTGCACGGCCATCGCCGCTTCCCGAGCTGGCCGGAGATCGTGATCTGCGTGCCGAGCGGCTCGACCTCGGTCGAGCGCCGCGCGATCCGCGACGCCGCGCAGAATGCCGGCGCGTCGAAGGTCTGGCTGATCGAGGAGCCGATGGCGGCGGCGATCGGTGCCGATATGCCGGTGACCGAGCCGATCGGATCGATGGTGGTCGATATCGGCGGCGGCACCACCGAAGTGGCGGTGCTCTCGCTGCGCGGCCTCGCCTACACCACGTCGGTGCGCGTCGGCGGCGACAAGATGGACGAGGCGATCGTTTCCTATGTCCGCCGCAACCATAATCTGCTGATCGGCGAATCCACCGCCGAACGGATCAAGCAGCAGGTCGGCGTCGCCAAGCCGCCGATCGACGGCGTCGGCCTGACCGTCCACATCAAGGGCCGCGACCTCGTCAACGGCGTGCCCAAGGAGATCCAGATCAACCAGGGCCAGATCGCCGAGGCGCTGAGCGAGCCGGTCGGCACGATCGTCGAGGGCGTGCGGATGGCGCTTGAGAACACCGCACCCGAACTCGCCGCCGACATCGTCGACCAGGGCATCGTCCTGACCGGCGGCGGCGCGCTGCTGAAGGGCATCGACGAGGTGTTGCGCGACGAGACCGGGCTGCCGGTGACGATCGCCGACGATCCGCTCACCTGCGTGGCACTGGGAACCGGTCGGGCGCTGGAAGACCCGATGTTCCGCGGCGTGCTCCTCACCGCCTGATCAGGGAGCGCTGGGATGGCGCTCAGCAGCCAACGCCAGCCGGGATATTCGCGCCGTGCGCGCTATTCGCTGTTCGCGGCCTATGTCGCGGCGGTGGCCTGCGCCGTGCTCGGCCTGCTGCTGCTGGTCGTATCGGTGATCGATCCGACCGGCTTCGGCGCCGTCCGCGGGGTGGCGACCGATGCGACCGCGCCGGTCTCGGCCGGCGGCCGCGGCATCGTCCGCTGGGTCGGATCGGCCGCCGACGAGATCGGCGCCTATTTTTGGGCGGGCTCGAAGAACAAGGCGCTGAGCGCCGAGGTCGCGGCGAGCCGGCCCAAGCTGATCGAGGCCGAGGCGCTGGCCCGCGACAATCTGCGGCTCAAGCGGATGCTGAAGCTGATCGAGAAGCATCCCGACGTGGTCGCGACCGCGCGCGTGGTGAGTTCGAGCGCCAGCAGTACGCGGCGCTATGCGATCCTGACCGCCGGCCGCAGCGAGGGGCTGAGATCGGGCCAGCCGGTGCGATCGAGCGAGGGGCTGATCGGCCGCATCGTCGAAACCGGCATCCTGACCTCGCGGGTGATGATGATCGTCGATCCGGCGAGCGTGGTGCCGGTCCGCCGCCTGACCGACGGCATGCCGGCGATCGCCACCGGCCGCGGCGACGGCGGCGTCGACATCCGCCCGCTGTCGGCCGGCCGCAACCCGTTCGCGCTGAAGGACATCTTCGTGACGTCGGGCGTCGGCGGGATCTATGAGCCCGGCATTCCGGTGGCGATGGCGGTGCGCGTCGACACCGAAGGCGCGATCGGCCGGCCGTTCGCCGATCCCGACCGGCTCGATTTCGCTTTGATCCAGACGATCTTCGTCGCGCCGGACGTGGCCCCGCCGGCGCCCGGCCCCGCCCCGGATCCGGCCGACGCGCAATGAACCGGAAATTGCGGGCGCGTCTGACGCCGACGCTGTCGGTGCTGATCGGCAGCGCGATGACCCTGGCGCCGATCATCGCCGATGCGCCGATGCTGCCGCCGTTCGGGCTGATGATGCTGCTCGCATGGCGGCTGATGCGCCCGGAATATTGGAAGATCTGGGCGGCCGCGCCGTTCGGCCTGTTCGACGATCTGCTGAGCGGCCAGCCGCCCGGCAGCGCGGTGCTGCTGTGGAGCCTGATCTTCCTCGCGATCGAAGCGGTGGACAACCGGCTGGTGTGGCGCGATTATTGGCAGGATTGGGCGATCGCCGCCGCCGCCATCGCGTTCGCGCTGACCGGCGGGCTGGTGCTCGTCCTGCTCTCCGGGGGCGGAGGTGGTCTGAGCTTGATCGTGCCCCAGTTGCTGATCTCGATCCTGCTGTACCCGCTGGCGGCGCGCATCGCTGCGCGGCTCGATCGCTGGCGGCTCGCAATATGAGCGGCCGGCTGCGATGAAGGGCCAGCGCAAGATCGTCACCGAGGCGTCGCAGGGCTTCACGCTCACCCGCCGCGCCTTGTTCCTCGGCGGCGCGCAGGCGGCGGTGGGGCTGGTGCTGGCCGGCCGGATGGGCTGGCTGGCGATCGCCGAGAACGAGCGCTACAAATTGCTCGCCGAGAGCAATCGCGTGAACCTGACTTTGATCCCGCCGCGCCGCGGCTGGATCGTCGACCGCCACGGCCGCCCGATCGCCGACAATCGCACCGACTTCCGCGTCGACGTGATCCCCGACCGGCTGCGCGATCCCGAAGGTACGATCGCGGTCCTGCAGAAGCTGATCGGCTTCGACGACGATGTCCGCGACCGCATCCTCGAGGAGATCGCCAGCGGCGCGGGCTTCCGTCCGGTCGAGGTGGCCGCCAGCCTCGATTATGAGCGATTCGCCGCGATCAGCGTGCGAATGCCCGACCTGCCCGGCGTCGCGCCGGCGAGCGGCTTCACCCGCAATTACCCGACCGGCGCCGCGGTCGCGCATCTGGTCGGCTATGTCGGCGGCGCCTCGGCCGACGAATATAAGGAGACGCGCGACCCGCTGCTGGTCACGCCCGGCTTCAAGGTGGGCAAGGACGGCCTGGAAAAGACGATGGACGCGATGCTGCGCGGCAAGCCCGGCGCCAAGCGCACCGAGGTGACCGCGCGCGGCAAGCTGGTGCGCGAACTGACGACGCGGCCCGACACCACCGGCGAGACGCTGAAGCTGACGATCGACGGCGGCCTCCAGCATTATGCCGCGCGCCGGCTGGGTGTGGAATCGGGGTCGGTGGTGGTGATCGACACCCACACCGGCGGGATCCTGGCGATGACCTCGATGCCGGCCTATGACCCCAACAGCTTCTCCGACGGCATCAGCCACAGCGAATGGGAGATGCTGCGCGCCGACGACCATATCCCGCTACTCAACAAATCGATGCAGGGACTCTATCCGCCGGGATCGACGTTCAAGCCGGTGACCTCGACCGCGCTGCAGGCGGCGGGCATCAAGCCCGACGAGATCGTCTACTGCAATGGCGGCTATACGCTGGGCAATCGCCGCTTCGCCTGCCTCGGCCATCACGGGCCGATGAACATGTACCGCGCGCTGGCGCGCAGCTGTAACACCTATTTCTACACGATGGGCCATCGCATCGGCATCGATGCGATCGCGGCGGCAGCGCATACGCTGGGGCTGGGCGCGGAATTCCCGCTGCCGGTACCCTCGCAGCGTTATGGCACCGTGCCCGATCCGGCGTGGAAGCAGAAGAAGTACAAGCAGGACTGGAGCCAGTCCGACACGCTCAACACCGCGATCGGCCAGGGCTATCTGCAGGTCAGCCCGCTGCAGCTGGCGGTAATGGCCTCGCGCGTCGCCTCCGGCCGGATGCTGATGCCGACCTTGATCGCCGGCCAGGCCCGCCGCGCCGCGCCGCTCGCGATCCCGCCCGAGCATCTGGCGGCGATCCGGTCGGGCATGGATCAGGTGGTCAATGACGGCGGCACCGCAGTGAGGAGCAAGCTGCCGCTGGAGGGTATCCGCATGGGCGGCAAGACCGGCACCGCGCAGGTCCGGCGGATTTCGGGCAGTTCGCGCGGCGGCAGCAACGTGCCGTGGAAATATCGCGATCATGCGCTGTTCGTCTGCTTCGCGCCGGTCGACAATCCGCGCTATGCCGCCTCGGTGGTGATCGAGCATGGCCTCCACGGATCGAGCGCGGCCGCGCCGGTCGCGCGTGACGTCATGACCTATTTGTTCGATCCGCCCAAGGCGATGGAGATGCTCGCCACGCTGGAGAATGGCTGGGGCGGCAATATCGAGCAGCGCACCGCCGCCAAGACCGCGGCGTGGAAGGCGGCGCAGGCCGGCACGCCGATCGTCCCCGTGGACGGCGAGGGCGACAATCGGAGCGGGGACAATGACAGCGCCCCTGCGCCGACACCATCGCCCTCCCCGTCCCCCAGCCCGCCCCCCGAACCCACGCCATCGACCGCGCCGGTGCCGCCGCCGCCGCCGGGCGTGATCGACATACCGGCCGCACCGGAGCCCGATTGATGAGCCCGCGCAGCCTCGTCCCCCTGTTCCTCGCGCAGCTGCCGTGGCGGATCATCCTGCTGGTGATGGCGATCGGCGGCTTCGGGCTGGTCGTGCTCTATTCGGCGGCGGGCGGCAGCCTGTCGCCATGGGCGGCCTCGCAGGGGACCAAGATGGTGGTGTTCCTGGGGATGGCGCTGGCGCTGTCGCGCGTGCCCGAGGATGTGTGGCGCGGCCTCGCCTTCCCCGCTTATGCCGTCATCCTGCTGCTGCTGCTGATCGTCGAGATCTTCGGCTTCGTCGGCGGCGGCAGCCAGCGCTGGCTCGATCTCGGCATCATCCGGCTGCAGCCGTCGGAGATGATGAAGCTGGCGATCATCCTGACCTTGGCGCGCTTCTACGAGCTGCTGCCGGCCGGGCAGGTCCGCACCTGGACCGCGATCTGGCCGGCGCTGGCCGCGATCGGCATCCCCGCCGCGCTGGTGATGCTGCAGCCCGATCTCGGCACCGCGCTGATGATCGTCGCCGGCGGCATCACGATGATGTTCCTCGCCGGCCTGCCGCTGCGGCTGTTCGTCGGCGGCGGCGTGGCGCTGGCGTTGGCCGCCCCGCTCGCCTTCTTCTTCGTGCTGCACGACTATCAGCGCAACCGCGTGCTGATCTTCATGGACCCGGAGAGCGATCCGCTGGGCACCGGCTATCATATCAGCCAGTCGAAGATCGCGATCGGATCGGGCGGGATCTTCGGCAAGGGTTTCCTCAACGGCACGCAGAGCCACCTCGACTATCTGCCCGAGGGCCATACCGATTTCGTGTTCGCGACGATGGCGGAGGAATGGGGGCTGGTGGGCGGCGTGCTGCTGATCCTCGCCTTCATCCTGCTCGTGCGCTGGGGCATCAACGTATCGGTGCGCGCCAGATCGCGCTTCGCCCGGCTGACCGCGGCCGGCCTGTCGGCGACGATCTTCTTCTATGTCGCGATCAACCTGGCGATGGTGATGGGGCTGGCGCCGGTGGTCGGCATCCCGCTGCCTCTGGTGTCGTTCGGCGGATCGGCGATGCTGACGGTGATGCTATGCATCGGCATCCTGATGTCGCTGGACCGCGCCGACCGCAGCAGCGCCTCGCAATTCGCATGAGGCCGCGCCCTGCCGGCGAGCGGAGCCCCTTCTCCCCTCGAAGGGGATGAGTGAACGATCGCCGTGATCCAAATGCGATTGCCCTGGCTTCCGGCGACTCCACCCTTGCCGTTTTACAAATTGCAGGATATGTAAAACACGAAGGATAGCGACCATGAAGTCCACGATCTTCGAGGCGGCATCGACACGGCACCGTACGGTCGTGGCGGCAGCCAGGGCCGCCGGATTGCTCGGCGGCGACAACGGCGCGCTCGGCGCGCGCGTGCCGCGGCAGCTGGTCTCGCGCGCGAAAGAGCGCAGCGGGATCAGTTCGACCACCGATCTGGTCGAATATGCGCTCGCGAAGGTCGCGCTCGAAGACGATTTCGGAACCAGGCTCGTCGACCGCAAGGGTTCGATTCCGGCGGATATCGTACTTGACGTTTGATCGGCGGGCGTCTCTCCGCCGGATCAAGCCGCAGCGGCGCATGGCGCCGCTCGGCCGGCGCAAAGATGCCGATCTTCCGTTCGTTGCGGACATGCCCGTGGCCGGGCGCGAATTGCTGATCGATTCCTGCGTGTATATCGATGTCCTTCAGGCTCGGACCCCGGCGGAGGTCGATCGGTTGCTGCAGACCCGGATCGTCAATCACTCGACCGTGGCGCTGTCGGAGATGACGCATTTGATGGGTGCGCTCGATCCCGATCACAAGGGAACGACCGATGTGCTGAAGACGCTCGGCCGGACGATCGATGACATTCCCGCGCATCGGTTGACCGCGCCATCGGTGCGCGCCTGCGGCGAGGCCGGGATGCTCGCCGGCATGGTGACGCGGTTGACCCGACAGGAAAGGACGACGGCGCTGCTCAACGATGCCCTGCTATTTCTCCACGCGGCCGAGATGGGTTGCGATCTCGTCACCGGTAACATCAGCGATTTCGACTGGTTCGACCAGTTGCTGCCGGGAAGCGGATTGATCCTTTACCGCTGACACCGCCAACCCGACGCGCCGAGCCATTGATGCTGACTGCAGGATTGGCCGCCGCCGATCCGCACAATTTGCGCGCGAGTGATGTCGCTGGACCGCGCCGACCGCAGCAACGCCTCGCAATTCGCATGAGGCCGCGCCCTGCCGGCGAGCGGAGCCTCCAAGGTAACCGTTGCCCCCCATAGGACGCCGCCTCGTCACCCTTGTAGATATCTCATGCAGTTCTAAACCACCCTCGATCAGAAATCGCGGAGGGGTCATGAGAGCGTTCCTGGCGGGTGCCGTTCTGTTTCTGTCGGGATGCACCGCCACAGAGCATGGGCCTTCGTCACTTTTGACACCGGGTGCGCGGTATGTGGCCATGGGGAGTTCCTATGCCGCGGGCGCGGGGATCGGCCCGCTCGTGTCCGACAGCCCCAAGCGTTGCGGCCGCACGCAGAACAACTATGCCCATCTGCTTGCGGCACGGATGGGGCTTGATCTCGTCGATGTGAGCTGCGGCGGTGCGACCACCGCACACATCCTGGGCCCGTGGTCGGAACTGCCGCCGCAGATCGATGCCTTGGCGCCCGATACCAGGCTCGTGACGGTGACCATCGGCGGCAACGACCTGAACTATGTGCGCAACTTGATGACTGGCACGTGCGGGAGGACACCGGGCATGATGCCGCGAGCCGGCCGCGCGTGCCCGCCTGTCATATGGCCGGTCGCCTCCGACTACGAGGCCCTTGAGCGGCATCTCCGACAGATCGCGCAGGAGGTCCGGCGGCGCGCTCCGCAGGCAAGGCTCATCTTTGTCGATTATGTGCGCATCGTGCCCGATGCCAGCGGCTGCGCCGACGTGCCGCTGGACGAGGCGCAGATGGTCGCTGCGCGCGAGTCATTTCGCCGGATGGCCGACGTGACGAAAAAAGCGGCCAGTGCCGAAGGCGCGTTGCTGCTACCCGTGGGCCAACTGTCCAAAGGCCATGAAGCCTGCTCCAGCAACCCATGGGGCGCGGGACAGCCCGGCAAGCCTGCTGCCTGGCATCCGACTGCGGCGGGTCACGAAGCCATTGCCAGAGCGCTCGCCGCGCGCCTCGAGTGATGCACGCAGCCACTGCTTCCAGCCGCGTGGACCTCACCGATCGCCTGCCACCTGACGGGCGGCGAGGCGGCAGACTGCAAGGCATATGATGTGCTGATCGGCCAACTCGAGATCAACCGGGCAATCGCCACCCGATACGACCAGCGCCCGGAAACCTTCCTGAGCATCGCCCACATCGCAGCCGCGATATACGGGCTCGAATGCGCGCCCGTCGCTTGACCTCGCCGCCGCCGAGCCGGATAGCATCACTCGTCCGTAAGGGCTGTGGACGCGGGTATGCGGTGTCTGAAGGACATCTGCCAACGCAGATCATGATCCCTCATAGTCCCAATATGGTGGGCGGAGAATTGGCTGATGATTGATCGGCGGAAGCTTCTGGTCGGAGCCGGCACGGCCTCGCTCGCACTGTCGTCGCAGACCTCAGTCGCGGCCGGCACGCCAGCGGCAGCCGCGAAAACCGGCAGTGCGAAGGCCTTCGCGCGCAAGATCGGACCTCGCTGCCGGGTCATGGTGGTCAATGACCTCAGCGGCGACATCGACGGGCTGTTCGCCACCGTCCACGCCCTGCTGTCGTCATCGGCCGAGGTCCGCGGGATCGTTGGCACCGCCGCCCAGCAGGCGAGCGAAACCGCGCAGGTTTCGGTCCAGAATGCCGAGGAAATCCTGCGACCGATGGGCCTGTCGGGTAAGATTCCGGTCCATATCGGCGCCGCAAAGCGGATGGCGGACGCGAGCACGCCGGTCGACTGCGCCGGCGCGCGGGCGATCGTCGCCGAGGCGATGCGAGAGCACCCGCTACCGCTTTACGTTACCGTCGGCGGCGGGTTGACCGAGATGGCCTCGGCGCTGCTGATCGAGCCGAAGATCGCCGAGCGCTGCACCCTGGTGTGGATCGGCGGCGGCTCGCACCCGCAGGGCAGCCCCCAGGATTATAATTTCAACCTCGACAGGAAGGCCGCGCAGCTGGTCTTCAACGACACCACGGTCCCGATCTTTCAGGTGACGGAGAAGGGTTACGGGACCTGCCAGGTCTCCGACACCGAGATTCAGGCCCACGTCGCGCCCTACGGGGCGATTGGCGCCTGGCTCTACCAAAGGATCGTCGAAGGCATTCCGCTGTTCGAGCGCCATGGCCTGAACGCCGGAGAGACCTGGACGCTGGGCGACAGCCCCCTGGTCCTGCTGACCGCCCTGACCGGATGGGTTCCGAGCGGTCGATCGCGGCCGATGAAGTACGAACGGACCAGCTCACCTTATCAGGAGCTGTTCGTACCGCGCCTGAGGGACGATGGCACCTACGAGCCCCGCAATGAGGGGCGCCTCATGCGCGTGTTCGACAGCGTCGACACCCGGCTGATGTTCGGTGACTTCTTCGCCAAGCTTCGGATGAACTATGGGTCGTAATCCGCCATGCAGGCGCAGGTAGCGCACGCGACACGAGTCAGCACGACGCAGAACTCCGCTTGGTTGACAGGGAAGGACCAAGTGGCGCTCGACAGCCGGTTGCGGTCACAGACACGCTTCAGCGATCGTCGACCATGATCATGTCCATCTCTCCCTCCGCGAAGTTTGCGCGTCGACAGAGGCCGCACGCGGAGCGGTCGGGCGGCCGGCCTTGACGGCCCCGCCGCCGCCCTCCTTCATCAGAGCCGACCCTCCTTGAGCAGTTTCACCGCATGGTCGGCGGCGCGCGCGCTCAGCGCCATGTAGGTCAGCGAGGGGTTCTGGCAGCCGCTGGAAGCCATCGCCGCGCCATCGGTGCAGAACAGGTTGGAGGCCTCGTGCGCCTGGTTCCAGCCATTGAACACCGAGGTCAGCGGATCGCGGCCCATCCGCGCAGTGCCCATTTCGTGGATCCCGAGTCCCGGAACACCGGCTTCATTCGCTTGAGCAATGACCGTGCCGCCCGCCGCCTCGATCATCGCCTTGCCGTCGGCAAGCAACTGCCTGGCCATCCCGGCCTCGTTCGGACCCTGGGCGCAGTCGATGTGAAGGATCGGAAGGCCCCATTTGTCTTTGCGCACGTCGTGGAGCGTGACCCGGTTGTCCGGATTGGGCAGCATCTCGCCAAAGCCGGAGATGAACGTCATCCACGGTCCGAACTTGCGTCCGCGTTCCTTGATCTCCTGGCCCAGGCCCGGGGTGGCCGCGTCGGGCTTGCCGCCACGCCGCATAACCCCGCCCTGATAGCCGTAGCCGCGAACATAGCCCTCGGCATCTTCGGTGACGTTGCGGAAGCGCGGAATGTAGAGTCCGGTTGGACGGCGCCCGCGGTAATAGCTGTCGGCTGGATAGGAGGGCATGATGCCGACGGTGGTCAGCGCATACATGTGGTCCATCAGGTTGCGCCCGACCTGGTCGGACTTGTTGCACAGCCCGCGCGGGTTGGCCTCGTTCGCCGAATTGAGGAGGATCTGGGCCGAGGCAATGGCCGAGGCGTTGAGAAAGAAGACTTTCGCCTCGTAAGTGCGCCCAACCATCGTCCTGGCGTCGACGACCTTCACCGCGGTGATCCGTCCGGTCCTGGGATCCTGAACCAGACTATCGACGATCGCGTCGGTCACGATCGTCAGGTTACCGGTGCGCTCGGCCGCTGGCAGCGAAGAGCTGAGACTGGTGTGGTTCGCGCCGAAGCTGCATCCGCGCTCGCAAATCGAGCGATTCTGGCACGAGCTGCGGCCCAGTTCCTCGTGGTGGGGCTGCGCAACCGAGAGGTTGGCGCTGCGTCCGATGATGACCTTGCGCCCGGGGAACTTCGCCTCGACCGACGCCTTGAACAGCTTCTCACCGTCGTTCATCTCAAAGGGTGGAATGAACGCGCCGTCGGGCAGCTGCGGCAAGCCCTCCTTCGATCCGGCGACACCGATGAACGTTTCGACATGGTCGTACCACGGGGCAAGATCGGCATAGCGGATCGGCCAATCGCAGCCGTGCCCGTCCTTGGCATTGGCCTCGAAATCCATTTCTGACAGGCGGTAGCTCTGCCGCCCCCACATGATCGAGCGCCCGCCGAGATGGTAGCCGCGGATCCACGCGAACGGCTTGTTCTCCGGCGTGGTATAAGGGTGCTCGCTGTCCTTGACCCAGAACTTCTTGGTCGCGGCGTTGACCGCGTAGCATTGGCGCTGGATCGCATAGTCGGCGTCCAGCTCCGCTTCGGGGATCATGTTGTTGTCGGGCAATTCCCACGGCATCTGCGTGTCCATATAGTCCGCGCCGTGTTCGATCTTGCGCCCGCGCTCGATCACCAGCACTTTCAGCCCACGCTCGCACAGCTCCTTCGCGGAAATTCCGCCGCTCATTCCCGAGCCGATCACGATTGCGTCGAACATCGCAAGAATCTCCGTTCAGAAGGGGCCGACGCCGAGATAGGGGCGCGATTGGGGGGTAAGCTTGATCGAGGGTTCGAACTTGCCGGGGACGTGCTCGTAGATCAGCTCGGTCGAGGTCGCGACTTCGCTGAAATAGTAGAGCGCGAGCACCAGGTCCTTGAGTTTGAAATAGCCTTGATCCGCGACGTAGGTGATCGACGACATCGGGTGAGGCGCAGGCGTACCGGCAGGTGGCGCGACCTTCTGGAGCGCCGCCATGTCGTGCGGGCGCAGCACCGCGTCGCGCTCGGCGGCGGTCAGCGCGGCGAAGCCTCTGCCCTTTTCAGCCTTGGCCGCGACGTCGATCCGGTCGAGCGCCTCGACGATCATGGTGCGGGTCTTGGGTGCAGCCCAGTTGGACAGCATGCCGTCGATCCTCGCAGGCACACCCGCGGCGAGCGCTCCAGGCGTATCGGTGGCGGGAATGATGGTATCGGCGACGGCACCCAGCAACTCGAAGCGCGGTGCGGCGAGAAAATGCGTGGCCTCCGTCGCAGGCGCCGCGAAGGCTTCGATCGGAAGCGCGGTCGCCCCCAGCAGCAGGCCAATGCGCTGCATCAGCGCGCGGCGGTTCATCGCAAGGCTTGCGTCCATGATCATTGCCTCTCCCATTTCAGGCGACATCCCAGCAGTCGCGGATATAGCGGTAGCCTTCGGTGTAGACTTCCTCGGGGCTGGCGAAGAAATCGCGCCACACCCGGGTCGCGGCGGCGAGTTCGGGCAGCGCCTTGCCGAACGCCTCGATCGTCAGCCAGCCATCGTAGCCGACGCCCTTGAGCGCAGCGATGGTCTCGCGGATCGCGGCATGGCCGCGCCCGGGCGTCCCGCGGTCGTTCTCGCTGATGTGGACGTGGTTGACGTGGCCCTTCGCCCAAGCGGCGTGGAAGGCGGCGATGGGGTCCTTTTCCTCGATGTTGGCGTGGAAGCTATCGTAGAGGATGCCGAAGCCCGGCTCGCCCAACCGCTCGAGATAGGCGCTCGCTTGCTCGCAGGTGTTGAGCAGGTAGCATTCGAAGCGGTTGAGCGGCTCGAGCGCGCAGATCAGCCCGGCGTCGCGCGCTTGCTGCGCGACCGCCCGGTGGACCCCGGCGCAACGTTCCAGTTCTTCGTCGGTGGGTCCATGACCCGAAAACACCCCGAGCGGCTGGAACCACGGCCCGACCAGCGCCTGGCTGCCCAGCGCCGCGCAGCAATCGATCACGCGGGTGAGGTGATCGACCCCGCTTTGCCGCGCGGCGGCGTCGGGCGAGATCGGGTTGTGCGCCTCGTCGGGGATCAGCGCGACGACAGTCCGCTCGAGCCCGAGGTCGTCGAGCACCCCGCCCAGCCAGCGGTAATGCGCGGTGTCGGACGGATCGAAAACCGGCACCTCGACCCCGTCGAACCCGGACTCCTTGAGCGCCGCGAGCACCGGGACGTGGCTTTCATCGACATGCCCGGTCCGCAGCAGCAGGTTCATCCCGATCTTCATGCCGCAGGCTCCATCGCTTCGGGGGCGCGGCAACGCCGTTCGTACAGCCAGACTGCGCCGAACACGAAGAACAGCACCATCGGGATGATCGCGATGGTCTGGAACGATTGCTCGGCGGCGTAGCCGAGCACTTCGTGATTGGCGGCACTGCCGGGCCGGAGCGCGTCGAGCGCCGCCTGGCTCCCGGCCTTGGCCAGCCTGGCCCGGTCGTAGACCGCGCCGAGCCGCGGCAGGACGAAGCGGATCGCCAGTGCGCCCGCGAAGCCGATCAGTCCGATCCCCAACGGCCCGCTGCGCGGAAACCGGCGCGAGACCGCCGCGAGCATCGTCGGCCACATGAAGCACACCCCGAAGGCCCAGAAGGTCGCCGCGACCAGCGCGGTCACGGCCGAGGTGGCGGTGCTGAGCAGATAGAGGCCGATTGCGGCGGGGACCGTGCAGAACCACAGCAGCCCCATGTCCGAGAAGCGGTGGTCGAGTGCGCCCGCGAAATGGCGCATCACGAACATGATCGCCGAGACATAAACCAGCACGAGGATACCCGAGAAGCCGACCGTCTCGGTCAGCGTCACGTCGACCCACGCCCCCGGCGCCAGTTCGGCCGAGGCGGTGGCAGGCGGCGGCGAACAGCACCACCTTCCGGGCTCCGATGCGTTCGAGCAGCGGGCTGATCGCCAGCAGGCTCAGCGCGAAGCCGAGGAAGCCGTTGCCCAGCACCACCCCGATCATCTCGCCCGAATGGGCGGCGTCGATCGGATCGAGCAGAGCGGCCTTGATCGCACCCGCCGAGCCCGCGCGGATCGCATTGGCGAAGGCGGCGATGAACAGCGCCAGCATGCCGATCCAGAACAGCGAGCGGTGGTTGGCGGGCGGATTTGCGGCCGGTGCGGCGGTACTCAAGCTGGCAATCCCAGCGCTTCGCGGATCGCCACCGGATCGGCGCCGCCTGCGGCGAAATCGTCGAACGCCCTGTCGGCCTTGCGGATCAGGTGGCGGGTGATGAATGGCGCGCCCTCGGCCGCGCCCTGTTCGGGATGCTTGTAGGCGCACTCCCATTCGAGCACCGCCCAGCCGTCAAAGCCGTGATGCGTCAGCCTGGTGAAGATCCCGCCGAAATCGATCTGCCCGTCGCCCAGCGAGCGGAACCGGCCCGGCCGCTCGGCCCACGGCGAGTAGGACCCATAGACTCCGGCCCGCCCCGACGGACGGAACTCGGCATCCTTGACGTGAAACGCCTTGATCCGCTCGTGATAGATGTCGATGAACGCCAGGTAATCGAGCTGCTGCAGCACGAAGTGGCTGGGATCGTAAAGGATGTTGGCGCGCGGGTGCTGGTCGACCGCGTCGAGGAAGCGTTCGAAGGTCACCCCGTCGTGGAGGTCCTCGCCGGGGTGCAGTTCGTAGCAGGCGTTCACGCCGTTTTCGTCGAATATGTCGAGGATCGGCTTCCAGCGCCGTCCGAGTTCGGCGAAGCCTTCCTCGACCAGCCCCGCCGGGCGCTGCGGCCACGGGTACATCATGTGCCACATGAGCGCGCCCGAGAAGGTCGCGTGGCTGGTGCAGCCGAAGCGGCGGCTGGCGCGCGCGGCAAGGCCCATCTGCTCGACCGCCCAGGCCTGTCGGGCCTCTGCGTTGCCGTGGAACTGGCTCGGTGCGAAGCCGTCGAACTGGCGGTCATAGGCCGGATGGGTGGCGACCAGCTGGCCCTGCAAGTGGGTGGAAAGCTCGGTGATCGCGACGCCGTTGGCGGCGCATATGCCCTGCACCTCGTCGGCATAGTCCTGGCTTTTGGCAGCTTTTTCGAGATCGAACAGCCGCGCGTCCCAGGTCGGGATCTGGACGCCCTTGTAGCCGAGCGCCGCCGCCCACCTGGTGATCGCGTCGAGCGAATTGAACGGTGCCTCGTCGCCCGCGAACTGGGCGAGGAAGATGGCTGGGCCCTTGATGCTCATGTCATGTCCTCCAGATTTACCCATGCCGCGCCCGCACGGCTCGAAGCCAGGCTCGCGGCGATGAAGCGCATTCCCGCCAACGTGTCCTCCATGGTCGCGTAGCCCGGTTCGCCGCCGTCCGCCGCTTCGCCCCGGATCGCGCGCCCGAAGGCGGCGTAGATGTTGGCGAAAGCTTCGAGATAGCCTTCCGGATGGCCGCCCGGAGTGCGCTGGATCGCCAGCACGGCGGGCGCGAGATAGGCGCGGTTTGCCCCAGCGTGCCAGATTTCGGTCGGCCTGTCACGATAGCCGATACGCAGCGTGTTGGGTTCTTCCTGGTACCAGTGCAGCCCGGCCTCGTCGCACCAGATGTCGATGGCGAGGCCGTTGATGTCGCCGACGAGCACCTGGCTCGCAGTCAGCGTTCCCTTGCCCCCGCCCGAGAGGCGGATCAGCGCCGCACCGTCGTCGTCGATCCGCCGTCCGGGCAGCATGGTCAGTTCGGCGCAGAGCGACACGATCCGCTCGCCGGTGATGAATTCGACGAGGTTGGCGGCGTGCGTGCCGATGTCGCCGAACGCGCCCGCCTCGCCCGACCGCGCCGGATCGACCCGCCATTCGGCCTGCTTGTTGTCTTCCAGGTCGCTCGCCCGGCTCAGCCAGTCCTGGGTGTATCTGACCGCGACGCGGCGGACCTTGCCGAACTGCCCCGAGGCCACCAGCGCGCGCGCCTGCTTGACCAGGGGATAGCCGGTGTAGGTGTGGGTTACCGCGATCCGCCGCCCGGTCCGCGTCGCCGCATCGGCGATGGCCCGCGCATTGGCCATGGTATCGGCCAGCGGCTTGTCGATGATGACGTCGAACCCGGCCTCCATGGCGGCGATCGCGGGGGCGGCGTGCATGTGATTGGGGGTGACGATGGCCACCGCCTCGATCCGCTCGCCCGGCGGCCGCGCGGCCTCGGCATTCAGCATCTCGGCCCACGAGCCGTAATTGCGCGCCGGGTCGACCCCGATCTCGGCGCCCGAGGCGCGTGCCTTGTCGGGCGTCGAGGAGAATGCACCTGCCACGAGCCGCCAGTTGCCCGCGATCGCCGCCGCCGTGCGGTGGACGCCGCCGATGAACGCGCCCTGCCCGCCGCCGATCATCCCGTAGCGGATGGGGTCGGCGCTCATCGCGCCACCTCGGGTGCCGCGACCCTCGGGCCGCACCCCTCGCCGTCGCGTTTGAGCGCCCAGTCGAGCGCTCCCGTCAGGTGCCTGCGATAGTCTGGTTCGCGATAGGTGGCGGCGGTGTGGCCGAGTGCCGAATAGAGCGCGCGTCCCTTGCCGACGCAATGCGCCCAGACGATCGGGTGATCCTTCCCCATCGCCAGTTCCTGCCCGAACATGCCCTTCTGCCGGTATGTGCCCTCGTCGAGAGTCGCGAGCACGGCCATGCCGGGCCTGCGCGGGGATTTGTCGAACGAATACCACTCGTCGGTGCGCCGCCATTCGGCGGGCAGGTCGCGCGTGGCGGGATTGGTCCGATCCTCGATCCGCACCGCCGCCTGCTGGAACTGCGGGTCCATCGGATGGCCGACGAAATGCGTGCCGATCACCTTGTCGACATACCAGCCCCAGCCTTCGTGCGAATTGTCGCCCGCAGCATGAATCCCGACCCAGCCGCCACCGTTTTCGAGGAACGCCCGGAACGCCGCGCGCTGTTTCGGCGTGAACACGTCGCCGCTGGTGTTGCTGAACACCACCGCGTCGAACCGGGCGAGAATTTCGGGGCTGAACGCCGCGCCGTTCTCGGTCTGGTAGATACCCCAGCCTTTTTCCTTCGCGATCGCATCGAGCAGCACATTGGCGGCGGGGATCGCCTCTTCGTGGCGGAACCCGCTGGTCTTGGAGAAGACCAGGATCGCCGGGCGCTCGAGGTCCGCAGGCACCTTCGGCGGGACGGTTTCGTAGACCTTGACCCCACCCAGGAATACGCGCTGAATTGTGTCCCAGTTGCGCCACACTCCGACCGCGAACAGCAGCAGCAGCGCCAGCAGCCACCAACCGACGATCTTGAGGATTTTCCGCAGCATTTCAGTGTCCGATCGCGGCTTCGTCGACCGTGATCGGGCTCGCGCCCGGAGGGGCAACGCCGCGGACAAGCGTTCCGGTGACGATGATATCCGACGTTTGGGCGGAGGTCTGATCCTGCGGCTCGGCTGCGACGGGGCCGGTTTTGGCGACGCTGTCCTGCGCCGATGCGGCAATTGGGACCAGCGCAACAGTGGCGACACCGGCTAGAGTAAGCGCACGCGCCGTACGCAGAAAACCAAAAGCCATCGAACCTCTCCCCGTGATCATGATCGTTGCGATCTGTGGTAGCGTTAACACACGAGGAGACGGCGCGCGACGTCGGCCACGGTTGGACCGCCGCCACTCCGCCGCTGGCCACGCACTTCGGGGTTGCGCACCGTGGATCCGGTCATTTTTGGCTTGAGGGGCGGCATCGCGCGGGCGCTGTCCTGTCGTCGTGAACCGCGGACGGGTGTCGCGCGCTTGCATTGCCGTTGTTGATAGCGTTACCAGCAGGCGAAACAAGACGGAGAGAGATTGCGCGGACGTTCCTGGGATCGACGTTTGAACCTCGGGAATAATGGCGCTCGGGGAGGCAGGCGCGGTGCGAGAACCAGGCCGACAGGTTCTGAGGTGCAGTCCGAAAACCTCGATACGAAAAATGCTCGAAGCAACGGAGTCACCAACCATGAAACGGCTATTTCCCGCCGCGCTTGCCGCTTTGACGTTCAACGCTGCGGCCGTTGCCGCGCCCGCGGCCGCCGGCGTGATCGATTGTCCGCTGCGCGACGCGCCGTACTCGGCCAAGTCGCCGCTGATCGACATCATGCTCAACCCCGTTGCAAAGGCCATTCTGGAAAAAGAGATGGGTGCTTCGCTGGATAAGGCACCAGCCATGTTTTTTGGCACCACGCCACCGACTTTCGCGGCTATTCTGACCGTGCGCGAGGCCGGGCGATTTCGCCCGCTGAACCCTGAGGCACTCGCCCGGATCGACACCGCGTTGGCCGCGCTGCCGGTGAGCGAGGCCGACAAGACCGCCCGCTGCGCCCGGTATGACGTCGATGTGCCCGCATTCAAACTGCCCAGCGGCAAAAGGCCGCGGGTGCTGCTGTTCGAGAAGATCAACGGTTTCCGCGACGGGCCCTCGGTCGATGCTGCGCACGCCGCTTTCGTCGCGATCGCGCAGCGCCGGGACTGGGCGCTGGTAACCACCGAAAAGGGCGGCGCGTTCAATCCGGCGACGCTGGGCAAGTTCGATGTCGTGATCTGGAACAACATCAGCGGCGATGTGCTGACGCTGTCGCAGCGCGCGGCATTCAAGTCATGGCTGGAACGCGGCGGCGCGTTCGTCGGTGTGCACGGCAGCGCCGGCGATCCGGTCTATTTCTGGGACTGGTACGCCGACGTCCTGCTTGGCGCGCGCTTTGCCGGGCATCCGATGAACCCGCAGTTCCAGGAGGCGCGGATCGCGATTGCCGATCCCGCGAGTCCTGTCGCCAAGGGCCTCCCGAGCGCGTGGAAGATGACCGACGAATGGTATTCGTTCCGCACCAACCCGCGCGCCGCCGGCGCCCACGTGATCGCCACCCTCGACGAAACCAGCTACAAGCCCGACGGCATCCAGGGCCAGGACCTGCGGATGGGTGCGGACCATCCGATCGTCTGGACCAACTGCATCGGCAGGGGCCGGATGTTCTATTCCGCGATCGGCCACCGTCCGGAGATGTATTCCGATTCGCGTTATGTGACGATGCTGGAAAACGCCGTCAAATGGGCCGCGCAGCCCGCAGCTTGCCGGAACGGCAAATAAGTCGGTTCAGCGGGAGGCAGAGTTGTTCGCACCGGCGATCGCGACGAAGACGATCGCCTTGCCCGGGACCGAAAGCCTTCCGTTGACCGGCACGCCCTCGAGCCCGGTGAGCGAGTCGTCGGGCGCCAGCGCGGTCAGCCGCTTGTCGGCGAGGTTCTCGGCGGGCCGCTGGCGATAGCGCTCGTCCGCGGGCCGCCATACGGTGCCCAGAACTGGCCCCCGGTGATCTCGACCATCTCGACGTTGTACGACTGGAAGCGCTCGTCGACCGTGCCCAGCTTCGGAAGTGACGCAAGCGGTCCGGAGGAGGATACGCGGCCCGCCGTTGCACCGCCGCAAACCAGCGCACACGCACCGATCGTGGCGAAATTCCTGAACTTCGTCGGGATAGTCCTCACCAGGTCCACATCATGCCTTCGCCAAGGCGGGCGACCTGCAGGCAGGCAGGCGGGCCCGGACAGGTGACCACGACCTTCGCGGACTCGATTCCCATCTCCATCATCATTTTCGGCGGCAATGTTGGCGCCGATTGGCCTCATCCCGTAGAGACGCCCTCTCCGGCCCTGGCAATGCTCTCGTACCGTCGGCGAACGCATACCGGCGGGACGATATTGCAGCGCCGCCACCGCCTTCGTGATCACATCGAAACGCAGAGACGAAGGATGGTGTGATGGTGCCGGTGCGCACCAAATCGCGCTTCGTGCGGCTGACCGCGGCCGCCTGTCGGCAACAACCTTCTTCTATGTCGCGATCAATCTGCCGATGGTGATGGGGCCGGCGCCGGTGGTCGGCATCCCGCTGCCTTTGGTATCGTTCGGCGGATCGGCGATGCCGACGGTGATGCTGTGCATCGGCATCCTGATGTCGCTGGACCGCGCCGACCGCAGCAGCGCATCGCAATTCGCATGATCGCGGCATTAGCTGTTTACACGCCCGCGAATCCCATGTTAGGGGCCGCGCCCTACCGGCGAGCGGAGGGCATGTCTCCGCTCGATCATCTATGTGGACGCATAGCTCAGTTGGTAGAGCAGCTGACTCTTAATCAGCGGGTCCTAGGTTCGAGCCCTAGTGCGTCCACCATATTTCACCGGTATTTCAATGCAATATGTTGGTCCGTGGCGCCAGTGCGGTGGGACGAGGTTTCGCAAGGTAGCATGTGAGTCGGCGAGGCAAAGGCAGCGAACCACTGCATTCGCGCGGGCCCGGCGGTTCAGATGAGAGCTTCCTGGCTGACCCCATGCCGAGCGCCGTAGCCGCTCAGCGCCCAAATTGGCCGTTGACGAGGCTGGAAAGGACCGCGAAATCTGCCGTTCGATGTTTTCCTCAATGGTGCTTGTGAAGCACCTGCGGTTCGGCGGGGGCCTTCGATGTGGCAAAGGCCAGAGGACTCGTGTCTGCTAGTTGGGAGAGGCATTCTTGCCATCTGCGTCGGGGAAAAAGAGGGCCCAGATGAACTCCCCCTTGCCTCCCCGAATGCCTCAGCGCCTTACCGCGTGGTGAATGCCAGCATGACATTGCCCGGCTGCCGATTGGCAAACCCGTAGCCGGACGCCACGAACATTTCGCCCTGCCAGACGACCGGCGCCGGCGCGCCGGCGATCGAGCCTCCGTGCCCGGCAATCCCGCCTAGCCCGTCAAATGCCCGCCAGGTGTCCATGTCCCACAGCTCCTTGCCGTCCGCTGCGTCGTAGATCCGCAAATGGCCATCGGCAGCGCCAGTCAGGACCAGCCGGGATGTCGTGCTGACGCCCGCGCCCAGGCCCGGCATGCATTCCGGTCGTGGACGACCGGCACAAGTCGCCTCGCTCGCAGGCGCCGACCAGATACGCGCACCGGTCGCGGCATCGAGGGCGTAGAGACCCGGGCTGATCGGATAGCCGTCGACATTCGGATCGGGGATGTCGTTGACCGGTACGAACACCCGGCCATTGCGCGCGGCGAGACCGAAATGGATGCCTCCGGTCGCGCCGCCACGGCCCACGCGCGTCTGCCACAGCAATTTGCCGTTCGCCGGGTCGAGGCCATAGGCCACGCCGGACTTCTGCCCGGCCAGAACCACATCGCCCCTTGCCGTGTGGGCAATGACAGTGTGGGCGCCGAAGTCGAAGTCGGGCCCCCCCTTGCCCGGGCAGTTGACCTTGCCGGCACTGACGATGCAGCCATAGTTCCACAGGTCACCTTGGGTCAGCTGATTATGCCAACGCTCGCGGCCGGTCTTCAGGTCGAGCGCCACCACCGCGTTGCTCCACGGCGGCATGGGGCCGGGAGGAGCCGAATAGGTGTTGCCGGTGTCGAAAATCAGCTGGCCCCGCTTCACATCGATCGACGGCGTGTTCCACACGGCCACGCCCGCCGGTCCGAACTTGGGGGCGCCGTCCGACGATCCGCTCAGCCGCTTCGGCTCGCCCACCGTCCAGCGCTTCCACAAGGTACGCCCGGTCTTGCCATCCAGTGCAATCACCGCGCCGCGAAACGTGCAGCAAGGATAGCTCGGATCGGCGGCCGCGGGTTCCTCGACCGACGAGGTCGTGACGTAGAGCACCCCCTTGTACAGAGCCGGCGTTGCCGAAATGCCGCCCGCCGAATGGTCAGTCACCCGGCGTTTCCACCGCAGGCGCCCGGTCATCGCGTCCACCGCGAAGATATTGCCGGTAATGTCGCCGAACCATGCCAGCGGGCGCGCCTTCGCATCGCCTGCGCGCCAGCGCTCGACCTGCACCGCGGTCCGCACCTCGGCGGTCGCCTTGAACAGCCAGCGCACGCACCCGGTCTCGCGGTCGAGCGAAAACACCTCGCCGGTCGATCCGCCGAACGTCAGCGCCCCACCTGCCAGGGTCGGTTGCGAGCGAAGCCGCGTGGCGTCAGGCACCGCGAATGCCCATTTGAGCCTCAGCTTGCCGACCTGATCCGGCGACAGGCCGGCAACGCGATCGGGCATGGCATGGTCGCCCGAAGGATTCAGCCCGATTCCGTCATAAACCGGCGGCTGGGCGAAATCGAACCGGGCAGCCGCGCCGGTGCAGCGCTGATACGCCGGGGGTGCGGGCGGTTCCGCCGAACTCTTCGTCGCAGTCAGGTATTCAGCCACGGCGATCTTCTGGGCGGGGCTCAAGGCGCTGCCCTGCATGCGCATCGCGCCCGAAGTCAGCACCTCGCGAATGGTGCGTGGCGCCAGTTGCAGCAGCACGAAACGCAACGGTGCCCGGCCCGCGCCGGTTTCGTGACAGGCCGCGCAATTCTGCTGATAGATCTCCCTGCCCGCTGCAAACTCCGGACCCGCCGATGGATCGACATATTGATCAGCCTGCTCCACCTCGGAGCGCTGGGCGATTGCACCGGACTGCCACCCCCAAGCGGTAACCGCCATCATACCGCTTGCAAGCACAATTCTGCTCAAACCAGCCATCATTCACTCCCGCCTCGCGACTGCGCGCGTTTCAGGCGACGCTAGTGACCGTCCCGCACCGAGGCAATCCGGTTTCAGGCTGCTGGAGACCATGCGCCCTGCATCATGTTCCCGCCTTGCAACCCATGCGATGGCAGCAACGCAGTTCGCACGATCGCTACTTGTTGGCGGTCTTATTCCTGCTTGCATCACGTGACGAGTCAATGCACGTTTCGCGGCAGAACAGAAAAGGCAGAAGATTGCTGCCGCACTCATGGAGAGGGCCAATGGAAGCGACGGACAACGCATCCTGCGCTGTCCGTCCCCGCCTCGACGGGTGTTTTCGAAGCTTCCCTCCTGCTGCGGCTCAGGCGAGCCTGGACGAAGATCCATAGCGGTCGGCTCGGTTAAACGGCTCGGCATTCAAATCATACAATCTGCCGGCACTTTGGTCAGGGCCGAGCAGCGAAAAGGAGGAGGTTGGGCGTGCAAACTGGTCTGTCAGGCAAGACGGTCGTCGTCACAGGCGCCACGGCAAACATCGGGCGCTCGATTGCCCTGCTGATGGCTGATGAAGGCGCGCGGGTGGTCGCAGTGGGACGGGATCACGAAGCGGGCGAGCGCGTGGTCGCCGAGTGTCTGCGGCGCGGAGCCGCGCAGGCCACGTTCGTACCCCTCGATCTGCGCGATGAAGACGCGGGCGAAAGGCTGCTGGAGGCGGCGGAACGCACATGTGGTCCGGTCGACGTCCTCGTCAACAATGTCGGCGGGAATGTCACAATCGGCCCCTTTGTCGAAAGCGACCCGTCTACCTGGATCGGCGACCTCGACATTACCTTGCTGACCATGCTTCGGGTGACCCGCGCCATCCTGCCGGGAATGGTCGCTCGCGGCGCCGGCTGCATCGTCAACATCGGGTCGA
>Ga0268265_10000369_pt1 | contig 48764 bp, 54 predicted proteins | sample KBSSwiS52_FD_190355 | JGI IMG/M metagenome (GOLD analysis project Ga0268265, IMG submission 190355) | Switchgrass rhizosphere microbial communities from Kellogg Biological Station, Michigan, USA - KBS Switchgrass S5-2 (SPAdes) (version 2) | ecosystem: Host-associated > Plants > Roots >...
GCGAAGCAGCTCCCCAACGCGGGTCTGCCCTTCCCGCTGCCGGGCCCCTGGCTGCGCTTCCTCTACGGGCGGCTCACTTCTCACCCATGAACGGGTAGCGGAAGTCCTTCGGCGGCACGAACGTCTCCTTGACCGCGCGCTGGGAAACCCAGCGCACCAGGTTCAGCATCGAGCCTGCCTTGTCGTTCGTGCCCGAGGCGCGCGCGCCGCCGAACGGCTGCTGCCCCACCACCGCGCCGGTCGGCTTGTCGTTGATGTAGAAGTTCCCGGCCGAATGGCGGAGCCGCCTGACCAGGTGCTCGATCGTCCCGCGGTCCTGGGCGAAGATGGCGCCGGTCAGGGCGTACGGGCTCGTGGTGTCCACGAGGTCGAGCGTCTCCTCCAGCTTGAGATCGTCGTAGACGTAGACCGTCAGCACCGGCCCGAAGATCTCCTGCGTCATCAGGCGAGCCCGCGGGTCCGTGGTCACCACCACCGTGGGCTCGATGAAATAGCCCTCGGACTTGTCGCCGTTGCCGCCGGCCAGGATCTCGTACTCGCTGTTGCTCTTCGCGTGGTCGATGAAGTCCATGATGCGGTCGAACGACGGCTCGTCGATCACCGCGGCCATGAAGTTGCGGAAGTCGAGCGGCGAGCCCATCTCCACCTGCTTGAGCTGATCGGCGAGCCCCTCCCGGACCCGCGGCCAGAGCGACGACGGCACATAGGCCCGCGAACCCGCGGAGCACTTCTGGCCCTGGTACTCGAACGCGCCGCGGACCAGCGCGGTGACGTAGGCCTCCGCGTCCGCGGACGGATGGGCGAACACGAAGTTCTTGCCGCCGGTCTCCCCCACGATCCGCGGGTAGGTCCTGTACTTGGGGATGTTCTCGCCGATCGTCTTCCACATCGACTGGAAGACCGGCGTCGAGCCCGTGAAGTGGATGCCCGCGAAGTCCTCGTGCGCGAGGACCGGATCGCCCACCTGGCTCGCCTTGCCCGGCAGGAAGTTGATCACGCCGTCCGGCAGCCCCGCGGCCTGGAGCACCTTGAGCACGTAGTAGTTCGAATAGACCGAGGTCGAGGCCGGCTTCCACAGCACCGTGTTGCCCATGAGCGCCGGCGCCGTCGGCAGGTTGCCGCCGATCGACGTGAAGTTGAACGGCGACACCGCGAACACGAAGCCCTCCAGCGCGCGGTACTCCACCCGGTTCCAGACGCCCGGGGAGGACCACGGCTGGTCGGTGTAGATATGCCGCATGTAGTAGGGATTGAAGCGCCAGAAGTCGATCAGCTCGCAGGCGGAGTCGATCTCGGCCTGGAACACGGTTTTCGACTGGTTCAGCATCGTGGCGGCGTTGACCGTGTCCCGCATGGGGCCGGCGAGCAGATCGGCCGCGCGCAGGAGGACGGACGCCCGCGCCTCCCAGCTCATCTCGGACCACTCGTGCCAGGCTTCTTTTGCGGCCTTGGCGGCCGCTTCGACTTCCGCGGCGCCGGCTTGGTGATAGCGGGCGAGCACGTGTTTGTGATCGTGCGGGCAGACCGCGGTGGCGACGCTGCCCGTGCGCACCTCGCGCCCGCCGATGAGGACCGGGATCTCGATCTCCTCGGCCATCATCTCGTCCAGGCGCTTCTTCAGGGATTTCTTCTCGGCCGATCCCGGGGAGTACGAGCGGACCGGCTCGTTGCCCGGGGTGGCGAGGGAAAAGATCGCATTCGGCATGCGGAGGCTCCTCAAGGATGGGTCTCCCGCGCGGGAGGCGGGGGCGATGGTATCAGCGGAGGGCGGCCCACGCGAAGAGGAGGAAGCCGACGATCATCAGCGTGCCGCCGATCGGGGTGATCGCCCCGAGGATACGCGGCCCGCCGAGGGCGAGCGCGGCCACGGTCCCGCTGAAGATCAGGCTCCCCAGGAGGAGGCACCACCCCGCGCCGTCCACCCGCTTCGCGCCGGGCTGGCCATAGAGACCGACCAGGATCAGGGCGATCGAGCCGTACATGAGATACCGCGCCGCGGTCTCCCAAAGCTCCAGCGACCGGGCATCCAGCCGCGCCGCCAGCGCATGAGCCCCGAAAGCCCCCAGAATCACCGCAAGAGCGCCCCCGAGGGCGCCGAGGAAGATCCAGTTCATGGCTTCCCTCCCGGAGGGGAGCCTATCACCGGCTTTCGCCGGCCTACTCCAGACGAAGGAGCTCGAAGTGGCCGATAGCGGCGAGGCTTGTGATGGGTGAGGTATTGCTGACGACGATCATGAACCGCCGAGGTGCCGGAGGGTCTCGAGATCCTGCTGTAGGTCTTCCGCGTCGAAATGCGGCTCGATGCGGCGGAGCCCGAGGAGCTGCCGGAACTCCCAGAGCGACTGACCCGCGAGCTCGTGGGCCTTGCCCAGCGAGAGGCGGCCTTGCGCGTAGAGGTGGGCAGCCAGCTCGACACGGACCTGGTCGACCGTCATCCGCGCTGAATCCAGGATGTCCTGAGGAATCTCGAGATGAGGCGTCGCAGACATGCGGAAATCTCCCTGGAAAACCCGGCCGGCCCGAGGGAATCGTACCAGATCAAGGATGCTTCGACTGGTTCAGCTTCACCCGGCCGGCAGGGCACACGAGCGTGAGAGCCAGATCCTGCTCGGCGTCCTCGCGGACGACCGCGCCAAGCCCAAGCTCCGCCACGAGCCCGGACAGTTTCTCGACCTCGGGCGCCTGAATCTCCATCGACTCCAGCGTGCAACCTTTCGGCGAGGTCGTGGCGGGATGAGCCGTCTGTGCGCCCCACTGGATGAGGAACGGCGTGAGCTCGCCGGGGATGTCCTCGAGCCCGGCCGCGCGCCACTCCAGGCGCTGGCCGTCGGGACGCACCCGCGAGCCCGCCCGCGGCGGTGAGACCTTGAAGCCGGCGGCTTCGAGGCGGCCTTTCGTGGCATCGAGATCCGTGGTGCCGATCGCCCATCCGATCGGCGTGAGCTCTTTCAGACCGGAGAGAAACGCCATCTCCGGCGCAGGCCCCGCCACCGGCGCGATGATCTCCAGGTAGGTATGAGGTCCGAGGCTCAGGAGCGCGTTCTGGGTGCCGCGCCCGGGATGCTGGCCGCCATGCTCCGCCGTCACGCCGGTCAGCTCCGCGAACTGCCGGATGCCCTCCTCCAAGTCCGCGATGCCCACGATCACATGGTCGATGGCGGCGCCGTCCATGGAAGCTCCTTTCGGGGCAGAGGCGGGTGCGGAAGCGCAGGCGGTTGAGCCCAGGAGACAGAGGAGCCCCAGGTTTCTGACGAGAACCATGACCGGATCAGCCCCCCACTACCCGACGCAGACGCCGCCCCTCCGAGCCCAGGAGTTGGAGAATCCGCTCCTTGGCCGCATGGAGGTCGGTGAAGACTGCATCCGGTCCTTCAAAGAGGCCCATCGCCGAATCGCTCGATGTATCCACCAGCGAGACTCCGAAACCGAGCCGCGGCCTCCACTCCACGGCCACGAACCGGCCTTGCTCCGCAACGTCCAGCCAGCCCGGAGCCCCAGGCTCCCCGGACCAGTCAAGAGTGAGGTCGAGGTCTGGAGAAGAGGCGCGCAGAGCATCTACCAGTCTTTCGAGGTCAGTCATCCCAAACTCCTCGCCCGTCGCGGCCGGGTGCGCGGAAGACGCTCTCACCCTCCCGGACGGTGACAATCTCAACGGCACCGTTCTCACGAATGTAGGTGTTGTGCCCCTTGGAGCGCCACCGCACTACGTCCTGACGACCGGGCACTGGCCGGCGGCTGTCAGGCAAAGGCGGATACAGGCGCCCGTCTGTCTGCCACCTTTCCGGATTGTAGAGGATTCCCGACAGCTCGTCTTCCACCTCGTTCAGGGTCGTGCTCAACTCGGCGAGCGCCTCCTCCATCGAGGAGGCAGGCAGCCTCTGTGCCAGGCGCTGGAAGACCTCCGAAAGCCGCTGTTCCCGCGAAGGAATCTCTCCGATGCTCCACCTCCCTGGCGCTCGCCATCGTACCTGGGGTTCTTTTTCTACGCGCAATCTAGCCGGACGGTATCGGAAAGTCGAGCCCCAAGGAAGACGAAAACGCTCCCCCTCCCGGGGAGTGCAATATCCCTGGCAGGCGAGGTGCACAGCGCAGGCATACACTCCAGAATCGCTCATATGATAGCGATTCTCCTTGCTTCGACCTTTTTATCGCCATTATAATAGCTGCTGTCGAGACGCTCGACGAAGGACGGCTCCATGGACGGCTTCTCACTCACAACGCCCGAGCAGGTCGGCAAGTCCCTGGCGGCCCGGGTCAAAGAGCTGCGGCTGGCCAGGGGCTGGAAACAGGCGACGCTGGCCCAGCGGTCCGGAGTCACCCTCGCATCGCTGCGGCGCTTCGAGGAGTCGGGCAGGGTGTCGCTCGAGAACCTGCTCGACCTCGCCTTCGCCCTGAACCGGCTGGATGACTTCGAGGCCCTTTTCCAGGCACCCCGGGCGTCGTCTCTGGCCGAGTTGGAAGCGGGCGAGAAGCGGACCGCGCGCAAGCGAGGCCGGATTTGAAGAAGCTGGAAGTGCGTCTCGTCCGCAGACCGGGCGAGGAGCGCGTCGTCGGCCAGTTGGCGGAGACCGGGCCTCGCCCGGCTGCCAGGCAGGTGTACTTCGAGTACGACCCGGCCTTCCTGGGCGATCCCCTGTGGCTTTCCCCTTTCAAGCTGCCGCCGCAGCCGGGGCTCATCGAGCATCGCGATCTGGCTTTCGGCCCGATCTTCGGCCTCTTTGACGACTCGCTGCCGGACGGTTGGGGGCTGCTCCTCATGGACCGGTTCTTCGAGCAGCGAGGATCGGCCCTCGCCGAAGTGTCGGTGCTGGATCGGCTGGCGTATCTCGGTACCAGGACGATGGGAGCGCTCACCTATCACCCGCCGGCCGACCCCGGGGACCAAGAGGCGCGAATCCTCGACCTGCACGAGATGGCTCGCGCATCCCGGCAGGTGATCGAAGGCACCGCGGGAGAGGTGCTGCCGCAGCTTCTCCGCGCCGGCGGCAGCCCCGGCGGTGCGCGGCCGAAGGTGCTCGTCGGAGTCTCCGGGGATGCGATCCTCTCCGGCGAGGACGACCTTCCGCCGGGCTACACGCATTGGATCGTCAAGCTCCATGCCCGGCAGGACTCGCCGGATGCAGGGCCGGGTGAGCTGGCCTACTCCCTCATGGCGAAAGACGCGGGTATTTCAATGCCGCCCGCCCGGCTCTTCGAGACGCCTCAGGGAGAGCGGTTCTTCGGCGTGGAGCGGTTCGATCGCCAGGGTAACCAGCGCTACCACGTGCACACCTTCGGCAACCTCATTCAAGCCAACTTCCGCATCCCGAGCTGCGATTACCGGCAGCTCCTCGAGGTGACGCGGATCCTGACCCGGAATCATCAGGACGTCCTGGAGTGCTACCGCCGGATGGTCTTCAACGTGCTGACGCACAACCGCGACGATCATGTGAAGAACTTCGCCTTCCGCCTGACCGACGAAGGCAACTGGGAGCTGGCGCCGGCCTACGATCTCGTCTTCTCTCCCGGCCCCGCCGGGGAACACACCATGACCGTCGCCGGAGAAGGCCGGGCGCCCGGGAGCAGCCACCTGCTGCAATTAGCAGGTCCGGCAGGAATCCCGATCCGCGATGCCCAGGCGATTCTCGACGAAGTGGCCTCAGCCGCGGCACGCTGGCGTGCCCATGCCCGCCAGGCGGAGGTGGGCACGAAAACCGCCAGAATGGTAGGGAATGCTATTGACGAGTGCCTCGCACGTCTGTGAGCGTGCGCCGGCCGCGTCCTGGACTACAGCTCGCCGAGCTTCCGCACCGACGCAATCCTGTCCTTCGGGATCAGCAGCGCGTCGTGCTTCTTCCAGGTGCCGACCATGGCCGCTCGCTTGACGTACTCCTCCTTCGAGCGGCCCCCCTCTCCGTCCCTGTGCACGTCCACGTCGTGGAGGATGATCCCCTCGCCGGTCTCGTCGTCGCAGCGGCCGATGAAGATCTCCTGGCCCGTGGTGTCCACCACGACCGTGAACCCGTGCAGCTCGCTCTTGCCCTGATGGAAGGTCCCCATCAGCCAGCAGGGACTTCGCAGTGCTCGTTGAAGAGCGCCACCATGTCGCCCGCCAGGGCGTCGGCGGAGCGGCTCTCGATGCGGTGACGCGGGATGAAGCCGACCAGCTCGCCGTCCTTAAGGAAGGCGATGGACGGGCTGGACGGCGGGATGTCCGGGAAGTACCCCCGGGCGCGCGCCGTGGCTTCCAGGTCCTGGCCCGCGAACACGGTCGCGACGCGGTCCGGACGGCGGTCGTGCTGCAGCGCCAGGCGGACGCCCGGACGCGCCATGCCCGCGGCGCAGCCGCAGACCGAATTGATCACCAGCATGGCCGTGCCGTTCTTCTCGGCCATGAATGCATCGACGTCCTGCGCAGTCAGCAGCTCCTTGACGCCGGCGCTCGTCAGCTCTTCGCGCATGGGTCTCACCAGCAATGGGCTGTAAGGCACGTTCACACCTCCTTGAACGGCCGCTCCAGGCGGCCGCGTGGTTCACCTATTCTACGCCAACGGCGGGCATGCCTCTGGCGGGGTTCTTGCTATCTGGAACAATCCGTCCGGGGGCCGACTTCCCGGAAAGGAGATGCCATGACCCGACGCGCCCCGTCGTTGTCCGCTGCCGTCCTGCTCGCAGCCTCGCTTGCCATCGTGGGCTGCCGGGCCAATGAGCCTGAAGGCACCGGAGGGGAGGCCCCGGCCGTGGCTACCCCGACCCCTCCCCCGCCGCCCGCACCGGTTGCCCCTTCACCGGCCCCCGCGCCCACTCCCACAGACGGTACTCCGATTCCGAGCCAGGCCGGACCCGCGGCCGACCTCCCGAAGGACCGGCCGCTGCGGGCCGCCTTCCTGGTGGTCAACGGCGTGTACAACACCGAGCTCGCCGCCCCCTACGACGTCTTCCACCACACCCGGTTCCACACGCAGCCGGGCCTGGAGGTGTTCACGGTCTCGCCGGACGGCAAGCCCATCACCACATTCGAGGGGCTCAAGCTCACTCCCGACCGCTCGTTCGCCAACGCGGGACAGATCGACGTCCTGGTAGTCCCGAGCGCCCGCGGGAGCATGGATGCCGATCTCCAGAACCAGGCGCTGATCGACTGGGTGCGGACCGCCGGCGGCCAGGCCCGGCACGTGCTGTCGCTCTGCGACGGCGCCTTCGTGCTCGCCAAGGCCGGCCTGCTCCAGGGCATCCCGGTGACGACCTTTCCGGATGACTACGGCCGCTTGTCGCAGATGTTCCCGGACCTCGACCTGCGCATCAACGTCAGCTTCGTGGATGCCGGCAAGGTGATCACCTCGCAGGGCGGAGCGCGCAGCTACGAGGCCGCCATGCACCTGGTGGACCGCCTCTACGGACAGCAGGTGGCAGAGGGCATCGGCAAGGGTTTGCTGGTCCCGTGGCCGCCGGATCCGCGCACCATGAGCTCGTGGATCATCGAGCCGGCCGCGGTGGTGCCGCCGCCATCAGCCGCGACTCCTGCGCCGCAGGGGGCGCCCGGGCCAGGGTAGCTGAAAGGACCTCAAGGACCTCAAGGACAGCAAGGACGAAAAACGGACCTCTTGTCCTTGAGGTCCTTGGTGTCCTTGAGGTCCTTTACGTCCTCAGTCACCCCGAACATACCCCTGCAGGCTCTCCACCACGCTCTGCAAGTCGAGCAGCTCGACCCCCATGCCGGCCAGGAGGTTGGGGCCGAACGCGTCGCCGGCGGGCTCGAAGCGCTGGACGACCCGGGCGCGCACGACCACGGGCCGGGCGTTGGCGAAGGGCGGATGGAGCTCCACGCGGACCGTCTCCTGGATCCGGCCCGGGTAGCGGGTGGAGACGAAGAGGCCGCCGTTCACGATGTCTCGCCGGTAGACCTCCAGGAACTCGGCCGGGCTCAGGAAGCGGACCGCGAACGTGCCCCCGCCCTCCTGAGAACCTTCTTGGGGAGCCGGAGTCGGCTCCGGGTCCCAGAGCGGCTCCGGCTCCATCGCTGCTTCGGCCGGCGGCGGCGGGGGCGCGGAGACCGGCGCGCCGGGCAGGTGCTCCTGCCCGTGACCCGCGGGCACCAGCTCCCGCACCAGGTCTTCGACCGACAGGAAGCGCACGCCCATTCCGGGCTGGGTCAGCCGCATCAGCTCGCCCCGCACCACGCGCGCGTGCGCCACCATCCCTTCGACCATGAAGCCGCGGTCCCCTTCGAGGATCTCGACCCGCAGGCGCGTCCCGGGCGGGAGCGGGTTCCGCGTGGCCACGAACATGCCGGTCAGGGAGATGTTGGTGGTGTACCCCGGATAGGCGTGAGGCTCCCCTCGCTTCCAGAACTGCACCTGCACCCGTCGTGGACGTCGAGGGCTGATTCGGCGAGTCATGCCGGGATCTTACTTGCAGGAGATAACCCCTGCCACTACGATTCGAGCGCGATGGAGAAGCCGTCATGAAGGTCGTGGCCTGCGCGGAAGGGGGAGCCGTGCGCATCGAGACCCGCCCGCGGCCCGTGCCCGGCCCCGGGGAGATGCTCCTGCGCCTGCGCTATGCGGGCCTCTGCGGCACCGACCTGTTCAAGCTGCGCAACGCCACCGCGGAACCGGGGTCCGTGCTCGGCCATGAGGTCGTGGGCACGGTGGAGGCTCTGGGTGACGGGACGGTCGGCTTCGAGCCGGGCGACCTGGTGGTCGTGCCTCATCACGTGGCCTGCGGCGCCTGCGATCTCTGCCGGCGCGGCAGCGAGACGCTCTGCCCCGCGTTCCGCGAGAACCTGCTCGTCCCGGGAGGTTTCAGCGAGCACATCCTGGTGCGCGAGCGGGCGGTCCGGCTCGCGGCCTTCGGCCTGCCGCCGCACGTGCCCGACGAGGCGGCCGTCTTCCTGGAGCCCGCCGCCTGCGTGCTGCGCGGCATCTTGCAGGCGCGCCTGACCGAGATGGCGGCTGCATCCGTCGCAGCGGTCGTGGGCGGCGGCAGCATGGGGCTCCTCCACCTGCTCGTCCTCAAGGCCGTGCGCCCCGGGCTGCGGGTGGCGGTCTCCGATCCCCTGGAGGAGCGCCTGGAGCTCGCCCGCGAGCTGAACGCCGAGGCCGCGGTCCCGCCCGGGTACGCCCGGGACGCGGTCGACGCTCTTTCGGATGGCTTCGGCGCGGACGTGGTCTTCGACACGGCTGGCGGACCCGAGGCGCTCGCCGCGGCCTTCGGCCTCGTCCGTCCCGGGGGCACCGTGGTGCTGTTCGCCCATGCCGGGGAGGGCGAGCGCGCCGGGTTCGACTTGAACGCCTTCTTCAAGAGCGAGGGCAAGCTGATCGCGACCTACTCCAGCTCGCTCGCCGAGCAGCGGGAGGTCCACCGCCTGATGGCCGGGCGCCGGCTCGATCCGTCGCCGCTCGTCACCCACCGGCTGCCGCTCTCCCGCTTCGAGGAGGCGGTCGACCTCGCCCGCGAGCTGCGCGCTCTCAAGATCCTGCTGACGCCCGACGACGAGAACGTCGAGTGAGCGTGCCCGCCGGTCAACGGATGGTCTTCCTGCTCGGACCGGAGCGCGTCGAGCTGCGCACCGTGCCGGTCCCCGATCCCGGACCGGGCGAGCTGCTGGTGCGGATCGAGGCCGCCACCACCTGCGGCACGGACGTCAAGGTCCTGCGCCGCGGCGGTCATCCGCGGATGCTCCACGTCCCCACACCGTTCGGCCATGAGATGGCGGGAACCGTAGCCGCTGTGGGACCCGAGCAGGCCCGCTGGAAGGCCGGCGACCGGGTGGTGGTCGCGAACTCGGTCCCCTGCGGCGCCTGCGAGTGGTGCCTGCGCGACCGCGAGAACCTCTGCGCACACCTCCAGTACCTGAACGGGGCGTTCGCCGAGTACCTCCTCGTGCCGCGCCGCTTCGCCGAGGTCAGCACCTACGCGCTGCCCGCGGGGCTCCCGGCGGAGGTGGGAGCCCTGGCCGAGCCTCTCGCCTGCGTGCTGCACGGCCTGGAGGTCTGCGCGCTCGACCGCCCGTCCGAAGTCGTGATTTACGGCGGCGGTCCCATCGGGCTGCTGTTCGTGGACGTGCTGTCGAGCCGGCGGGCGGGTCATCACGTGGTGCTGGCCGATCCCAACCTGCCGCGGCTGGAGGTGGCGCGTCAGCTCGGGGCGGCCGAGGCGGTGCAGGTGGACCGCGACGGCGGCGAGGCCGCGCGCCTGCGGCGGCTCGCCCGGGCCGGCGACGGCTTCGACCTCGCCATCGAGGCGACCGGCTCGCCGGTCGCGTGGGAGGACGCCCTGGCCTCGGCGCGCCCCGGCGGCACCGTGCTCCTCTTCGGCGGCTGCCGGCCCGGCACCACCATCCCGCTCGACACCCACCACATCCACTACGGCGAGCTGACCATCAAGGGGGCGTACCACCACCGGCCCGCGACCTTCCAGCGCGCCCTCGACCTGCTGGCGAGCGGCGCGCTCCACCCCGAGGCGCTCCTCTCCATGGAGCGCCCCCTCGACGACGTGGAAGGCGCCCTGCGCAGCATGATGCGCAAGGAGGCGCTCAAGGTGGTGATAAGACCGTAAAGGACATCAAGGACACCAAGGACAGCAGGGACAACGGATCCGGGCTTTCGTGTCCTTGCTGTCCCTGGTGTCCTTGGTGTCCTTGGTGTCCTTCATCGCAGTCCCGCAGGGTGGGCACCTCTCCCACCCCGCCGAGCGTGGCAGCCCTTCGCCGTCTCCGCGAAGATAGCGCCAGAGACGGAGGATGCCATGAAAGAACAACCCCTCGAAACCAACATCGAGCCCGAGCTCGTGATGCGCGAGATGCTCCTGCACGACGTCTACGAGCTGCCCTTCGAGCCAGACGACCTGCTCTCGACCTGCCCGTGCTGCGGAGAGCCCGGGCCGGACGGCCCGGTCTGCCCGGAGGTGCCGAACTAGCCGGAATCTGTAAGGGATGTAAAGTTTTCGCTCTCCCGAGGCGACGGGCTGCTATCCTGATTCCGCCATGACTCCCCGGGAGCGCGCCCGACTCCTGCCGCCGGCCATCGCCGTCTTCCTCCTGCTCCTGCTCGCCGCCCTGGCCACCCTGCAATACCGGTGGATCGGGCGGGTGAGCGACCTGGAGCGGCACCGCATGCGCGAAAACCTGCTCTCCGCCGGGTCCCGCTTCACCGAGGACTTCGACCGCGAGCTGACCCGGGCCTTCCTCTACTTCCATCCCGAGGCGGGCGGGTCCGCCGAGGACGGGCTGAAGCGGGTGGCGGCGCAGTATGACCGCTGGCGCGACAACGCTCCCTGGCCGGACCTGATCGGCGACCTCTTCGTCGCGCGCCGGCAGGCCGATGGCACGCTGGAGCTCTCCCGGTTCCAGCCCGGGGCCCGGCGCTTCGAGCCGGTCCCCTGGCCCGCCGGCTTCGGCGGAGCCCGGCGGCGCCTCACCACCGAGATCGCCAGGGGGCAGCACCGCTTCCCGTTCGCCATGATCGATCCCGACCTCCCCGGGCTCCTGCTCCCCCTGGTCTTCGGACCGGCTTCGGATACGGATGGGATGCTCCTGGTCCTGCAGCTGGACCGGCGGGTGCTCGCCGAGGAGGTCCTGCCGGAGCTGACCCGGCGCCACTTCGGCAGCCCGAAGGGGACGGATTACGCCCTCGCGGTGCTCGATGCCGAAGGCCGGGCCGTCTTCCGCTCCGATGCCCGCGTCCCCCTGGAGAGCTTCCGCAAGGCCGACCTCCGCCTGGGGATGCTGGGCATGCGGCCGTTCCACGAGATGCGGAGCGTCCTGCGCCACCGGCAGCACAAGGACGAGGAAGCGCCGATGATGCTCGGCATGCACCTGGGCGGCCCCGGCCTCCCTCCAGCCGGCGAGATGAAAGAGCGCAGCGACCGGATCGGGGGCGAGGGCGAAGGCGCCTGGCACCTCGCGATCCAGCACCGGGTGGGCTCGCTCGAAGCTGCGGTGAGCCATGCCCGGCACCACAATCTCGCGGTCAGCCTGGGCATCCTCACGCTCCTGGCCATCACCTCGGGGCTGATGGTCGTGACCACGCAGCGCGCCCAGCGCCTGGCCCGCCAGCAGATGGAGTTCGTGGCCGGCGTCACCCACGAGCTGCACACGCCGCTGACCGCCATCCGCTCGGCCGGCCAGAACCTCGCCGACGGCGTCGTGGCCGATCCGCAGCAGGTGCGGCGCTACGGCTCGCTGATCGAGCGCGAAGGCCGCCGCCTCACCGACCTCGTCGGGCAGGTGCTCGATCTGGCCGGAATCCAGTCGGGGCGCAAGGTCTACCAGGTGCGGCCGGAGGATATCGAGGCGCTCGTCGAAGGCGCGCTGGAGGACTGCCGCGTCCTCCTCGCCGAGAAGCAGGTGCGGGTGGAGCGCGAGATCCCGCCCGGCCTGCCGCCCGTGCTCGCAGACGGCGCGGCCCTGCGGCGCGCCCTGCGCAACCTGATCGAGAACGCCGTCCGCCACGGCAGTCTCGGCGGGAATGCAAACTGGGTCGGCCTCCAGGCCCGGGACGCGAAGGACGGGGTCGAGATCACGGTGGCGGACCGCGGGCCGGGCATCCGGAGCGAGGACCTCCCCCATCTCTTCAAGCCGTTCTATCGCGGCCGGGACACGAAGACGAACGGAGTGCCGGGCAGCGGCCTGGGGTTGAGCGTGGTGCGCTACGTGGTCGAGGCGCTGGGTGGCAAGGTGAGCGTGGAGTCCAATGGCGGACGCGGCAGCGCCTTCACCCTGCACCTGCCGGCCGCCCGCTCCGGGGAAACGGCTTGACCGGAGGCCGCCGCATCCTCCTCGTCGAGGACGAGCCGAGCCTCGTCCTCACCGTCTCGGACCGGCTGCTCAGCGAAGGCTACCAGGTGGAGACGGCCGGCGACGGCAATCTTGGGCTGGCGCGGGCTCTGGCCGAGCCCTTCGACCTGATCGTCCTCGACGTCATGCTCCCGGGCCGCGACGGCTTCGAGGTCTGCCGCGAGCTGCGCTCCCGCGGTGGGCAGGTGCCCGTGCTGATGCTCACGGCCCGCAGCCAAGTCATCGACCGCGTCGTGGGCCTGAAGCTCGGAGCGGACGACTACCTGACCAAGCCGTTCGAGATGATCGAGCTGCTGGCGCGCGTCGAAGCCCTGCTCCGCCGCTCCTCCGCAGTATCGGGATCGGCGGTATCGGCGGCATCGGGGACGTACACCTTCGGCGACGTGCGCGTCGACTTCCGGCGCGCCGAGGTCTACCGCGGCGGCGAGCCCGTGACCCTCTCGGCGCTGGAGTTCAAGCTCCTCGCCTACTTCATCGAGAACCGCGGCGCGCTGCTCACCCGCGACGAGCTGCTCGACAAGGTCTGGGGCTACGACGCCATGCCCGTGACCCGCACGGTCGACGTGCACGTCGGCTCGCTGCGCCAGAAGCTGGAGCGCAACCCCTCGCACCCGGAGCTCTTCCTGACCGTCCACCGGCGCGGCTACCGCTTCGCGGGCTGAGGGCTTTACATCCCTTACAAACTTCTTGCGCCTTCTTGAAGTCTGAGGCCCGGCGTTGCCCTAGATTGCTATTGATGACAACGGGCTCCGCCCGAAAGACAAAGGAGAACGACGATGAGAAAGAGCATCCTGTTTTCGCTGATCGCCGCGCTCGTGCTGGTCGCGGGCGTCGCCCTGGCCGGCGAGCATTTCAAGCAGGTCATGGTCCATGGCGACGGCGCCGGGCACATGATGCACGGCGGGCCCGCCTTCGCCGAGGCGCTCGACCTGACCGACGAGCAGAAGGAGGCCGCCAAGCAGATCCACGAGGAGATCTGGGCCAAGGTGAAGCCCTTCATGGAGCAGCACCACCAGCAGTTCGAAGAGGTCGAGGCCCTGCTCGACGCCGGCAACGCCAACGCCACGGAGATCGGCCAGAAGGTGATTGCCGCGCACGCCTCCATGAAGCAGATCGAGGCCCTGCACGAGGAGGGCATGGAGCGTTTCAAGGCTCTGCTGACCGAGGAGCAGAAGGCGAAGCTCGAGACCCTGGAGAAGGACGAGTCCTTCCCGCACGGCATGCACATGCGCATGCGTATGGACCACTGAGCCTCTCCGCCCCGGACGGGCCCGCTCCGGGCCCGTCCCCTTTCCTTCCTGGAATCAATCGCGCATCGGGAACGGTTCTTGAAAGACAGACCGGGAGGAGAGACCGCTATGAAATGCCACACCCCTGACTGCACCGGCGAGCACCTGAACGGAACCATCAGCCACTCGGTGATCTACCGCGAGAGGACGCTCGTCCTCCACGGCGTGCCCGCGGAGATCTGCCCGGAGTGCGGCGACGCGGTCCTCCACGACGAGACCCTGATCGTCATCGACGACCTGCTCAAGCGCAAGGCCCGCTCCAAGGCCACCGCATTCCACTACGAGCGCTAGGCCCCTGCGGGGGTCGCCCCCGAGCGCGATCGGCCTGAGCATGGGCGGATGACGCTCGATTCCGTTGCAGTAATTTGCCATTTTTGGTAAATTGCCGCCGTGGATTTCGGAGGGCTGCTGCAAGGGGTCGGCGAAGAGCCTGTCTTCGAGACCGGGCTCCTCCTGGTTGGCGACGTGAACCCGGACGACGTCCGGCGGCAGCTCTCCCGCTGGGTCCGTGCCGAGCGCCTGTACCAGCTTCGGCGCGGGCTCTACGCTCTCGCTCCTCCCTTTCAGAAGGTGAAGCCCCATCCGTTCCTCGTCGCCAACCGGCTCATGCACGGCTCCTACGTGAGCCTCCAGTCGGCCCTGGCGCACTACGGGCTCATTCCGGAGCATGTGCCGGTAACGACGAGCGTCACGACCGGCCGTCCGGTCCGCTGGCAGACACCGCTGGGCCTCTATGAATTCCGCCACGTCCAGAGCGGGCTCCTCACCGGATACCGCCGGCTGGAGCTGGGCGGCGGGCAGGAGGCTTTCGTCGCCACACCCGAAAAGGCGCTTCTGGACCTGATCCACCTGGAGCCCGGAGCCGACGCTCCCGAGTACCTGGCCGAGCTGCGGCTGCAGCACCTGGAGATCCTGAGCCTCGATGAGCTCCGGCGGCTCGCGGAGGCCTCCGGCAAGCCCAAGCTGATCCGGGCGGCCGACCGGATCGCCCGACTGGCGGAGACGGAAGCCCTGGAGTACGAAGTCCTGTGAAGGAGCGGCTGAAGGATCTGATCCAGGGCAGCTCGGGTCCGAACGAGGCCCGCAACCGAGTGCGCGAGCATCTCCAGGCCGAAATCCTGGGATCGCTCCAGCGCTCCGGCGCGATGGTTCCCCTCGCCTTCCAGGGCGGCACTGCGCTGCGTTTCCTCTATGCCATCCGGCGCTACTCGGAAGACCTCGACTTCAGTCTTGAGCGCCCGGAGGAGCGCCCGCAAAGCGGCTATGACTTCAGGCGGTACCTGCGCACCGTGCAGTCCGACCTTTCGCGGGAGGGCTACGTTGTGGAGATCCGGGTGAGCGACCGGAAGGTCGTTCACAATGCCTTCGTGAAGCTCCCGGGGCTCCTGGCGGAGCTCGGCCTGAGCCCCCATCGAAACGAGGTGCTATCGATCAAGATCGAGGTGGACACCCGGCCTCCCGCCGGGGCGGTCCTGATGACCACCCTCGTCCGCCGACATCTGACCCTGCGCCTTCAGCACTACGATCCAGCCTCCCTTCTGGCCGGAAAGCTCCATGCCGTCCTGCAGCGCCCCTATCCGAAGGGGAGGGATGTCTACGATCTGGTCTGGTACCTCAGCGATCCGTCCTGGCCCCCGCCGAACCTGATCCTGCTCAACAACGCCCTGGCGCAGACCGGTTGGAGCCGCTCGGCGTTGACTCTGTCCGACTGGCGCGGAGCCGTCCGCGAGCGCCTGGAGGGGCTGGACTGGACCAGAATCGTGTCCGACGTCCGACCGTTCCTGGAGGCTCCTGCCGATGTGGATCTCCTCACCGCAGAGAGCTTGGATCTGGTGCTGACTAACCATATCGACCGGGACTACGCGAGATAGCGGACGATGTCCCGCGCGTTCGCATACACCCGTCCTATTCCGCTCTCCCCTTGAGCTCGGCCCGGGAGCAGCGCAGACGCGGATGCTCGGGATCGGCGAGGTCCAGCAGGTCCCAGGGCACGCGCAGCGGCTCGCTGCGGATCGGCAGGCCGGCGATCCAGGAGAGGGAGATCCCCAGGACCGCCAGCAGGGAGGCCGTCCCGAGGCCGTATTCGCGGACCACGCAGTCCTCGCCGTCGATCTCCGCGAAGACCGAGTGGATCCTCCCCACCCGCGCCCCCTCGGAGTCCCGCACCAGCTTGCCGTGCAGCAGCTCGAGATGGACGCTGGTCCGGCTCATTTCGCGGCTCCCGGGAGCCTGGCGATGACGTGCTTGCGCAGCCAGCGCTCCCAGTCGAACGTCGGCGTCGCGGTCGCCTCCACGTCGATCCGGATGTAGTGCGGCTCGATCTCCTTCACCTGCGACCAGTCGACGCGGTAGCGCGCGGTCTTGCGTACGCTGAAACGGCGGCGCAGGCGCTCGAGCCAGGCCTCGCACCGCGGGTGGACCCGCCGCGCCAGGACGACGAAGCCCATCTCCAGGTGGCGCACCCGCGGCGGCTGGTCGCCGCGCAGCTCGAGCACGAGGCCGTCGACACGCCCCATCTTGGCCCCGTCCCGATCGACCACCTGCATGTCGAGGACGTCCCGGACGAGCTCCAGCCGCTTCATCCCCCGCCTCCCAGGAATGCCAGGGGGATCGAGACCACCGTCAGGACGAGCGACAGGAGGAGCACGACGACGGCGATCGTGTTCGAGATCCAGCCGTTGGCGTGCTCCTTGAGGAGCTTGCGGTCGTTCATGAGCAGCAGGAACGGCAAGGCCACGAACGGCAGGACCGCCGCCTCGACCGCCATCGCGAGAATCGTCAGCTTCAGCGGATTGACGCCGACCAGGATGATCAGCGAAGACAGCAGGATCGCGGCGGTATAGACCAGGCTGAAACGGGCGTCCTTGCGCGGATCGAGGCTCTCGCCCCAGGTCCAGCCGAACGTCTGGGCGGTCGCGTAGGCCAGCGAGAGCGCCACCTCCAGGGCCGCGGCAAGGCAGGCGATGCCCAGGCCCAGGGCGAACAGCAGGAACCCCCAGAACGGGAAGGCATCGGTCAGCATCATCGCCGCCTGGTGGTAGTCGTCCATGGCGATGCCGCGCGGCGCGAGCACCAGGGCGGCGACGATCAGGCAGGCGACCGCGACGGCGCTGCCGAAGCTCATGCCGATCGCCGAGATGCCCCGGTTGACGCCCACGTAAGACCGGTCCCAGCCGTCCTCGACCGTGCCCGAGGAGTAGAAGTAGAACAGGTAGGGCGAGAGCACCGCGCCCACGATGCTCACGGCGATACCCCAGTACTTGAGCGGCTCCTGCGCCGGCAGCGACGGCACCAGGCCCGCGGCGATCTCCCGCACCGGCGGGTGATGGGAGATCGCGGCCACCACGAACGCCAGGGTGATGAGACCGAGCAGCGAGGTGCTGTGCTCGATCGTGCTGAACGTGGAGCGCCAGAGGAAGAGCCAGAGCAGCACGGCGACGGGGAGCGCCCAGACCGGCGTGGGCAGGCCCGTGACCAGGTGGAGCGCCAGGCAGATGCCGCCGATCTCCGTGCCGAGAACCAGGAGCTGGGCGATCGTGAGGACGAGGAACGGCACCAGCCAGACCGTGAAGCCCAGGTGCTCGCGGATCGCGTCCGGGAGGGCCTTGCGCGTGACCGCGGCGAAGCGGCCGGACATCTCCACCAGGAAGACCACGAGCAGCGTGGAGAACGCGATCGCCCAGAGGAGCTGGTACCGGTAGTTGGCTCCGGCCTGGGCGCTCGTGGCCAGGGCTCCCATGTCGAGGAACCCGCCGATGCTGGTCAGGATGCCGAGCGCGAGCTGCATCCACTTCTTCACGGCGCCCCTCCGGCGGCCCTCTTCCACGCCTCGAACCTGGCCCGCAGCCCGCCCAGGACAGCCACCTCCCGGGCCGCCTGCCGCCGGTCGTCCGCTTCCACGGCACGGTGGAGGCCGTCGCCGGCGGTCTGCGCCTCGGCGACCAGGCGCCCGAGGGGCTCGCGCATTCCGGGCCGGGCCTTGGACTCCGCGGCCTCCCTGGCCATCTTCTCGAGCTCATCGCCGGCCGCCGAGACGCTCGAGCCGACGAACGAGGCCGGCACGCTGTTGGCCGCCCATTTCCGGCCGGCCATCTCCAGGGTGGCGAGCCAGGAGCCGAGCGGCTCGGCCGCCTTCAGGAGCTTTTCTTCCGGGGATTTGGACGGGCAGGCCAGCAGCACGGCCGCGGCGACGACAATGCAGAGCCGGGTCAGGAGCCGGCCGCGGGCAACCGCGGGTGTCGAAGAGAAGAGCCTCCGCATGACGGAACGATCTTGAACACCTGCCGTCCGTCTCGACAAGCAATTCCCGGACCGGGCACCCGGGCATACCGCTGGACCGGAATAGTAAACCTAAAGCTGGCCGCTCAGGAGATAGCAGGCGCCGTCGAGCATCCGGTGCCAGAGGGAACGGTCCCAGGTCTCGAGCTTGAGCTCGGAGCAGCTCTCGAGGTCGCGCGCGAAGGCCTCCTTGAGCTGCGCCGCGATGCCCGGATCGACGATGCCCACGCCCGCCTCCTCGTTGATGTCGAAGGAGCGGTCGTCCAGGTTGGTCGATCCGACATGCGACCACATGCCGTCGACGATCATGATCTTCTGGTGGATCAGGGTCTTCTGGTGCTGGTAGATGCGGATGCCGCGCTTGAGCAGGTCTTCGAAGTGGTGGTGGCCGGCGTGCTGCACGATCGAGCTGTCGGTGACCGTGCCGGGGATCATGACCCGGACGTCCACGCCGCGCTTGACCGCCTTCTCCAGCAGCTTGCAGGACTCCTCGTCCGGGATGAAGTAGGGGTTCTGGATCAGCAGCTCCTTCTGGGCGGAGGCGAGGGCGAGCTTGAACATCAGCTCCAGGTCCGAGATGCCGCCGAGCGGGGCGCCGGCCAGCATGTGCATCCGCAATTCCCCCTCCGCCTCGATGTGGGGGAAGTATCTCTCTCCCACCAGGACCTCCTGCGTCTCTTCCACCCAGTGCTGGGCAAAGACCGACTGCACGGCGTTGACGATCGGGCCGCGCAGGCGCACGCCGGTGTCGCGCCAGTGCTCCTTGTCCTGCCCGTCGCCCGTCCATTGCTGCGCGACGCCGTGCCCGAAGACGAACGCCGTCCTGCCGTCGAAGATGCCGAGCTTGCGGTGGGTGCGCTTGTTGAGCTGTCCCAGGTCCAGGATGCGGATCGGATGGTAGCGCGCCACCTTGACGCCCGCTTTCTTCATCTTCTCCAGCAGCTTCTTGTCCATCTTGAAGGAGCCGGCCGCATCGAGCATGAGGCGGACCTCGACGCCTTCCTTGGCGCGGGCCGAGAACGCCTCGGCCACCTGGCGGCAGATGTCCCCCTTCCACCAGACGTAGGTCTCGTAGTGGATCGTCTCCTTGGCCTCCGCGATGGCCTTGAGCAGGCGGGGGAAGAAGCCGTCGCCGTTGTGAAAGAGCTCGGCGTCGTTGCCCTCGAGGACGATCGCGCGCGTCATGCCGGCGATGGACGGCAGCGTCTCCTCGAAATTGTCGATGTCCGGGACCTTGACCTTGAAGTCGCGCTCGCGCAGGTTCGTCCATAGCATCAGGCCCAGCACGGCGATGGCGAGCCCCATTGCCGCCAGCACCCAGATCGGGACTTCGATCATGCCGCCCTCCCCTCAGATCTGCTCGTTGATCAGGTACGACGCGCGATCGATGAAGCGGTGCCAGGCGGAGCGCTGCCGCCACTCTTCCAGGGTCACCTGGCTGGAGAGCTTCAGGTCGCGCTCGAACGCCTCGCGCAGCTCGCCGGCCACGCCGGTGTCGATCAGCCCTACGCTCGCCTCGTCGTTGATGTCGAGCGACCGGTCGTCGAGGTTGGTCGAGCCGACATGCGACCAGAGGCCGTCGATGATCATCACCTTCTGATGGTTGAGGCTGGGCTGGAACTCCCAGATCTCGACGCCCTTGGCGAGCAGGTCCTCGTAGCGCCGGTGGCCGGCGTGGAGCACCATGGAGCTGTCGGTGACCGCGCCGGGCAGCATGATCCGGACCTTCACCCCGCGCTCCGACGCCTTCTGCAGGAGCCCGGACATCTCGGCGTCGGGAATGAAGTAGGGGTTCTGGATCAGCAGCTCCTTCTGGGCGCTGTTGATGGCGAGCTTGTACAGCAGCTCCAGGCGCGAGACGCCGCCCTGCGGAGAGCTGGCCGTCATGTGAGCGCGGACGTTGCCGGCCGCATCCAGGTGAGGGAAGTACTTCTCTCCCAGCAGGACCTCTTCCGTCTGCTCCACCCAGTTCTCGGCGAAGGTCGCCTGGATGGCGTTGACCACCGGCCCCTCGATGCGCACGCCCGTGTCGCGCCAGTGCTTCTCGTCGTTGCCCTTGCCGGTCCACTCCTCGGCGAAGCCGTGGCCGAAGACGTAGCCGATGCGGCCGTCGAAGACCGCGATCTTGCGGTGCGTGCGATTGTTGAACAGGCCCAGGTCCTGGAGGTGGAAGGGGTGGAAGAAGGTGATGTGGACGCCGGCCTTCTCCATGGTCTCGAACAGCTTCTCGTCCCCCTTGTTCGAGCCGAGCGCGTCCAGGGTCAGACGGACCTCGACGCCCTGCCGCGCCTTCTCCGCCAGCGCGTTCGCCACCTGCTCGCAGATCTCGCCCTTCCACCAGACGTAGGTCTCCAGGTGGATGCTCTCGCGGGCCGCGGCAATGTCCGCGAGGAGCGGCGGGAAGAAGCCATCGCCGTTCTGCAGGATCTCGACCCGATTGCCGGCCTGGATGGGCGAGCCGGTGAGGTTGGCGATCGAAGGCAGGGCCTCCTCGAAGCGGTCGATGGGAGGCACCCGGACGTGGGATTCGTGCTCGCGGCGGGTGGACCAGATGATCAGGATCAGGAGAGCGATGATCAGGACGTAGAGGATCGCGCCGCCACGGGAGAGCTCGACCTTCTCGTGCCACCATCCACGCTTCTCCGCTCCGGCGGTCTTCTTCGAAACCAGGGTCATCGGCTTTTCTCCGTGGTTCAGCCGGTCCGGTGCAGCTCGACGAGGACGGGCCAGTGGTCCGAGGGCCCGGCCTGGACGACGCGCGACTCCGCGGTGGTCCAGCCCGGGTCGGCCACCACCCAGTCGATCCGCTGCCGCAGGATGCGGTGGGTGCAGGCCATGTCCTTGCCGCACAGCCGAAAGATCTCGGCTGCCATGAGCGTCTTGAGCTCGGGCGCATGGGGAGGGGCATTGAAATCCCCCACCAGCACGAAAGGTCCGCGAGACTGCCGGAGCCTGTCCAGGAGACTCTGGGCTTGCAGGGTCCGTGCCGGATTGCTGGAGCGCAAGCCGTGCGCGAGATGGGTGACGTAGAAGTCGATCTCGTCGTCCTGAAAACCGATGCGGGAGTGGAGGACGGTGCGGGGCTCCACCCCGGGAGCCGGAAGGGGGATGACTTCCGCGGAGCGGATCTCGCCGCGGGTGAGCACGGCATTGCCGAGCTCCTCGCCGGGCCGGCCGGAGCTGCGGCCGAAGTGGTATTCCATGCCGGTCAGCTTCGCCAGGGTCTTCGCCTGGTCTTCCTGGCGCGCGGTCCAGCCGCCGCGGTGGACCTCCTGGAGCCCCACGACGTCGGGCTGCTCGGCCTCGATGACCCGGGCGATCCAATCCAGGTAGCGCCGGCTGAACAGGTGGGCCCGGCCGTGGATGTTGTATGAGAGAACGCGGAGCTTCTCCACGCCCTGGAAGCCTAGCGAAAGGCGTGCCGGGCTCGGTGTATAGTCCGCAGGCTCGTATGGCAACTGCCAAGCTTTCCCGGAGCCGGGGTGCACGAATCGCCGCCGGGCTGGCGTTCGTCCTCGCGCTCGCCCTGCTCTCGCGCGCGGTCGCCGTGCCGCAGCCGAACCTGCCTCTCGTCGTGCTGCTGTCCCTGGCCGTCTATGGCGGGACGGCCGCGCTCCTCCTGGCTGCGGCGCACCGCTGGGTCCTTCCGCTCCGGCGCGGGATGGCGCTGCTCCTCGCGCTCGCGCCGCTGCTGCTCACCGGACCGGCGACCCTGCGCGGCGCCGTGTACGCGCCCCTCGACATCAACTTCCTCTTCGAGCCGCTCACCGCGCACCGCCCGGAGGCCGGCATCGTCTGGGTGCAGACGCCGGTGCTCTCGGATGTCGCGTTCTCGATGATCCCCTGGCAGAAGGCGGTCCGCGAGCACATCAAGGACGGCCGCATTCCGCTGTGGAACCGCTTCGTCCTGGCCGGCGAGCCGCTGCTCGCGGTGCAGCAGTCCGGCGCCTTCCATCCGTTCACCTGGGCCGGCTTCCTGCTGCCGCTGGCCCAGGCGTGGACCTTCCAGATGAGCGCCCGGCTCCTGCTCGCGGCGCTCTGCGCCTGGCTGCTGTTCCGCGACCTCGGCTGCCGCGAGGCGGCCGCGCTGGTCGGCGCTCTCGGGTGGGCGCTGTCGGATTTCCTGGTCTTCTATCTGGGCTACACGGTCGGCAACGCGGTGGCGCCGTTCCCGCTCCTGGTGCTGGGGCTGACCCGGCTGGTGCGCGACGCCGACCGCCGGGCCGCGGCGCTCACGGTCGTCGCGCTGGTCCTCATCACCGTCGCCGGCCATCCGGAGAGCCTGTTCTTCGCCGTGACCGGCGCGGGCCTCTGGTTCCTGTTCCTGCTCGGCTTCGCCGGCAAGGGGCGCCGGGCGCGCCCGCTCCGGCTGTCGCTCGCGGCAGGCGCCCTCGCGCTCGGCCTCACGGCGGTCCAGCTCGCGCCCATGGCCGAGGTGCTGCCCCACACCTGGGAGCAGGCGCTGCGGGCGCTCGACGCGGACAAGCCGAAGTCGGTGGCGCTGCCGGAGAGCGCGAGCCGGGCCGCCACCGCGCTCGTGCCCTATGCGCACGGCGAGTCGGGGCACGGCCAGATCCACGAGGGCTACGGCGTGCCCGGGGCGTACGCCGGGGCGATCCTGCTGCCGCTCGCCGTGTGCGGGCTCTGCGGCCGCGAGCGGGTGCGCTGGGCGCTCCTGGCCCTCGGGCTCTTCGGGCTCGCGCTCTGGGCGCGCCTGGCGCTCGTCACGGATGCGGTCGCCGCGCTGCCGCTGTTCGACATCGCGGTCCTGGACTACTTCGTGTGGCTGGCGGTCTTCGCGACCTGCGCGCTCGCGGCGCTCGGCGCCGACCGGCTCCTGGCGGGCGAAGGCCGCGGCGCCTTCCTGGCCGGTACCGTCCTCGGCCTGGCGGGGATCGCCGCCGTGTTCTTCACCTTCGAGCCGGCGATGCGGCAGCTCGACATGCCCCCGGCCTTCCTGCGCGAACGGCTCCTGCTGGCGCTCGTGCCGCTGGCCCTGGGAATCCTCCTCGCCGGTACGCGCCGCGCCTCCGCCCGCGCAGTGGTTCTCGCCGGGGGGCTCCTCGTGCTCCTCGCCGTGCCGCGGGTCCTGGAGGCCGGCGGGGTCTACCCGGTCTGCTCGCCGCTTGCGCTCTCGCCGCGGCTGCCGTTCCTGGAGGCGATCCCCCTGGGGGCTCCCGTGCGCATGGTGGCCCTGGGCGAGATGTTCGTGCCGAACGTCTCGGCCCTCTACGAGCTCGAGGACGTGCGCGGCTACGAATCCATGACGCTGCTCGCCTACGTCGAGACGTTTCCGCTGTGGGCCACGCAGGGCTTCTGGTCCAACCGCGTGGACCGCCTCGACAGGCCCTTCCTCTCCTTCCTCAACGTGGGCTATGCCATCGTGCCGCTCGGCTACCCGCCGCCCCCGGGATGGACGCTGCGGTCGCGCGACAGGAACGCCGACCTGCTCCAGAACACGCGCGTCCTCCCCCGGGCGTTCGCGCCGGCCTTCATCCGGGCCGAGCCCGGCGCGGGGGAGCGGATCGCGCTGCTCGCCTCCATTCAGGATTTCAGCCAGCAGGGCGTGATCGGCTCCCGGCCCGGAGCCTGGATCCCGAACGGGCGCGCCCGGGTCGAGATCGTGGACTACCAGGCCCAATCCATGACGATCGACGTCGAGGCCCGGGAAGAGACGATCGTCGGGACTTCGATCCCCGCTTGGCCGGGCTGGAAGGCGAAGCTCGACGGCGCCGCGATCGAGCCGCTCTCCTACAACCACGCCTTCCTCGGATTCCGGGTGCCGGAGGGAGCGCACCGCCTCACCCTGCGGTACCTCCCCGACAGCTTCGTGCTCGGCGCCGCGATCAGCCTGCTCACGCTCGCGGTTTCGATCTTCCTCCTGCTCCGGCGGCTGTCATGAGCTTCGCGGGCAAGCGCGTCCTGATCACCGGCGGCCTCGGCTTCATCGGCTCCAACCTCGCCATCCGGCTCCTCGCCGAGGGCGCCCGCGTCACCCTGTGCGACGCGATGATCGAGGGCTACGGCGGCAATCCGGCCAACATCCGGGAGATCCGGCCGGAGGTCGAGGTCGATCTTTCTGACGTGCGGGACGCCGGGGCCATGGAGCGGCTCGTGGCCGGCAAGGACGTGGTCTTCCACCTGGCGGCCCAGGTCTCCCACGTCATGTCGCTGTCGAACCCCTACCCGGACATCGACATCAACATCAAGGGCACGGCGGTCGTCCTGGAGGCCTGCCGCAAGGTCAACCCCGAGGCGGTCGTGGTGCGCTCGGGCACGCGCGGCCAGTACGGCCCGGCCGTCAAGCTGCCCGTGTCGGAGGAGACGCCGTCCGATCCGCGCGGCATCTACGAGATCTCCCAGCTCTCGGCCGAGATGATCTGCCGCACCTACACGCGCATCCACGGCATCCGCACGGTGCCGCTGCGGCTGACGAACATCTACGGTCCGCGCAGCCAGATGAGGCACTCGCAGTTCGGCGTCGTCAACTGGTTTCTGCGGCTCGCGCTGGAGGGGCGCCCCATCCCGATCTTCGGCTCGGGGAAGATCCTGCGCGATTTCCTCTACGTCGAGGACTGCGTGGAGGCGCTGCTGCGCGCGGCCGGGGAGCCCAGGGCCATCGGCGAGATCCTGAACGTCGGTCATGACCGTCCCTCGACGTTCCTGGAGGTCGCCGAGATCCTGTGCGAGCTCGTGCCGGGAACGCGGATCGAGTTCACCGAGTTCACGCCCGAGCGCCGCGCCCAGGAGCCCGGCGACTTCGTCTCCGACATCGCCAAGATCCGGCGCCTCGTCGGCTGGGAGCCGAAAATCGGCCTGCGCGAGGGCCTCGCGCGCACCGCGGAGTTCTATCGCGAGCGGCGCGAGGACTACTTCTGAGCTGCTAAGCTACCGGCGATCCATGATCTCCATCCACCCCACCGCCCTCGTCGCCTCTCCGGAGATCGGCGACGGCACGCGCATCTGGGCCTTCGTCAACATCCTGGCCGGCGCGCGGATCGGCCGCGACTGCAACATCTGCGACCGCTGCTTCATCGAGAACGACGTCACGCTCGGCGACCGGGTCACGGTCAAGTGCGGAGTGGCGCTCTACGACGGGCTCACGATCGAGGACGGCGTCTTCGTCGGGCCCGGCGTGATGTTCACGAACGATCCGCGCCCGCGCAGCGGACAGTGGCTCGCGGCCTATCCGCGCACGGTCGTGCGCACGGGAGCGAGCCTCGGCGCCGGCGCGATCCTGCTGCCCGGGGTCACCGTGGGCCGCTTCGCCATGGTCGGAGCCGGCGCCCTGGTGACGCGCGAGGTCCCCGACTTCGCCCTCGTCTACGGCAGCCCGGCGCGGGTGCAGGGCCACGTCTGCCGCTGCGGCCGGACCCTGCTCTTCGAAAGCGGCTCGGCCGCCTGCGCCTGTGGGCACGCGTTCGTCCAGGACGCCGACGGCCGGGTGCGGGAGGCCGCATGAGCGTGGCATTTGCGGCCCTGGACGCCGACTACCAGGGAAAGAAAGAGCGGATCGACGCCGCGGTGGCGCGCGTCCTCGCCCGCGGATGGTTCATCCTGGGCGAAGAGGTGGCTGCCTTCGAGGCGGCGTTCGCGGGCTTCCTCGGCGTAGCGCACGTGGTCGCCTGCGCCAACGGCACCGAGGCCATCGCGCTCGCCCTGCTCGCCGCCGGAGCGGAGCCGGGCGACGAGGTCCTCCTGCCGGCCAACGCCTGCGTGCCCGTGATCGCGGCCGTGCGCCTAGCCGGCGCGCAGCCCCGCCTCTGCGACGTCGATCCCGGGACGCTCACGCTCGATCCCGCGAGCGCCGCGCGAGAGAGGACCGCGGCGACCCGGTTCGTTCTCGCCGTGCACCTGTACGGCGGTGTGGCCGACGTCGAGACGCTCGACGGGCTCACCCTGATCGAGGACTGCGCGCAGAGCCACGGCGCGACCTTCCGGGGACGCTCGACCGGCGGCTTCGGCCGCGCCGCCGCGTTCTCCTTCTACCCGACGAAGAACCTCGGCGCCTACGGCGACGGCGGCGCCGTGGCCACGGACGACGCCAGGGTCGCGGAGCGCCTGCGGCAGCTCCGCCAGTACGGCTGGAGCCGCCGCGATCACGCCGAGCGCGAGGGATGGAACTCGCGCCTGGACGAGCTCCAGGCCGCCATCCTCTCGGCGAAGCTACCGTTCCTCGCCGCGGAGAACGAAAGGCGGCGGGAGCTCGCGGCGCGTTACGATGCCGCGTTCGCGGACCTGCCCCTGCGCCTCCTCGCCACCCGCGAGGGCGCGGTCCCGGTCCGCCACCTCTACCCCGTCCGGACGGAGCAACGGGACGCCCTGCGCGCGCACCTGGCCGCTTGCGGCGTCGAGACGGCGGTCCACTATCCGACGCCTCTCCATCTGCAGCCCGCCTATGCCTTCCTCGGCAGGGTCCGGGGAGACTTCCCCGTGTCCGAGGCCGCCTGCGACACGGTCCTGTCTCTGCCGCTCCATCCCGCCCTCTCCGGCGACCAGGCCGAGGCGGTCATTGCGGCCGTGCGCGGTTTCTTCGGGGAGCAGCCGTGACGCGCGAGCTCGTCTCGGTCGTCGTCCCGGTCTACTTCAACGCGGAGAGCCTGCCGCGGCTGGCCGCGCGGCTGCGCGCCGTGGCCGACGCCGCGGATCACGATCTGGAGGTCGTCTTCGTGGACGACGGCTCCCGCGACGGATCGTGGGACCGGATCGTCGAGATCACCCGCGCCTGGCCGGCCGCGCGCGGCGTGCGCCTGACCCGGAACTTCGGCTCGCAGATGGCGATCGTCGCCGGGCTCGCGGAGGCCAAGGGGGCGGCGGCGGCCGTGCTGTCCGCGGACCTGCAGGAGCCGCCGGAGCTGCTGCCCGAAATGGTCGCGGCCTGGCGCCGGGGCGCTACCGCGGTGCTCGCGGTGCGGCGCAGCCGTCCGGAGGGCTGGACGGCCCGCGCCGCGTCTGGCCTCTACTATCGGATCCTGCAGCGGCTCGCCTTCGCCGAGATGCCGGCCGGGGGCTTCGACTGCTTCCTCATCGGCCGGTCCGCGATCGACTTCCTGGTGGAGGGCGGCGAGACGAACACCTCGCTCCCGGGCCTGCTCCTCTGGGCGGGCTTTCCGGTCGCGCTGGTTCCCTACGACCGGGTCGCGCGCGAGGAGGGAGAGTCACGCTGGACGTTCGGCAAGAAGCTGAAGTTCTTCGTCGACTCGGTCATCGCGTTCACCTACGCGCCGCTGCGCTGGATGTCGCTGGCCGGGGCCGTGCTGGCGCTCCTCGCGTTCGCGTACGCGGCGTTCCTGATCGCCTACAAGCTCATCCATGACCAGCCCATCCAGGGCTGGACCTCGCTGATGGTCGCGCTCACCTTCTTCTCCGGCGTGCAGCTCCTGTCGCTCGGCGTGCTCGGCGAATACCTCTGGCGCACGCTCGACGCGGCCCGGGCGCGCAAGCGGTTCCTGGTCCGGGAGAGGACCAATCAGTAGTCGAAGATCCGGATCAGGTTGAAGCCGAGGCGCACGTCGCCGGTCTCGAATCCGGCGGCCGAGTCGCCGCCGAGGTACTGGTCCACCGTGAACGCGCGGGAGTTGCCCAGGATGATCTTGAAGATGTGGCCGCCCACCTGCTTGGAGAGCGCCAGGTGCCAGGCGGTCTGGCTCTCGTCCAGGTCCCGGTTCTCCGGGATGACCTCCACCTCCACGAGCTGATCGCCCGGAATGGCGAAGGTCAGGCCGACGGGGACGTTGAAGGCGTTCCTCAGGCGCGGCGTGTCGCGCACCCAGGAAGGGGCGAGCAGCAGGTTGAAGCCCTTGCCGAAGCGGCGGGCGAGCAGGAGCTGCGCGAACGGCCGCGTGGGGTCCGCGATCCCCTCGCGCTCCAGCCGGTCCACGCCGGCCCGGAGGGTCACGGTCGCGGGGATGCGCTGCGACTGCTCCAGCACCAGGAGCTTGCCCGCCAGCTCGTAGTCCTCCTGGAACGAGGAGCGCAGCAGGGCGGCGTCCAGGCGCGGGGTGATGCCCACGGCGATTCCGAGGCCGACGTCGGCTCCGCTGTCGAGGCCCCAGAGGTCGTGGGAGCTGCCGTCCTGGACCGGCAGGTGGAAGCGGTGGAGGAAGATCACCTCCAGCGTGCGCGCCTCCACGGGATAGGGGGTGGCGACGTTGACGAGGCGCGTGCCCGGCTCCTGGGCGGCGAGCGGGGTTGAAAGGACCAAAAGGACGTAAAGGACGAAAAGGACAAAAAGGACTCTGGCTCTTTCGTCCCTGGTGTCCTTTAGGTCCTTTAAGTCCTTTAGGTCCTTTCTTCTCATGCGGTCTCCTCAGTTGTTCAAAGCCCCGGCCCGCACCCAACCGACGAGGCCATCCATCTGCTCGCGGGTGAGCGAGCCCGGGTTGTCCAGGGGCATCTGGCTGCCGGTGATGTCCGGGTCTCCGCGGAGCTTCCTGATCAGGTAGCTCCTCTCGGGATTGCCCGGCTCGATGCGGTCGAGGGAGCTGTTGCCGACCGCGGGGCGGTTCACGATCTCGCCGTAGGACCGCCCCGCCTCCAGCACCAGCTCACCGGAGGCCGCCGACGCCGCGTGGCAGCCGGCCTTGGCGCAGTTCGGGGTGAAGATCTGCGCCTGCACCTGCGCGAAGGTGAAAGCCGGGCTCGACGGAACCTCGAGAGGCTCCGTCGGGCTCTTCACATCGCCGCAGCCGGCCAGCAGCAGCAAAGCCAAGGCGCACACGTTACGGGCAGGTCGCGAACGCATTCGTGTCCTGGACCGGCACCGCCGGCGTGTTCTCCGGGTTGTGGTAGACCTTGACCGCCCCGGTCTGGGTGTCGATCACGATCATGACGAACTCGAGATTCGTCGTCGCGGCGTAGAACACCCAGTACTTGTTGCCCAGGGCCGGGACGCAGGCGTTGAGCACCTTGACCAGCATCTCGATGTTGCCCGGGCTGGAGAAGTAGAAGAGACCGGACTCGGGCGCGAATTCGAGCGGGATCGCGGTCGCGGCCGTGAACGGCCCGCCGGCCCGCCAGTCCACCTCGACCTGAAAGCGGCCGTTGTTGAGACACAGGGTCGTGGCCGACTCGACGCAGGGCGCGGGCGTGGCAAAGGTCACCGCCTCGGCCTCGTTCGAGTAGCCCGAGAAGCCCGCCCCGTTCTCTGCCCGGATGCGGAACGTGTAGAAGGTCGCCTCCGTCAGGCCGTCCACGGTCGCGCTCGTGGCATTGGCCGGCGCGGTCGCCACCTCCTGGAACGTGCCGCCCAGGGTCTTGCGCTCGATGCGGTAGCCGGTCTCGCCGCTGGCATCGGCCCAGGTCAGCATGACCTCGGTCGTCGAGTGGCCATGGGCCTGGAGGTTCGTGGGCGCGGTCGGCACGCTGCCGCCCGAGTCGTCATCCTGGATCGTGACGGTCGCGATCCGGGCCGCATTGTCCAGGGCGGCGCCGCCGGTGGGATTGCTCAACGTCACCAGGACCGTCTCGTTGCCCTCCACCGCGGAGTCCTCCTTGGTGGTGATGGTGATGGTCTTGGCAGAGTCGTCGCCGTCGGCCCAGGAGAGAGTCGATGCGACGGCCGTGAAGTCGGCAGCCTGGGCCGTCCCGGCGGACACGGAGAAGGCCACGGAGACCGCGCCGTCGTCGCCGTCGACCCGCATCACCTGCAGATTGATCGAATTGCCCTCGACCACGTTGAACGCGGTGCCCTGCAGCTTTAGCGTGCCGCGCTGCTCGCCTCCCCCGCCGCCGGTGACGCTCACGGTGCCGGCCATCCCGATGAACTGGTGCGGCTCGCAGTGATACCCGAACGAGCCGGCCGAGTTGAACGTGTGAGAGAAGCTCGGCACCTCCCCCGGATCCCCGCTCCGGAAGCTGCCGTCGTTGGCGGTCACGGTATGGCCCGCGCCGATGCCCGTCCAGGTCACCGTGTCCCCGACGCTGATGTTGACCGTCGAGGGACTGAAGCTGAAGCCGGATACCGTGACGTTGACGGTGGCCGCCCGCGCGGCAGGATTGGCGAAGTTGGCGAGCAGGAGCGTGAAGAGGGCCGGCAGGATGCGCTGTCTCATGGATTTTCCTCCGGCCCGTCTGTCCCGGCAGCGCAGGAAAAGGTTCTGTTGAACCTTTCGCAGCCGGTCTGGGACATACTCGAACGGTCATGTCCCGGACGGTGTCCACTCCCCAGAGCACTCCCGAGAGCGAAGCGGCCCTGCTGCGGCGGATCGCGGCCAAGGACCGCCGCGCCTTCGAGGCGCTCTACCACGCCTACTACCGCCGGCTGTTCGCCTACCTGTTCAAGACGATCCGGCGGCCGGAGCTGTCCGAGGAGGTGCTCGACGACGTCATGCTGGCGGTGTGGACGGGCGCTGCGGGGTTCGACGGGCGCTCGCGCCCTTCGACGTGGATCTTCGGCATCGCCTATCACAAGGCGCTCAAGGCCCTGGCGCGCCAGGACCGGCACAAGGCGGAGACCGACGAGGTGGACGGCGAGGAGCCGATGACCGGCGAGGGGCCGGAGGGGCTCCTCGTCCGCCGCGAGACGGCGGACGTGCTCGAGCGGGCGCTCCGCGCCCTTTCGCTGGAGCAGCGGACCGTGGTGGAGCTGACCTACTACCACGGCTTCGCCTACCAGGAGATCGCAAACATCATGGGCTGCCCCGTGAACACCGTGAAGACGCGGATGTTCCACGCCCGGCGCCGTTTGAAGGAGCTGCTGCCCGGGCTGGGAGTGTCCAGGGCGGTCTGATCGAAGGGGGACGAGATGAAACAGGAAGACGAGCGGCTCCACCAGCGGGTCTGGGAGCTGCTCCCCTGGTACGCGAACGGCACGCTCGGCGATACCGAGAGGCGGACGGTCGAGGAGCACGCCGCCCGGTGCGAGCGCTGCCGCAAGGAGCTGGAGGCCTGCCGCCAGCTCGGCGAGGCCGTGCAGACAGCCGCGGTGGAAGCGCCCACGCCGCACCCCGCCCGGCTCGCGCGGCTGATGGACCGGCTGGACGAGGCCGACGGGTCGCCGCTCCGCGCCCGCCTGCGCGGCCTGCTCACGGCCACGCCGAAGCCGGTGCGCTGGGTCCTGGCCGGGCAGCTCGCGGCGCTCCTGCTGCTGGCTGCCCCGCTCTGGACACTCCTGCGGACGCCTCCTCCGGCGGAATTCAAGACTCTTTCCGATCCGGTCACCGTCGCAGCAGGTCCCCAGGTGCGCGTGGTATTCGCGGACGGCGCGACCGAGCGCCAGATCCGAGACGTGCTGCTGCCGATCGGCGGCCAGCTCGCGGGCGGTCCCTCGCCCCTCGGCGTCTACACGGTCGAGCTGCCCGAAGGCCGCGATCCGCTGCCGGTCGTCCTCCGGCACCTGCGGAGCCGGGCGGAGGTGAGCTTCGCGGAGCCGGTGCGATGAAGGCTTCACGGACGAACACGGACGAACACGGACGAGCACGGACCGTCCGGAATGTCCGTGTCCGTCCGTGGTGGTCCGTGTCCGTCCTTGCCCTCCTCCTCGCCGGCTGCGCCACCTCCGGCACGCCCACGCCCGAGGGCGTGGCCCCGGGCACCACCGGCGGTCCCCAGGTCATGGTCATGCTCGCCCCCGCGCCGCCGGCCATCCTGGGGAGCAACACCGCGGCGCTGGCGCAGGCCTATGGGCTGCGCACGGTCTACTCCTGGAACCTGGCTTCGCTCGGCGAGCAGTGCGTGGTCTTCGAGGTCACCGGCGGCAGGCAGGCGGAGGCCGTGGCCCGGCGCCTCGCCTCCGATCCCCGCGTCAGCTCCGTGCAGCCGATCGAGACCTTCGAGGTGCTGGCCGACGCGAAGCCGTGGAACGATCCCTATGCCCATCTCCAGCACAGCGCCGAAGCGCTGCACCTGGAACAGGCCCACCGCTGGGCCACGGGCAAGGGCGTGCGGGTCGCGGTCATCGACACCGGGGTCGATCTCGATCATCCCGATCTGCGCGGCCGGGTGGTCAAGGCCCAGAACTTCGTCGACCAGGGGGAGCGCAGCTTCACCACGGACTTCCATGGCACGGCCGTGGCGGGAGTCATCGCCGCGGCGGCCAACAACGAGGTCGGGATCGTGGGGGTGGCGCCGCAGGCGGAGATCTACGCCCTCAAGGCCTGCTGGCAGCAGCCGCCCGGCGCGCGGGAGGCGGTCTGCAACAGCTACACGCTCGCCAAGGCCGCGGACTTCGCCATCACCCAGGGCGCCCAGGTGCTCAACTTCAGCCTGGCCGGACCGCCGGACGCCCTCCTGGCGCGGCTCATCAAGGTCGCTCTGGAGCGCGGCATCGTGGTCGTGGCCGCCGCGCCGTCGAAGCCGGACGGCCGCTCCTTTCCCGCTTCCCTGGAAGGGGTCATCGGCATTTCCGGCAGCGATCCGCCGGGGCCGGCGTTCCTGGGGGCGCCGGCGGTGGACATCCTGACCACCGTCCCCCACGGGTCCTACGACTTCTTCTCAGGCAGCTCGCTCGCGGCGGCCCAGGCCTCGGGAGTCGCGGCCCTGCTCCTGGAGCGCAACCCCAGGCTCAAGCCGGCCGAGCTCGCGGCGCTCTTCCACAAGACCGCCCACCTGTCGCAGATCGACGCCTGCGCCGCCCTGGTTGGCGCGTCTGGCACCGGGACCTGCCCTTAAGGTTTCACCACGAGCTTCATCGTCATGCCCTTGGCGGCGTGGCTGCCGATCGGGCAGCGGATCTCGTACTCGCCGGGCTGCAACGTCACCTGGAGGCTCTGCGTCGCCTTCGGCCGCACGACCGCTTCCAGCGTGACGTCGATGCCCGGTCCCTCGATCTTGAAGCTGTGGCTCTTCTGGCCCGCGTTGCGGACGAGAAAAGTCGTCGGGCCGGGGGGCAGGGTCTGCGGCATCTCGATCGTGTACTCGTCGAGGACCACCTCGACGGGCTTGCCGGCTGCCATCCCTGCGGTCAGGCAGAACAGGAGGAGACAGAGAGCGTGCTTCATGCGGAAAGCTTACTCCCTCCGGCTCCTATAATGTCCCCCCAGGAGGGATGACATGGCTCGCAACGGTCGGCGAACGAAGGTCGGGAAGCGCTTCCACAGGCCGGGGACCGCCCCCGGCACGCTCAACGCCCCCGAGAAGCGGGTCGAGCAGGTGCGCATCACGGTCATGGACTACGGGCCGGACCGGTTGGAAGAGAAGACGATCACGCGCGTCGAGCAGCTCTTCCCCTACCGCGACAGCCCGACCGTCACCTGGATCAACATCGACGGGCTGCACGACGTCGCCGCCCTGGAGGCGATCGGCAAGCACTTCGGCTTCCACCCGCTGGCCCTGGAGGACGTGCTCAACTGCGGCCAGCGGCCCAAGATCGAGGACTACGGCGAATACCACTTCATGATCATGAAGTCGCTGCTCCTGGGCGAGACGCTCGAAACCGAGCAGATCAGCTTCTTCCTGGGCGGCAACTACGTGATCACGATGCAGGAGGTGGCGGGCGACTCCTTCGAGCAGGTGCGGGAGCGCATCCGCCGCGGCAAGGGGCTGATCCGCAAGTCGGGACCCGACTACCTGACTTACGCCCTGATCGACGCCCTGGTGGACGAGTTCTTCCCGGTGCTCGAGAAGTACGGGGAGCAGATCGAGAACCTGGAGGCCGAGATGCTGCTGGAGCCGTCGCAGTCGACGATCCAGGAGATCCACCGCATCAAGCGCGAGCTGCTCATGGTCCGGCGCTCGGCCTGGCCCGAGCGCGACGTGATCAACGCCATGCAGCGCGAGGAGTCGGACGTGATCCGGCCCGAGACCCAGGTCTTCCTGCGCGACTGCTACGACCACACGATCCAGGTCATCGACATGCTGGAGACCTACCGCGAGCTCGCGTCCGGCCTCCTGGACGTCTACCTGTCGAGCCTCAGCAACCGGATGAACGAGGTCATGAAGGTGCTGACGATCATCTCGACCATCTTCATTCCGCTCAACTTCATCGCCGGCATCTACGGCATGAACTACAACCCCGAGGCCAGCCCGCTCAACATGCCGGAGCTGAACTGGTACTGGGGGTATCCCTTTGCCCTGACGCTGATGGCTACGGTAGCGGGGTTGCTGGTGGTCTACTTCCGGAAGAAGCGCTGGATGTAGGAACCGCCGGCGGCGGCGGCGGCACCCGGGGCGCCAGGCGCGCCAGGGGGGGCGAGGTGCGCAGCGGCTCGGGGGGGAGGAGCAGGCGGATCTCTTCGCCCGCGAGCGGAGCGCCGCCCCGCCGCTTCGCGGCCAGCTCGCGGAAGACCGCCGCGGCAAAGCTTTCGATGTCATCCTGCTCCTCGCCGGGCGCCCGGGTCCCCCGCCCGGCGAAGACCAGCCGCGACGGCTCGGCCTCTCCCGAAGAGCCCGGCTGCCGGTTGGACTGGAACGGCGCGAGCGCGTCGAACCAGCGGTAGACGCGGCTCATCGCGGCGGGCTGGAGCCGGCCCCGCACCTCGTCGCCGCCCCAGGCGCACGCCTCTGCCCACACCTCGCCGGTCAGGAACACGGACACGCTCTCGCAGCTCCCGACCGAGCCGCCGCGGTGCCAGGAGAGCGCGAGGCCGTAGGCGCCGCCGCTCCGCCCGCCCGCCTGCTCGGCGGCCACACGGCGCGCCCATTCCACGATCATCCGCTCCTCCACCGGACCCGGCCGCGCCCGGCCGCGTCCGCGGAAGACCAGCTCGCTCCGCCCCAGCCGGGCGCGGAACGGCGCATAGGCCCGGGCGAAGAGATGCGCGTCCTCCGCCCGCTCGGGACCCAGAAAAAGGTAGGGCACGAGCGGCCCCCCGGCCGGTCCGGCCGCCACGCCGCCGATGCCGATCACGATCCGCGTGGGAGGGTTCTGCCACCGCTGCCAGTCGACCACCACCCGCCCCACCCCCGGGATGTCGTCCTTGTGGTCCTTGATGTCCCTGGTGTCCTTGTGGTCCTTTCCGGGCGGCTCGCCGCCGCAGCCCCCAAGGACCACAAGGACACCAAGGACACCAAGGACAAGCCGCCTGCTCACGGCTCGCTACCATATCCCAGGCTTGACAGCCGCCCCCCTTCCGGTCGAAGATTTGAACGATGGTTCAAATCGATCACGGAGCAGGCAGGAAGCGCGAGATCCTGGAGGCGGCGTCGCGGGTGTTCCGCGCCCGGGGGCTGCACGCGGCGGGCATGCGGGACATCGCGGCCGAGCTCGGGATGGCGGTCGGCAATCTCTACTATTACTTCCGGGACAAGGAGGACCTGCTGGCCTTCGTGCAGGAGAGCGCGCTGTCGCGCCTGCTGGAGATGGCGGCGCGGGTGCGCGCGCTGGACCTGCCCGCGGACCAGAAGCTCCGGCTCCTCCTGGAGGAGCACGTGGTGAGCCTGAACGATCCCGAGGAGGGCACTCCCGGGTCGCTCGCCCACCTGGAGGTGGAGGCGCTCGGCGAGGAGCGGCGGGCCGGGGTGCTGGCCCGGCGCGACGAGTACGAGCACATCGTGCGCTCGCTGATCGAGGAGGGCATGGACCAGGGCCTCTTCCACCGGGCAGACCCCAAGGTGGCGAGCCTGGCGCTCCTCGGCAGCGTCAACTGGACCGTGAAGTGGTTCCGGCCCGAAGGAGGCAAGAGCGCCCGGGAGATCGGCCGGCAGATCGCCGACATGATGGTGAGGAGCTTGAGGAATGAGTGAGCGGATCACCCTGCATCTGCGCGTCAACGGCGAGGACCGCTTCGCCGTGGTCCCGGTCCATCACACGCTGCTGGAAGTCCTGCGCGAGGAGCTGGCCCTCACCGGCACGAAGCACGGCTGCGAGCTCGGCGAGTGCGGCACCTGCGCCGTGCTGGTGGACGGCCGGCCGGTGCTCTCCTGCCTGGCGCTCGCCGCCGAGATGGAAGGCAAGTCGATCGAGACCGTCGAAGGGCTCCAGACCGGCAACGACCTCCACCCCCTGCAGGCCGCGTTCGCCGACCTCGGCGCGGCCCAGTGCGGCTACTGCACGCCGGGCATCCTGATGACCGCCAAGGCGCTGCTGGCGGACAACCCGGAGCCCTCCGTGCCGGAGATCCAGGAAGCCCTGGCCGGCAACCTCTGCCGCTGCACGGGCTATCACAAGATCATCCAGGCCGTGGAATGGGGCGCCGCGAAGATGCGCGGCGTAAACGAGGACCCTCCGGCCGAGGTCTTCTACGGCACCAGCCCCGAGGAGGTGCGATGAAGAAGACCCTGTCGTGCGCGCTGTTCGCCGCCGCGCTGGCGCTGCCGGCCCTGCCGGCGATGGCCCAGTCCATCGAGGGCATCCTGATCGAGCCGCGGCACCCGACCACGAGCGACCGCATCCGGCTGACGGTGGTCGAGGACGGCAGCTGCCCCCTGGGCCTCCAGCAGCCGGTCTACGAGCCCGCCACCGGCTCGGTCGTGCTGCACGCCGAGGCGCTGACCTGCCCGCCTCCCCTGCCCGATCCGCATCCCCTGCACAGAACGTTCGAGATCGGGCCGCTCCCGGCCGGCCCGCACTTCGCCGAGGTGCGCGTCGCCGGCTTCCCCGGCCTCGACTGGAGGGAGCTCTTCGAGGTCGCCCCGGACACCGGGCAGCTCGGCCTCCAGGACGACCGCTTCCAGGTGAGCGTCCACTGGAGCAATCCGCACGACGGCAGCTCCGGCGCGGGCCATGCGCGGCAGCTCACCCGCGACTCGGGCGCGTTCTGGTTCTTCTCCCAGGGCAACCTGGAGGTCACCGTCAAGATCCTCGACGGCCGCGCGGTCAACGGTCACTGGTGGGTGTTCATGGCCAGCATGACCGACCTCGCGGCCGAAATCCGGATCGAGCGCAACGACGGGACCTTCAAGACCTACGTCCAGGCCGCCGGAGCGAACCGCAACTTCATCGACGTCGACGCCTTCGAGGAGGGGCCGCCGCCGCCCGCCGCGGATCTGGCACCGGCCACGCCACCCACGCCGCGGACGTTCGAGGTCGGCGCGAAGGCCGGGCAGCGCAGCGTTCCGGGCGTCAACCAGAACTTCATCGACGTCAACTACCCGGGGTTTTGAAATGGCCGAGCCCGTGAGAAAGCCCGAGCCGGAGCCGGAGCCGCAACGCGGCTTCAACATCGTCGGCAAGCCCTTCCGGCGCGTCGACGGCCGCGCCAAGGTCACCGGCGCCACGAAGTTCGCGGACGATCTCGCCTTCCCGCGCATGGTTTACCTCCGCCTGGTGCGCTCGACCGTGCCCCACGCCCTGATCCGGTCGATCGACCTCTCCGAAGCCGGGAAGGTGCCCGGCGTGCTCGGCTTCCTCACCGGCCGGGACTTCCCCATCCCGTTCGGCATCCTGCCCGTCTCCCAGGACGAGCACGCGCTCTGCCCGGACCGGGTGCGCTTCGTCGGCGATCCGGTCGTGGCCGTGGCCGCCGTGACCGAGGACGCGGCCTGGGAGGCGGCCTACAAGGTCAAGGTGGAGTACGAGGTGCTGCCCACGATCGCGAGCGTGCAGGACGCGCTCGATACGCCCGAGCCGCGCATCCACGACTACGGCGACGAGGGCAACCTGCACAAGATCGTCTCCATGACCTTCGGCGACGTGGACGGCGGCTTCGCCCAGGCGGAGGAAATTTTCGAGGACACGGTCTTCTACGAGGGCAACACCCACCTCCCCATGGAGCAGCACGCCGCGGTCGCGGTGCCGGAGGACGACGACCGCGTCACGCTCTACTCCTCCTCGCAGACCCCGCACTACGTGCACCGGGCGATCGCCAAGGTGCTCGAGCTGCCCGCCTCCCGCGTGCGCGTCGTGGCCTGCTCGAACGGCGGCGGCTTCGGCGGCAAGAGCGATCCCTTCAACCACGAGATCGTGGCCGCGAAGATGGCGCTCGTGCTCGGCCGTCCGGTCAAGATCACGCTCACCCGCGAGGAGGTCTTCTACTGCCACCGCGGGCGCCATCCCGTGATGATGCACGTGCGCACCGGCCTCAAGAAAGACGGGGACCGGTGGAAGATCACCGCCCAGCACCTGAAAACCGCGCTCGACGGCGGCGCCTACGGCAGCTACGGCGTGGCTTCGACCTACTACACGGGCGCGCTCCAGACCGTGACCTACGAGATGCCGGCCTACAAGTTCGAGGGCGTGCGCGCCTTCACGAACAAGCCGCCGTGCGGCCCCAAGCGCGGCCACGGCACGCCGCAGCCGCGCTTCGCGTTCGAGCTCCACCTGGACAAGATCGCGGTGAAGCTCGGCGTCAACCCCGCCGACCTGCGCCTCGGCATGCTCGCCCACCCGGATACGGTCACGGCGAACTGGCTGCGCATCGGCTCCATGGGCCTCCGGCGCTGCATCGAGGCCGTGGTCGAGGGCAGCGGCTTCCGCGAGCGCTGGGGGAAGATGCCCGAAGGCCGGGGCCTGGGCCTCGCCTGCGGCTCCTACCTCTGCGGCGCGGGCCTGCCGATCTACTGGAACCACATGCCGCAGTCCGGGGTAATGCTCAAGCTCGACCGCTCCGGCGGCGTGGCCGTGTTCTGCGGCGAGGCCGAGATCGGCCAGGGCTCGGACTCGATCCTGGCCGCCATGGTCGCCGAGGTGCTGGGCGTCTCGCTCTCCGACATCCGCCTCTGCGTGGCCGACACCGACCTGACTCCCGTGGACCTCGGCAGCTACTCCTCGCGCGTGACGCTCATGATGGGCAACGCCGCGATCCAGGCCGCCGAGCGCGCCCGCGACATGATCGCGAAGGCGGTCTCCGATCAGCTCGAGGTGCCGGTCTCCCGGCTCGTGTTCGCGGAGCGCCGGGTGTTCGACGCCGAGGACCCGGACAAGGGGCTCACCTTTCAGGAGGCGGTCATCGCGGCCGAGGCGCGCTTCGGCACGCTCGGCACGACCGGCAGCTACATCCCGCCGCGCTCGCCGGGCAAGTACCGCGGCGCCGGCGTCGGCCCCTCCCCCGCCTACTCGTATTCGGCCGCGGTGGTCGAGGTCGAAGTCGATCCCGGGACCGGCCTGTGGAACCCGGTGCACGTCTGGATCGCGCACGACATCGGGAGAAGCCTCAATCCCGTGCTCGTCCTCGGCCAGGTCGAGGGCAGCGTCTACATGGGCCTCGGCGAGGTGATGATGGAGGAGCAGGACTTCCGGCGCCTCCCAAAGCATCTCTCGAACGCCCTGGTGCACAAGTTCCCGTCGCTCCTCGAATACAAGAGCCCGACCTTCCTCGAAATGCCGCCGGTCACGACCTACCTGATCGAGGACCCGGACCCCTCCGGGCCGTACGGCGCCAAGGAGGTGGGCCAGGGACCGCTCCTGCCGATGATGCCGGCGGTGGTCAACGCCATCCACGACGCGGTCGGCGTGCGGATCGATCAGACGCCGGTGCACCCGCACATGATCCTCAAGGCGCTGCAATCGAAAGACAGGCGCTTCGGCCCCAAGGCGTTCCCCGAAGTCGATTTCGGCGAGACGCTGCTGGTGCCCACGCCCGCCCAAGGCGGCGACGGCCGGGCGATCAACGACTTCAAGGAGAAGCTGAGGTCCGGCATGCGCTCGGCCTCGGGCACCATGATGAGCCGCGAAGAGGCGTTGAAGCAAAAAAAGATCACCGTCCTCACCACCGGCCCCGAGGGAGCGCGCTGATGCTGCGCCTGCCGCCGTTCCGCTTCCGCATCGCGAAGACGTTGAACGAAGCTGCCGGCATCCTCGTCGGCGAGGGTGCGGCGGAGCACGAGGACAACGTCCGCCTGGTGGCCGGAGGCACCGACCTCTGGCCGAACATGAAGCGCCGGCACCAGAAGGCGCGCACCGTGGTCAGCCTGATGAGGGTCCCAGGCCTGAACGGGATCGACGTCAACGGCGATGTGAGAATCGGCGCCACTACGATCCTGGAGGACATCGTCCGGCACGCGGCGGTGCGCGACCGCTACCCTGCGCTCGCGCGGGCCGTGGCCTCGATCTCCTCGCCTCCGCTGCGCCACATGGGCACGATCGGCGGCAATCTCTGCGTGGACACCCGCTGCACCTACTACAACCAGACGGAGGACTGGCGGCGCTCGGTCTCCTACTGCATGAAGGAAGAGGGGCAGATCTGCTGGGTGGCCACGAGCTCGCCGCGCTGCCTCGCCCATTCGGCCTCCGATTCGGCGCCCATGCTCTGCGCCCTGGGAGCGGGCGTGCGCCTCGTCTCGACCGGGGGCGACCGGGTGATCCCTGTTGAAAACCTTTACAAGGACGACGGCATCGACTACCTGGCCAAGCGCCCCGAGGAGATCGTCGCGGGCGTGCTGCTCACGCAGGAATCCGAGGCCGGCCGCTGCCGCTCCGCCTTCTGGAAGCTCCGCCGCCGCGGCTCGATCGACTTCGCGGTCCTCTCCTCGGCCGTGGCGCTCTGGACCGACGGCTCCGGCGTCGTCGAAAGAGCGAGGATCTATCTCGGAGCGGTCGGCTCCCACCCCGTCCCCGCCCAGGAAGCCTCCGACTTCCTCGTGGGCAAGGCGCTCACGCCGGAAACCATCGCCGAAGCCGCCCGTCTCGCCAGGAAGCCTTCCTATCCCATGGATAACACCGACTTCGCCCCGCAGTGGCGGGGGGCGATGGTGGTCAAGTACACCGAGGCCGCGCTGCGCGAGGCCGCGGGCCTGCCGGTGGAGCGGCTGGAGCCCAAGCACATCTGATCGAATCCTGTAGAATGGCGCCGCCATTCCATGGACACTCGGACGCTGCTCTTCGCCAACGCGGTGGTCTTCGCGGTCCTCGCGGCCACGATGATCCTGGTATGGCGGAGCAACCCTCGTTTTCCGGGGCTCGCCCAGCTCGCCCGGGTCCACGTCGCCATGATGGCGGGCTTCGCGCTCATCGGCACCAGTCCCGAGGTGATCCCGGCGCCGGTGACCATGTTCGCCGGCAACGGCCTCGTCGTCCTCGGCCTGGCCTGGCTCCTCGCCGGCATCCGCGGGATGTTCGCCCTGCCGCGGGACCGCACGCTGCGGATCGTGGTGCCGCTGTGGGGCTCCTGCCTGCTCTTCTTCCTGTACGTCCAGCCCAGCCTCCGCGCGCGGCTCCTCACCTCCAGCCTGGTGGCCGTCTTCCTGCTGCTGCGCTCCGCCTGGACGGCTCGCCTCGGCCTGCGCAGACCCGGCGAACGGTCCCCGGCCGCGTTCCTGCTCGGCTCGCTCGGGCTGCTCGCGCTGCTCTTCGCCGCGCGCTCCGTCTCCGCGGCGACCGCGCGCCAGGTCACCGCGATGGGGTCGGACGCGTTCACGATCTCCGTCGTGGCCGCGAGCCTCCTGACGGGCATCGGGTGGACCTTCGGCGTCATGCTGCTCGTCTACGCGCGCCTCAACCGCGAGGCCGCCGACTCGTTCCGCAGCGAGACCGACATGCGTCTGCAGGCGCTCATCACCCGCAGCATGAACGAGGGGGTCTGCCTGGTGCGGGCGAGCGACGGCACGATCGCCTACGCCAACCCGAAGTTCGAGCGCATCTTCGGCTACGACCCCGGCGAGCTCAAGGACAAGCCGGTCCAGAGCATCAACGCCGGCAGCTCCGAGGAGGCCGCGGCCATGTCCCGGAAGATCTCGAGCGAGCTTCTCGACAAGGGGGAATCGACCTACGAGGTGCACAACCGGCGCAAGGACGGCACGGATTTCTGGTGCCGCGCCACGACCGTGCTCTTCGACCATCCCGAGCACGGCCAGGTCTTCGTGGCGGTGCAGGAGGACATCACCGAGCGCAAGCGGATGGAGCGGCTCAAGGACGACTTCATCTCGGTGGTGAGCCACGAGCTGCGCACGCCTCTGACCTCGATCCGCGGCTCGCTCGGGCTGCTCGCGGGCGGCGCCGCCGGGGAGATGCCCGAGGCGGCGCGGTCGCTCCTCGACATCGCGGCCAGCAACTGCGAGCGCCTGGTGCGGCTGATCAACGACATCCTCGACATGGAGAAGATCGAGTCGGGGAAGATGACCTTCGTCCCCGCTCCCGTCGACCTGGTGCCGCTCGTCGAGCAGGCGATCCTGAGCAACCGCGCCTATGCCCACGGCTTCGGCGTGGAGATCCGCCTAGCCGAGGCCGCCGCGGGCCGGGTCCTGGCCGATCCGGACAAGCTGCACCAGGTGCTCACGAACCTGCTCTCGAACGCCGCCCGCCATTCGCCCCGGGGCGGGACCGTGGAGGTCCGCGTCCGGCGCCGCGGCGGACGGCTGGCCGTGTCGGTCTCCGACCAGGGCGCGGGGATCCCGCCGGAGTTCCAGCCCCGGGTCTTCGAGAAGTTCGCCCAGGCCGACGCCTCCTCCACCCGGCGCGAAGGGGGAACGGGCCTCGGGCTGAGCATCTCGCGCGCCATCATCGTGCGCCACGGCGGCAGCATCGGGTTCGAGACCGAGCCGGGCGCGGGCACGACCTTCTCCTTCGAGCTGGCGGATCTGGACGCCGGGCCTGTGCTACCGTCGTCCCCGCCCGAGGACGGAGAAGATGCCATCGCCCTCAACACAGCCGAGCCAGCCACGACCGGGTAGAGGGATCTACCCAGAGGGGGAAGCGTTCCCCCGCTGGGTAGAGGGGTCTACCCGGCGGGTAGCCATGTCTACCCATTGGGTAGAGGGGTCTACCCAGAGGGGGAAGCGTTCCCCCGCTGGGTAGAGGGGTCTACCCGGCGGGTAGCTATCCCTACCCAGTGGGTAGAGGGGTCTACCCCGTGGGTAGCTATGCCTACCCGCCGGGTAGCTATGGCTACCCAAGGGATGGAGGGGTCTACCCAAGAGGTAGAGGTATCTACCCGGCGGGTAGACGCCTCTACCCGGCGCAGCCGCGATGCAGAGCTGCTCGAGGCGGCCGATGAACTTCGGGATGGTCCTCGGAGTCGTCTCCGGCTTCCTGGAGGAGCGCGGCTGCCGCCACGCCGTGATCGGGGCCGTCGCTCTTGCCGCTCTCGGGCTTCTACGGACAACCCAGGACCTGGATCTCATCGTAGAGTCCTCGGCCCAACCGGATCTCCTCCGCTTCCTGGAGGCGTGCGGCTACGAGACGCTCCACCGATCGAGCGGCTATTCGAACCACTCCCATCCCGATCCTGCCTGGGGACGGGTCGACTTCGTCTACGTTTCCTCCTCACTCTTCCCGGAGTTGACCGCGTCGAGGTGCAAGGGTACTTTGAGAGGCACGGCCTGGAGAGCCGCTTCGATGAAGTCGCAAGAACCCTCTGATCTGCTCGATTTCGAGCGCGACATCCCCACCACGCCGGAGGACGTCCGCGCCCTGGAGGAGCACCGGCCGCGCGCCGGCGAAGACTGGCTCCGCCAGCTCGAAGAGCTTTCCAAGCAGTTCCCCGTCTCGCCCGAGGACCTCGCCCGCCGCCCCACCTTCGAGGGCGCCGAACCCTTCGAGCTCTGATCTGGCGCGCTGTCCCTGGGACCGCTGGCGTCTCGCCGGCATCCTAAAGAGATTGGGCCGAAGGCCCGGCCTTATTGCAGGGGCGATAACAGTTGCCGGCGTTCCGCCGATTCCTCCGGACAAGCCGGCAAGATGCCGGCGCTCCCAGGGAAAACGCGCCCTGGCAGAGCTCAACCCCAACAGGGAAGCCGTCTTTCTTGACGATTCCCGGCATCAAGGCTATCGTGTACAAGATGAGTTGTACATCGGAGGTCGGATGAAAGCGCTCAACGTTTCCCAGGCACGTCAGCAACTGCCTACTCTCGTGGACGAGGTGGCTCAGTCCGGCGAGGAGGTCCTCATCACCCGCCGCGGGGAGCCCATGGCCAAGCTGGTGCCTTTCCAGCCGCAGGAGGCCGAGAGGGCTGCTCATCCACTTCGCGGGCTGCCGATCGAAATCGCCGAAGATTTCGACGAGCCTCTTCCCGAGCTCTGGGAAGCACTCGGCGAGTGATCCTCCTCGATACTCACGCATGGCTCTGGTGGCTTCACTCGCCGAAGGAGCTTTCTCTTCGTGCTCAAGCCGCTCTGCGCGAGAATGAGGGCCGCCGGGCACTCAGGGTATCTGCGATTTCGGTCTGGGAGATCGCGGTCAAGGTCGAGCTCGGCAAGCTCACGCTCCCCATGGACATCCTGAGCTGGCACGCGATGGCCAGTGCCGACAGCTCGATCGTCATCGAGCCCCTGATCCCGGAGGATTTGATCGCCAGCACCCTTCTTCCCGGGCCCCTCCACCGGGATCCGGCAGACAGGATCATCGTGGCAGTGGCACGCCGTTGTTCGGCTCATCTTGTCACCCGCGACAGGAAACTGCTCGACTATCCCCACGTCGAGACCATCTGGTAGCTCTCCCGAGGACCTCGCCTGCCGGCTGACCTTTGAGGGCGCCGAGCCCTTCGAGCTCTGACCCTTTTTTCCCTGGGACCGCTGGCGTCTCGCCGGCATCCTCAAGACATTGGGCCGAAGGCCCGGCCTTCTTGCGGGGGCGCGACACAATTGCCGGCGTTCCGCCGATTCCTCCGGACATGCCGGCGAGACGCCGGCGCTCCCAGGGAAAGCTCCAATACCCCGCCTGATAGGCTCCTCCCGTCTCTTCGGAACATGGAATGACCTCTCATCGGGTCCGCATCCTCCACCTTTCCGACCTCCACGAGCGCGGCTCGCGGGAAGCCGAGGTCTTGCGACGCCGCCGACTGGGGCAAAACCGAGGAATTCGAGCGGACCACGGACTTCTTCGAAGCCATCCCGGCGCTCCCAGGGAAGGGGCGCCGCCGCCCGCCCGAAGACCCCCTCCTCTATCCTCCCCCGCTACGCGGGAGAGGACGCCACCCTCCCCTGATTCAAGCGCTTTTCCTGCAAGTCTCCCTCTCTCCCGGGGCGGGCGTGCTCGGGGGGACCGGGAGAGGGTACCGGGGGGTGAGCCTGTGCTACCCTCCCCCGGTCGTTCCTGACCGAGGAGGGGAAAGCATGCAGCCGCCGCGCGCCAGCAACGAGTCGGTCATCGAGTTCACCGTCCGGGCCGCCGTGGCCGGGATCGTCTTCGGCATCCTCTTCGGCGCGGCCAACGCCTACCTCGGCCTGCGGGTGGGGCTCACGGTCTCGACCTCGATCCCCATCGCCGTGCTCACGGTCGCCTTCTTCCGGCTGATGAGCCCGCGCGCCGGCGGCGTCATCCTCGAAGCGAACATGTCGCAGACGATCGGCTCGGCCAGCTCGTCGCTCGCCGCGGGCACAATCTTCACCATCCCCGCCCTCTTCCTGTGGGGGGTGACTCCGCCCTACTGGCAGGTGGCGATCCTGGCCTTCCTCGGCGCCATCCTCGGGATCACGGCCATGGTGCCGCTGCGGCGCCTGCTCATCGTCAAGAGCGCCGACGAGCTGCCCTACCCGGAGGGCACCGCCTGCGCCGAGGTGCTGCGCGCCACCGCTGTCGAAAGCTCGGGCGGACGCTGGATCTTCATCGGCCTCGCGGTCGGGGCCGCCATCAAGCTCGCCCTGGGCGCGGCAGTCCTGATCCCTTCGGATCTCGCCGCGCATCTGCCCGTGCTGCCCAAGGCCGAGCTCGCGCTGGAGATCGCGCCGGCCCTGCTCGCCGTGGGCTACATCCTCGGTTACAAGCAGTCGTCCATCATGGTCGCCGGCAGCCTGATCTCCGCCCTGGTGCTGACCCCCTTGATCGCACTGGTCGGCGAGGGGCTTCCGGCGCCGTTCTTCCCCGAGTCCACGACTCTCATCCGCGACCTCTCGGCCGGGCAGATCTGGAGCCGCTACGTGCGCTACATCGGCGCGGGAGCGGTGGCCGCGGCCGGCATCGTGACGGTGATCCGGGCGCTGCCGACCATGTACCACTCCCTGGCCGCGGTCCTTCGCGGCGTGCGGAGCGAGGGCGCCGGGGTCGAGGGGGGCGCACGTGTGCCGCGCACCGACCGCGACGTGCCGGGCTGGGTGGTGCTCGCCGGACCGGTGTTCGTGGTGCTGACGCTGGTCGCCGTGCCGGGCCTGCTCGCCGGGAACATGGGCTTCCTGGCCCGCCTGATCTCCGCGCTGGGAGTGGGGATCTTCGGCATCCTCTTCGTGGTGGTCTCGTCCCGCATCGTCGGCCTGATCGGCGTCTCCTCGAACCCCACCTCGGGCATGACGCTGGTGACGCTCCTCGGCACGGCCGCCATCTTCGTGCTCTTCGGGTGGACCGACCCGTCCGCCCGCTTCGCGATCCTGACGGTGGGCACCGTCGTCTGCATCGCCGCTTCCAAGGCGGGCGACATCTCGCAGGACCTGAAGACAGGCTATCTCGTCGGAGCCACGCCCGCGCGCCAGCAGGCCGGGCAGTTCCTGGGCGCGGCGTTCGCGTGCTGGGCGGTGGCCGGCGTGGTGCTTCTCCTGGGCAAGGCCTACACCTTCGGCTCGCCGGACCTGCCGGCGCCGCAGGCCACGCTCATGAAGACGGTGATCGACGGCGTGCTCTCCGGCTCTCTCCCCTGGGGCTTGGTGGGCACGGGCGCCACGTTCTCGCTCTCGGCCATGCTGGCCGGCCTGCCCGGGCTGGCCTTCGCGGTGGGGATCTACCTCCCCCTCGGGAGCCTGACGCCGATCTTCCTCGGCGGACTGGTGCGGCGGATCGTGGAGGCGCGCCGCCAGGAGGGGCCGCGCGAGGGGGACCCCGGCGTCCTCGCCGCCTCCGGCATGATCGCGGGCGAAGGTCTCGCCGGCGTGCTGATCGCCCTGGCCGTGGCGGCACGCGAGATGAAATGGTTCGCGATCCCCGAATCCCTGCACTTCGCCGACAGCGAGTTCACCTGGATCTCCGGCTTGCCCGGCGTGATCCTCGGCCTCGCCGTGGTCGCCGGGATCGCCGCCCTGCTCTACCGCGCCGGCCTGAGCGCCGCGCCGCCGTCCCCGGTTCCGGTCGAGGCGCAGGGACCCGAGGGGGGCGGTTAGATGGCTCAGTTCAATATCACCGAGGCCAAAGCCCACTTCTCAGCTCTCGTACAGCGAGCCTTGATGGGAGAAGAAGTGATCATTGCGCGGGACAATAAGCCTATCTTGCGTCTGGTGCCCGTGAAGGATGCGCGGCAGCCTCGCCAGCCCGGATCCGCTCGAGGCCAAGTCTGGATAGCGGAGGATTTCGATGAGACTCCCAAGGATCTGAAGGAGTACCTCTGAGGGGCTCAGAGGTCCGCGGTTCCTGAGCCCTCACCCCCGGCCCCTCTCCCAGCCGCACTCCCGGACCCCCGGGAGAGGGGGGAATGACTCCGGCAACGATCTTCCCGTTTGTGGCTCCGCCGTTCTCCCGGACCGCGCTTGTCCGAAGCAACCACGTATGGAGATGCCGCTGGATCTTGCGCTCCCCCTCTCCCGGGGGTCCGGGCGTGCGGCCGGGAGAGGGGCCGGGGGTGAGGGCCCGGGCTGACAGAAATAAGCGAGAATCGACAGCTCCTAGTATTATGCGTTGGTGGCTATCGCAGTCCTCCCTGCCGCCGGTGCCTCCCGCCGCATGGGCCGGCCGAAGCTGCTGCTCCCTTTTCGGGACGGCACGATCCTCGGCTCGCTGATCCAGGCCCTGCGCGAGGGCGGAATCTCCGAGATCGTCCTGGTCATCGCTCCCGGCGATGAGGCGCTGCGGACCTGGGGTGCGGAGGCCGGGGTGCGGGTGGCGGTCAATCCGGAGCCGGAGCGGGGGATGCTCTCCACGATTCTCGAAGGGATCGCGGTGGCCGGTGACAGGGAGACTCTGGTCGTCTGCCCCGCCGATCTGCCGGCGCTGCTCCCCTCGACCGTCCGGACGGTGCTCGCGGAGCAAGCTCCCCTCGCCGTGCCCTCGTACCGCGGCCGGCGCGGCCACCCCCTGGTCATCTCCCCGGAGCTGATCCCCGAGATCGGGACGCTCCACCTGGACGTCGGCCTGCGGGAGCTGCTCGAACGCCATCCGGAGCGGCTGCGGATCGTCGAGGTGGACGACCCCGGCTGCGTCAGGGACGTGGACACGCCCGAGGAATATCAGGCGCTCGTCGAGGACGCGACATGAGGCGCTCCTGGACCCCCTGGCTGGTCCTCGCGCTCTCCCTCCTGCTGACGGCAGCCGTCACCCTTTACGCCTCCGCCACGGCCGAGATGCAGGACGGGCTTCGGTTCCAGAACCTGGTCCAGCGCAACCAGGGAGTCCTGCAGAACCGGATGGAGATCTATGTGGCCCTGCTGCGCGGCACGACCGGCCTGTTCAGCGCCAGCGAGGACGTGAGCCGCGAGGAGTTCCGCTCCTTCGTCTCCGGCCTGGAGCTCGACCGCCGCTATCCCGGCATCCAGGGTCTGGGCTTTGCCTTGCGGGTCGATGCGACCTGGAAGGACGCGGTGACCGCCGAGGCCCGGCGCGAGAGCGATCCCCGCTTCACGATCTGGCCCGAATCCTCCTTCGACGACCTCTACCCGGTCTTCTACCTGGAGCCGCTCGACGCCCGCAACCGCGCCGCCATCGGGTTCGACATGTACACGGAGGCGACGCGCCGGGACGCCATGGAGCGCGCCCGCGACACCGGCCGGCCCGCGGCCAGCGGCCGGGTGAAGCTCGTGCAGGAGACCGACGAGCGCA
>Ga0268265_10000371_pt1 | contig 48539 bp, 49 predicted proteins | sample KBSSwiS52_FD_190355 | JGI IMG/M metagenome (GOLD analysis project Ga0268265, IMG submission 190355) | Switchgrass rhizosphere microbial communities from Kellogg Biological Station, Michigan, USA - KBS Switchgrass S5-2 (SPAdes) (version 2) | ecosystem: Host-associated > Plants > Roots >...
CGAGGAGCATGGCGAGGTAGGGACCGGCCAGGACGCGCGAGGCGTCGATCACCCGCAGCCCGGAGAGCGGGCCGCGGCGCTTGCGGGGCGCAGCGCGGGGCATGCGCCGGAATGTTATCCCTTGACCGCTTTGAAGGGGATCTCGCCCACGTGGACGGCGCGTCCGCCGGCGTCGATCCCGTCCAGGCTGAAGAGGTACGAGGTCCCCGGCTTGAGGGTGCCGGAGCTGAGGAGGACGTTGAGCGTGTCGCCCGCCATGGGCTCGAAGCCGTCCTTCTTCCAGAGCAGCTTCCTGCCTTCGAACAGGGTCACCCGGTACGTCTTGTAGTCGACCTGGGACAGCTCCAGGGGGACGACGATCGGCTCGGGAGAGGGGCCGAGCTCGATCTCGGGGTCGGAATCGCCGCGCACGACGCCGAGGGAGACGATGCGCGTGTTGATCTGCGGCCCGTCGCGCCGGGCGAGCTGCTCGAGCGACTCGCTCAGCTTCTGCTCCAGCCGGCTGTTCTCCTGCGCCAGCCGCTCCAGCTCGGCCTTGTTCTCAGGCGCCGGGGGCGCGACCGGAGCGGGCGCCGGGGCAGCCGGGCGCACGGCCGCGGTTCTGGCTTCAGAGGCCTCGGATCGGGCCTCGGCCAGCTCGCGGGACAGCCGCGCGCGGTCGGCCTGCAGCCAGGCCGGCAGGGCGGCCACGGCGAGGAGCGCGGCCATCAGGGCGCCGGCGCGGGCGCCGCGGGTTTGCCGGGAGACCCAGGCCAGAAACCCGAGCTGCACGGAGACGCGGGCCGCGTCCTCGGCCGCGACGGCGCGGATCGAGGTGCGGAGGTCGTCCGCCCAGCCGACGCGCTCGCGGCACTCGGTGCACTCCAGCAGATGGCTCTCGAAGGTCTCCTCGTCCTCGGGGGACAGGCGGCCGGTCACGTACAGCTCGGCGACGTTCTGATCGTCGATATGCCGATGGTCCATGGCTCACTCCCGCGGCGCGCCCGGGTGGGCTTGCCTCTCGTACAGGTCCCGGTAGCGGCGGCGGGCCCGGAACAGGACCAGGTTGAATTCAGGGGCGGTGAGACCCAGGTCGGTGCGGATGCTCTCCTTGTCCTCTTCGGCGATGTAGAAGCGGAAGAGGATCTGGCGGTCGCGATCCGAGCCGAGCTCGTCCAGGAGCCGGCGGACCAGGGTCACCTTCTCTTTGCGCAGGAGCTGCCCGAGCTGGCCGGTGTCGGGATTGGCCGTGTCGGCGGCGGTCTCGATCTCCTCTTCCCTCGCCCCCCGCCGGGCCGCCTTCCGGTAGTGCTCGATGCTCAGGTTCCGCGCCAGCGAGCGCAGGAACCCGGCGAGCCGTTCCGGATCGCGGACCTCGCCGCGCCGGATCTTCTCCAGGGCCAGACGGAAGGTCTCCTGGTAGAGGTCCTCGGCGTCGTCGTGTCCGCGCGTCCAGCGCCGCAGCAGGAAGGTCAGGCCCTCCCCGAAGCGGGCGATCAGCTCCTCCTCGGCCTGCGGATCGCCGCTGCGGATCCGCCGCACGAGGTCGGCCGGGGAGGTCTCGCCGAGGACCGTCATCGCCGGGGTCTCCGGCGGCGGGAAGTGGAGCCGGACGACCATCCCGCCCTGGGGTGTCGTCTCCCTGCTCCACTCGACCCCCCGCCGGTTGCGGGCGGGGACGGCTTCGGCCAGCATCGGTGCTCCTCCTTCCGGATCGTCCAGGGGAATTTTCCCCTCTCACGGAATGAGTGATGCCGGACGGCTGAGAATTGCATCGCGGTCGAAGTGCGGTCCATCGGCAGGAGGGCTCGCGGAATCCTAACATGCGGCCCGGTATCGGGAACCGGGGGGGAAAGGCGATAGACTACCGGGCCGTCGCGAAACCAGGAGGAGGCATGCACAAGGCCCAGAACGTGGTCGGAAGGCTGGTGGAGGTGCGGGTCGCGAGCCCGCTGGCCCTCGAGGAGGTCCAGCAGCTCGTCGGAGAGCTCCAAGGCATCATCAAGCGGCTGGCGCGCAATTATGTCGGTGTGGTGGACCTGCTGCAGGCGGAGGTCTTCCCCGTGCCCGTGGCCGAGACCCTCATCAAGCTCCTCTCGGGGGTCGCGCCGCAGCTCGACCGGACCGCGTTCCTGATCCGGGACAGCGCGGTCTTCGCGCTCCAGGTCGAGCGGGTGATCCGCAACTCGAACCACCCGGGCCGCCGGGTCTTCCGCGAGCCCGAGGCGCTCCAGGAGTGGCTCGGCGAGGTGCTCGACGTGCAGGAGCAGGCCCGCCTGGCCCAGTTCGTCGACGACGCGATCGGCCGCCGCTGAGGCCGCCGCCCACCCTCCTGCGCGCCGTCCCCCTACCCGCCAGGGTGTAGTGCCCTCGCCGCCAGGGATCCAGACTCGGGATGAGCCCGGGCAGCGACTCGACTCCGGGCTCAGGAGGGCGCCATGCTGAAGAAGATCGAAACCGTCCTGATCGGTACGTCCCTCACGGAAGCGAGCGAGGAGGTGGTGCGGGCCGGGCTGAAGGTCGCACGGGCCGCGAAGGCGCAGGTGGTGCTCGCCCATGCCTACTCGCTGCACGTCGCGTACGGCGGGGCGCCCTACGTCCCCGACCTGGCCATGAACGAGGTGCTCGAGGCCGAGAGGCAGGGCCTTCGGCGGCAGATGGAGAACCAGGCCCTGCGCCTGGGGATCCAGCCGGAGGAGCTGGCCGGGTTCGAGCTCGGACCCGCGCCGGCCCACCAGATGATCATGGAGACGGCCAGGAAGATCAACGCCGGCCTGATCGTCGTGGGAGCGGCCGAGTCCCCCCGGCTGGCCAAGCTGTTCGGCTCGACCGCCGACCGCGTGGTGCGCAAGGCGACCTGCCCGGTCCTCGTGGTCCGCCGCGAGCTGCCGATGCCGCCCGCGCGGGTGCTCCTGCCCGTCGACCTTTCCTTCCTGTCGGCGGAGGCGTTCCACGAAGGGCTGGAGGTCCTCGGGCTGCTGGCCCGGGAGCCCGGCCCGGCCGCGGCCCTGCCGGAGATCGAGGCGATGTACGTCGTGACCGATCTCGACCGTCATCTCTTCGCCTCGGAGCTCGACCCGGAGGAGGCTCCGGAGCGGGCCGAGATGCACGCCAGGGAGGAGCTGGACCGCTTCCTCGGTCGCCACGCGGCCGGCAGCCCGTTCGTGGTGACGCCCCGGGTGGTCTCCGGCTACGTCGAGGACGAGATCCTGCTGCGCATCCGCGAGTGGGAGCCGAACCTGGTGGTGATCGGCACGCACGGCCGCAGCGGCTTCGAGCGCTTCCTGGTGGGGAGCGTGGCCGCGCGGGTGACGCGTGACGGCGGCGCCAACGTGCTCGTCGTTCCGCCGGCGGTGGCACGGGAGCAGTCCGAGACCGTGCGCGAGGCGATCCACCCGGAGGAGGTCCTGGTCGGATGAGCAAACCAGGAGCCGTGGAGGGCAGGCCGATGCGCTCGTTGAGCCAGATTCAGGTCCGGGAGGTCATGAGCCGCGACGTCATCATGGTGCGGGACGACATGACGCTGCAGGAGGTGGCGACCTTCCTGACCGAGAACCAGATCTCGGGAGCGCCGGTGGAGGACTCGGAGGGACGGCTCGTCGGCGTGGTCTCGCTCTCGGACGTGGCGCGGGCCACGTCGGAGCAGTCCCAACTCGACGCCGAGCGTCCCCGCAGCGAACGGTCCTCGATCCCCGATTACTACCTCCGCGGTTGGGAGCGCAGGCTCACGGTCGAGGAGTTCGAGAGCTTCCAGGTGGAGGAGCCGGGCCTGCTGGTCAGCGAGATCATGACGCCCCGGGTCCATTCCGTGGACGAGGCGACGCCGGTCTCCGGCGCCGCCCGCATGATGCGCGAGGCCCACATCCACCGGGTGCTCGTCACGAGCCATGGCAAGGTGGTCGGGATCGTCACGACCTCCGACCTGCTGGGCCTGTTGACGGGCGAGGCCTGAGGCTTCCCCTTTTGGCGGCCTCAGGCCCTGGGCCGGCGGTCTTTCCGCCGGCCTTTTCTTTCCCGGGAACCCCGCGGCCTTCCCGTGTCTCTCAGGGAGTGAAGGGTAGACCGACAATGACTCGACACCGGCTCTTGACCATCCTCGGAATGACGGCCGTCCTGGCCGCGCCCGTCCGCGCCCAGGCGGTGCGGCTCAGCCTGCCGGACGCCCTGGCCCGGGCCCGGGAGCAGGCGCTGGAGGTGACCGCGGTTGATTTCCGCGCGGCGGCCGCCTCCGCCCAGCTCCGCCAGGCGCGCGCGTTCCGCCTGCCCACCGTGCAGCTCCAGGAGATGTGGAACCGCACCGACTCGCCGGCCGAGGCGTTCGCGTTCCAGCTCAACCAGGAGCGCTTCTCGTTCCCGGCCTTCACGCAGTCCGATCCCAACGATCCGGACGCGCTCTCGACCGCCATGACCCGGCTGGAGGTCTCGCTCCCGCTCTACACCGGGGGCGAGCTCTCGAATCGGGTCGAGCAGGCGCGGTTGAGCGCCGAGGCCGCGCAGATCCGCCGGGGATGGACCGCGGACGGCGCCGCTCTCGCCGCTGCCGAGGCCTACGTGATGCTCTCCCAGGCACGGGAGCACGCCGCTCTCCTGGAGACCTCGCGCGCGACCGTGGCCCGCCACGTCGAGCTGGCGCGGGCCTACGTCGACCAGGGGATGCTCGTGCGCTCCGAGCTGCTGCGCGCCGACGTCGAGCTGGCGCGGATCGAGGACATGCTCGCCGAGGCCCGGGGCAACGCCCGCGTGGCCGAGGCGAACCTCTCCTTCCGGCTGGGCGCCGATCTCGCCACCTCGTGGGAGCTCGATCCGCTGCCCGCCGAGCCCGCCGTCGGCCCCGACCTCGCGGAGTGGTTGGCCCTGGCCGGCTCGCGTTCGGACCTGGAGGCCGCCCGGCAGATGCTCGCGGCCGGCGAGCTGGAGGACGACATCCGCCGCGCCGCGCTGCGTCCGAGGGTGGGGCTCGTCGTGCGGCACGACCTCTTCGACGACCGGCCGCTGGGCGCCCACGGCGGCTCCAGCTATGTGGCCGCCATGATGGGCTGGGAGCTCTGGAGCGGCGGCCGCCACCGCGCCGCGGCCGAGGCGGCCCGCGCCGAGGCCGAGGCCGGGAGGAGCGACGTCGAGCGCATGGCCCGCGGCATCCGCCTGGAGGTGGAGCAGGCCTGGCAGGAGCTGCAGACCGCGCTGGCGCGCCGCCAGACCGCCGGGCGCTCCGTCGAGTCCGCCCGCGAAGCCGAGCGCATCGTCGAGGAGCGCTTCAAGTCCGGCATCGTGAAGACCATCGACCTGCTGGATGCCGAGACCGCCCGGCGCGAGGCCGAGACGCGCGAGCTCGTCGCCCGCGCCCAGGCCCAGCTCGCCGCGTTCCGGCTGGCCGTGAAGTCCGGCAAGTCCCCGGAATCCGCGCTTGGTGAGGAGGTAACCCAATGAGAATGACGATGCTGATTCCCCTCCTCATCCTGGCCGCCGGCTGCGCCGGCCGCGAGGAGACGGCCGCTCCGCCGTCCCCGTCGCCGATCTCCGCCCGCGTGGCGCGCGCCGAGAAGTCCGCCTCGCCGGTCACGATCGAGCTGCCCGGCAACGTGGAGGCCGACCGCACCGCGGCCGTCTCCAGCCGGGTCATGGCCACGGTCACCGCGGTCCACGTGCAGGCCGGCGACCGGGTGCGCCGCGGGCAGGTCCTGGTGGAGATCGACGCCCAGACCGCCGCCGGCCAGGTGGCCCAGGCCCGCGGCGGGCTCTCCCAGGCGCAAGCGGCGCTCGCCCTGGCCGAGCGCAACTACGAGCGCTACCAGGCGCTCGCCGCCACCCAGGCCGCCTCGCAGGCCGAGCTCGACTTCGCCCGCATGCAATACGACCAGGCGAAGGGGGCGGTCGAGCAGGCGCGCGGCGCGGTCTCCTCGGCTTCGTCCGTGGCCTCCGAATCGAGGGTGACGGCCCCGTTCGACGGCCGGGTCACCGCGCGCATGGTGGAGGTGGGTGACCTGGCGGCTCCGGGCCGTCCCCTCGTCCAGATCGAGTCCTCCGCGGCCCACCGGCTGTCCGTGGCCGTGCCCGAGAGCCTGCTCGCGCAGGCCGGCCTCGCCCTGGGCTCGACCGTCACCGTGGCGATCGACGCCCGGCCCGATCTGGGACGGTTCCCGGGCACGGTCGCCGAGCGCGCTCCGGCGGCCGATCCCATGGCCCACGCGTTCACCGTCGAGATCTCCCTCGGATCGATCGAGGTCCCCTCGGGCTCCTCCGGCCGCGCCTTCGTCGCCGCGGGCGAGCGCTCCGCGGTGACGATCCCGGCCGCGGCGGTCCTGCGCCAGGGGGGGGCCACCCTGGTGGTGGTGCGCGACTCCGAGGGCCGCGCCGCCTCCCGGATCGTGACCCTTGGGAGCGATCTCGGGGACGGCAGGGTCGAGGTGCTCTCCGGCCTCGCGGGCGGCGAGACGGTGCTCGTGGGGCTCGCGGACGTGCCCCCGCTGGGAGCGCCTGTGCAGGAGACGGCACCGTGAAGACCGGCAGACCCCTTGGCGTCTCCGGGCGGATCGCCCGCGCGTTCCTCGACTCCAAGCTGACGCCGCTCCTCGTGGTGGCCTCGCTCCTCCTGGGCGCCTTCGCGCTCCTCGTCACGCCCCGGGAGGAAGAGCCGCAGATCAAGGTGCCGATGATCGACGTCTTCCTGGCCATGCCCGGAGCCTCCGCCGCCGAGGTGGAGCGCCGGCTCATCGGCCCGGTCGAGAAGGCCCTCTACGAGATCGAGAACGTCGAGTACGTCTACTCGACCTCCCAGCCCTCGGGCGGCATGGTGATCGTGCGCTTCCGCGTCGGGTCCAACCCCGACGAGGCCGTGACCCGCGTACATGCCAAGGTCGCCGAGCTGATCCCGGGCCTGCCGCCCGGGGCGCTCCCGCCGGCCGTGGCGCCGCGCTCGATCGACGACGTGCCGGTGGTGGCCTACACGCTCTTCCCTGAAGGCTCCTTCCCCGCGACTTCCCTGGAGCTGCGCCAGACGGCCGAGGAGCTCAAGGCCCATCTCGACCGCCACCCGCGCGTGGCCCGGGTCACCATCCTGGGCGGCGAGCGCCGGGTGGTCGCGGTGAAGCTCGACCGCGACCGGATGGCCGGGTACCACGTGTCGCCGCTCCAGGTGCACCAGTCGCTCGCGAGCCTCAACTGGCGTCTCCCCGCCGGGGCCTTCTCGCAGCTCGACGCCGACACCGAGGTCGAGGTGGGCAGCTTCTTCCGCTCGGCCGAGGAGGTGCGCTCGGCCGTGGTCGGGGTCTACGGCGGCCGGCCGGTCTACCTGCGCGACGTGGCCGTGGTCGCCGACGGTCCCGACGAGCCCGCCGACTTCGTCTGGATCATGGCTCCAGGGATCGACGCTCCCGCGGTCACGGTCGCGGTGGCCAAGAAGCCGGGGACGAACGCCGTCCAGCTCGTCGAGGAGCTCGACGCCCTGGTCGCGAAGCTCCGCGGACCGGTGATCGCCGGCAACGTGCAGGTGAAGAAGACCCGCGACTACGGCTTCACCGCCGGCGAGAAGTCCTCCGAGCTGATCAAGCACCTGTGGCTCGCCACGTTCGCGGTCGTCGTCCTCATGGCCTTCGCCCTCGGGCGCCGGGAGGCGATCGTGGTGCTGGTGGCCGTGCCCGCCACGCTCGCGCTGACGCTCGCCGCCTCCTACCTCTTCGGCTACACGCTCAACCGGGTGACGCTCTTCGCCCTGATCTTCGCCATCGGCATCCTGGTGGACGACGCCATCGTGGTGGTCGAAAACATCCACCGCCACTACCGGCTCGGCTGGACCGATCCGCGCACGGCCACCATCTACGCCACGGACGAGGTGGGCAATCCCACGATCCTGGCGACGCTGGCCGTGGTCGCCGCGCTGCTCCCGCTGGCCTTCGTCTCCGGGCTGATGGGGCCGTACATGCGGCCGATCCCGATCAACGCCTCCATGGCCATGCTCTTCTCGCTGCTGGTGGCCTTCGTGGTCTCCCCCTGGCTGACCTGGCGCCTGTTCCGCGGGCAGTCGGCAGGGCATGCCGAGGCCTCCCGGGAGACCCGCTTCCAGAGGCTCTACGCCAGGCTGATGCGCCGGCTCCTGGCCTCGGCCTGGCGCCGCTGGGCCTTGCTCGGCGCCGTGGCCGCGCTGCTGCTCGCCTCGATGGCGCTTTTCCCGCTGCGCTGGGTGACGGTCAAGATGCTCCCCTACGACAACAAGAGCGAGATCCAGGTCATCGTGGACATGCCGGAGGGGACGACGCTAGAAAAGACCGCGGCCGTGGCGCGCGACCTCGCCGCCTCTCTCCGACCGCTGCCCGAGGTCACGGACCTCCAGGTCTACGCCGGCACCTCGGCGCCGTTCAACTTCAACGGCCTGGTGCGGCACTACTTCCTGAGGAGCGGCCCGACCGTGGCCGACCTGCAGGTCAACCTCCTGCCCAAGCACGAGAGGAAGACCGCGAGCCACGGCTTCGCCAAGAGCGTGCGCGAGCGCCTCGCTCCGCTCTGCGAGGCGCACGGCGCCAACTGCAAGGTGACCGAGGTGCCGCCCGGCCCGCCCGTGCTCTCCACCATGGTGGCCGAGATCTACGGCCCCGACCTGGACCGGCGCCTCGCGATCGCCGAGCAGGTCAAGACGGTCTTCCGCGAGACCCCCGGCATCGTGGACGTGGACTGGTGGGTCGAGGACCCCGGCCCGCGCGTCGAAGTCGAGATCGACCGCGACAAGGCGGTCCGCGCGGGAATCACTCCCGAGGTCGTGGTCCGCACGCTGCGCGTGGCGCTCGAAGGCGCGGAGGTGGGGCTGCTGCACGATCCGCACTCGCGCACGCCGGTGCCGCTCGTGCTGCGGCTCGACCGCGGCCAGCGCTCGAGCGTCGAGGGGCTGCTCGCCACGCGGGTGCACGGCGCGGGCGGCGCGCTCGTGCCGCTCTCCGAGCTGGTGCGGATCACGCCGTCCCAGCGCGAGCGGTTCCTCTACCACAAGAACCTCCAGCCGGTGACCTACGTGATCGGCGAGGTGGCCGGGGCCGCGGAGTCGCCGGTCTACGGCATCCTCGACATGCAGGACCGGGTGGAGGCGCTGCGGCTGCCGGTGCTCTACTCGGCCATGCCCGAGGCCGGTCCGGGGTACGCCATCAAGTGGGACGGCGAGTGGCAGATCACCTACGAGGTCTTCCGCGACATGGGGATCGCGTTCGCGGCCGTGCTGGTGCTGATCTACCTGCTGGTGGTGGGCTGGTTCCGCTCGTTCGTGACGCCGCTCATCATCATGGCGCCGATCCCGCTCACCCTGATCGGCATCCTGCCGGCGCACGGGCTGGCCGGGGTGTTCTTCACCGCCACCTCCATGATCGGGTTCATCGCGCTCGCCGGCATCATCGTGCGCAACTCGATCCTCCTGGTGGACTTCATCAACCTGGAGCTCGCCGCCGGCGAGCGGCTGGAGGAGGCGGTGGTCAAGGCGGGCGTGGTCCGCTTCCGGCCGATCGCGCTCACCGCCGCCGCGCTCGTGGTGGGCGGGCTCGTGATCCTGCTCGATCCCATCTTCCAGGGGCTCGCCGTGGCCCTGATCTCGGGCGTGGTCATCTCGACCGCGCTGACCCTCGTGGTCATCCCTCTCCTCTACTTCCTGTACGTGAAGACGGTGGGGGTCGGGAGCGTGGCCGCGGAGGCCCCCGAGGCTCTCAAGGAGGCCGCATGAAAGTCGACGACTGGCTGCGCGCCATCGCCGGGCTCTTCGTCCTGGCGTCGGTCGCGCTGGGGTGGTGGGTCCATCCCGCGTTCTATCTCTTCACCGCCTTCGTGGGGCTCAACCTGCTGCAATCCGGGTTCACCCACTGGTGCCCGATGATGACGCTGCTGAGCAAGCTCGGCGTGAAAGGTTGACGATGAACGAGATTCTCTGGATCCTGGGATTCGCGCTGATCTGGGTGGTCGTCCAGGCGTTCGTGCTGCCGCGCCTGGGGGTGCCTACCTGAGTGGTCCCCGGCCCGGCCGTGCGCCGGGGCAAGGACGAGCCGGAATGTTGAAGGAGACCGGAATGATACCCGTGATGCAGGAAACCGCCGTCGCCTTCGAGGCGAAGACCTCCGCCTCGTTCGCGGAGACCGTCGAGCGCTGCCGCCAGGCCCTGGGCAAGGAGGGCTTCGGAGTGCTGACGGAGATCGACGTGCAGGCCACGCTCAAGAAGAAGCTCGACGTGGACCGGGAGCCCTACCTGATCCTCGGAGCCTGCCATCCGCCGTCCGCGCACCGGGCGCTCACCGCCGCGCCCGAGGTGGGGGTGCTGCTGCCGTGCAACGTCTGCGTCTCGGTCGAGGGCGGTCAGACCGTGGTGCGGGCCATGAACCCCGAGTCCGCGATGAGCCTGCTCAAGAGCCCGGCCGTCGAGGAGGTCGCCCGCGAGGTGGCCGCGGCGCTGCGGCGGGTGGTGCAGGCTGCGGCGGCCTGAGGGGGCAGGATTTGGAGAGGGGGGTTCGGGAGGCCCGCTGAGCTAGACTTGTCCTCGGAGAGGAGCCGCAACTCATGGGCGTGATCCACATAGACCTTCCTGAGAGCGTCCTGGTCTCCACGGGCCAGTCGAGGGAGGAGTTTGTCCAGGACGCCAAGTTTTTCGTTGCCCTGAAGCTCTTCGAGCTGGGCCGCATCTCCTCCGGCCGGGCCGCGGAGATCTGCGCTGTGCCGCGCATCGAGTTCCTCCTGCGTGCCGGGCGGGCGGGTGTTCCCGTCGCCGACCTCGATGCCGAGGAGCTGGACCGGGAATTCGCGGATGCCTGACGGACCGGTCGTCTGCAACGCCGGTCCCCTGATTGCCCTCTCGATGGTGGGGCAGCTCGATCTCCTCAAGCAGCTCTACCGGCGGGTTATTGTTCCGGAGCCCGTTTTTCGCGAAGTGGTTGCCGGCGGTCTGGACCGGGCCGGCGCTTCCCAGATCGCGAGCGCTGAGTGGCTGGAACGAGCGGATCCGGCGATCCCCGAACCCCTCCTGGCCCTGGAGCTCGGTCCGGGAGAAGCCGCAGTCCTTGCGACGGGTCATCTCCTGCGAGCACAGCTCGTGCTCATTGACGAGCGGCGTGCCCGCCGCATCGCCGAGCAGGCGTATGGGCTCCGCGTCAAGGGGAGCGCTGGAATCCTCGTCGCCGCCAAGCGGGCAGGTCTGATTTCTGCCGTCATTCCGCACCTGGACCAGATGGTTCGCCAGGGCTATTACCTGTCGCGCCGGCTCATCGAAAGGGCTGCAGCGGAAGCGGGCGAGTAGCACCAAGGGGTGCAGGTGCCAGGCGATTATCCGGGAGCACCTCGGTACGGACGGCTCGGGAGGCGGTGTGGACCGTTCGGGGCGAGGGGAGAACCGTTCAGGCCGCGGTCGGAGCCGTCCGTACAGTCGCCGGAGCTGTCCGTACAACGGTCCGAGTCGTCCGTACCGCCGTCTCAGCCGTTCGTACAGCGGTACCAACCGTTCATACGGCTGGGGGAGTCGCCCGTACCGGCGTACCAACCGTTCGTACCGCAGGGGGAACCGTCCGTATCGTGGGGGGAGCCGTCCGTACGGCAGGGTGAGCGACTCGTACCGCAGGGTGAACGGTTCGTACTGCGGTACGAACGGTCTGGACGACGGTTCGAGCCGTCCGTACCACCGTCCGGACCGTCCGTCCCGAGGCACGAGGCATCCAGCGCGCAGTCCGAGCCATCCCCGCCGCGTCCGCGGTCGTCCGGGTGGCGCTCCGAGTCGTCCTCCCCGGGTCCGGAGCCGTTCCCTCTGGAGAAGCTCGCCGGGCGCAGGCTCAGCCTAGATCGCGCTCTCCGAGCAAGGCGCGCAAGCGGGCCAGCTCGGCTTCAGCCTGCTCAGCCCGTCGGCGTTCCGATTCGGCTCGCTGGCGCTCCGCATCAGCTCTCCGGCGCTGAGCCTCCTTCTGCTCCCGCTCGGCTTCCTCTCTTGTCGGTACCAGGCTGCCGTCGGTTTGGAACAGGCGGACCCAATCCGCCTCCCTCCTGTTCCAGACACCGTGCCAGAGACCGAGGAAAACGCCGAGCTGCTCGCTCCGGAGCCGGCCCTGGGCGTCGGGGACCAGGGACCGATAGATCCCCGGTGCCGCCAGGCGGAAACCCTCCAGCGTGCGGCGCCGGGGGTCGTAGAGGAAGTACTCCGAGGTGCCGAAGACCCGGGCGTAGAGATCCTTCTTGACCGTGCGGTCGTTCCTTGCGGTCTTCGGGGAGAGCAGCTCGAGGATGAAGTCCGGCAACCGGCCGTCTTCCTCCCAGGCAATCCAGGCCTCGCGCTCGCGCGTGGGATCGACTCCGCCCACCCAGAAGACGTCCGGGCCGCGGAAGGCCCGCTTCTTCCCGCCCTGCTCCTCCTCCAGCGCCACCTCCCGCGCCTGCTCGACGCAGTAGTACACGAAGTTGTTGCCGCCGACGTAGAAATCGGTGCGCCCCTGCTCCGCCATGGCTTGAGGGATCAGGTCGAGGGCGAGGTTGATCTGGTCGCGGTGCCAGGGGCTGTCCAAGGGTTCCCCGTCGTCGTAGACGAGCTCGAAGGGCAGTGGCGCGAGCGCCCGGACCGACTGGCTCATGGCATGCTCCCTGTCGGAGTCGTTCTTCCAGGCATCGCGGCGCGGCCTGCCAGAGCCGCGGGACCGTTCTTCTTGCCGTCCGAAGGGGTGACCTTGCAGGTCACCTTGTCCTTCGTCCGCGTTGCGCCGGCGGGCAGGAGGTCCGTCAACGCCGCGCTCGTGACCGACCGCGCCGTCCGCCCGTTGACCTTCCATTCGTAGCGGTAGCTCACGACGTCGAAGTCCGGATCTTCCGCGACGAGAGAGGTCTGGACCTCGCAGGCCATGACCTGCCCCTCGACCGGGCTCTTCGGCGAGAGCCGCGCCGTGATCTTGTTCGGCGGGCGGTTCTTCACCTGTCTGGCGGTCTGGACCACGGTGAACGGCGCGTCCACGGCGAGGCCGCCGTCGATCTCGGCCCGCAGGCGCCACTTCCCCGGGGCATCCAGATCGGCGTCGAGCCAGAACAACCCCAGGGCGGGATAGAGGGGACCGGCGTTTCCGAACGCGCCCGAGACCTCTGCGGCCACCTTGCCGCGGGGGCTCAGGACCGCAACGCGATAGGTGGACCGTGCCGGAAGGTTGCGCAGGTCGAGGCGCACACTGAAGGTCTGCATTCCCCTGACGAACGTTCCCGTGCGCGCCGCTTTGTCGAGGAGGAAGGTGTCGATGTCCGGGATCGACAGCCGGCCCGGCGTCAGCAGGAAGTCGGCCACGTAGAAGTCGCGCGCGACCGGCGGCTGGGACGCCCAGAGGCTCTCGCCGGAGCGGCACGGGCCGGTGGACGGTTCCAGCCAGCCGCCGTTCCTCCGCGTCTCGAAATGGAGGTGCGGCCAGTTGCTGAGGCCGCTGCTGCTGGTCAGGCCGAGCTGAGTCCCGGCGGTCACCTGCTGCCCGGGTTCCACCGCCACGCTGCCCAGCTTGAAGTGGAAGTACCAGGCCGTGTAGCCGCCGCCATGATCGACGATCACGTAGTTGGCCGGTGCGCCGGCGCGCCAGACCGTGTTCATGTCCGGCTCGCCGTCGTGAGCATCCACGACCACGCCGTCGCGCACGGCGAAGACCGGCACGCCGATGGCCTGCTCGCGAAAGCTCCGGATCACGGAGTCGTGGCCCTGGTGGCCGTCGTAGGTGTAATCGGAGCAGTCCCAGTCCCGGATCAGGACAGGGAGCGGATCCTGGTCGGTGAAGTTGGTGAGGAACAGGTCCTTGCCGAGGAAGCCGGCCTGGGGGAAGAACGGATAGAGGAACGGCGCGTCGTCTGGCTCCGCCTGCGCCGCGGCCGCCGCTCGCCGCCTTTCCCGGGCCGCGATGGCCGCCTCGATGCGCGCGAGCTGCGCCGGCGAGATCGAATCCTCGGGCAGCGGCAGCTCCACGAGCTCGGCGGTGCCGCCGGCCGCCGCCGCGGGAAAGACCAGAAGGTGGCGAGCAGCAAGGCTCTGCCCGGGGCGTGCATCGGCTCCTCCTTCCGTCTACGCACGATGATAACAGCGGTCTGTGACGGCACGGGACCGGGGGCGGGGGGCCCCCGGCGGTGTGTCCCTACTTGTCGGGCGGAGGAGGTGGTGGTACGGGTGCCGGGGTGAAACCCAGGTGGCGCATCGGGTTCGCCGGCTGGGCCGGGAGCCCCGACATGGCGACCGGGGTCTCGCCGGCAAAGATGTTGATGACGATCTGCGCCGGCCCCGGGCTGGCGGCAGAGGCTCCCAGGGAGCGGACGAAACCCGCCAGGTCCACTTCCGTGAGCTCGCCGGCCTCTCCGATCTGCTCCGCCCGGATGGGCGCGCCGCTCGTCGAATCGACGGTGACAAGGTAACGCAGGTTCTGGCTCAAGGCATTCTCCTTTTCAAAACTCCTCGGCGGCTTCCCGGAATGAATCGGGAAGAAGGGCGATCGTGAGGATCTTTGCGCCGAATTGGCAAAGCGCCTCCTTTTGCAGCAGGCCCTCACAGGCCCGGGCCTTCGCCGCGGGCTTCGTACCCGCCGGTCGATCGAACAGCGCCTCCCGGGTCGTCGGCGCATCGCAGGCGAGGAGAAGGAAGAGCTCCTCCGGCTGCAGCCGATGCGCGGCCCGCGGCCTGTTGAACCGGGTGTCCACCAGGAGCCATCCTCCATCCAGGGCCCGCTTCACGGAAAGGCTGCCGTTCTCCCTGCGCAGGCACGCCTCCCGCCAGGCATCGCCGAAATCGATGATGTCCCGGGCGAGCCCGAAGACCTGGTGCGAGTGCTCGTGCTCGTACTCGAAGTGGTAGGCCAGCTGGTGAAGGTCCGCGTCGCCGGCCGGGTAGACGTGCCGGTACGAGGGCAACGGGCGCAGGGCGGTGAAGCCCATCTCCGGCCAGCGCTGGAAGTGAGGGCTGAAGCGGTCCACCCGGATGGTCCCGCACACCTCCGGGGCGCGCAGGTGCGAGATCTTCTGCATGACCTCGTGCGTCCTCGCGTAGTCGTCCAGGTCCTCCCCGGGGAACCCGAAGAGGATGTTCCAGTGCGCGGTGACGCCGGCTTCCTGGCACCAGCGCAGGAGGGCCACGTTCTGGGCCGCGGAGACGCCCTTGTCCATCAGGGCGAGCGTGCGGTCCGCAAGGCTTTCGATGCCGGGCTGGACGAAGAGGACCCGGGCCTTCTGCAACTGGGTCACGTGCTCGCGCTTCAGGTTGGACTTGATCTCGAAGAACTTGCTCGTCCCGTCGCCGGTCTCGGCCCAGTGGCGCAGGAGCGTGGGGAAGTAGTCCATGGCGAGGATGTTGTCCGCGAACACGATGGCGGAGGGGTTGTAGCGCCCCTCCAGGGCCGCGACCTCCTGGGCGACGCGCTGCCAGCTCTTGCGCCGGAAGGCCATGGTCTCGCCGTTCAATCCGCAGAAGGTGCAGTGGCGCTTCTCGCCCCACCAGCACCCGCGGGAGGCCTGGATCGTCAGGCAGGCCGCACCGGAGCGCGGAAACGTCTTGGCGAAGGCGGGGAAGAAGTCGTCGTAGTCGGGGAACGGCAGCGAGTCGAGCGCAACCGGACCGCTCTCCCCGGCCGAGCTCCCGCCGTTCCGGTGCAGGATCCCCGGCGGCACCGAGCCGGTGCCTTGCGCAAGGTTTTCGCAGAGCTGCGGGAAGCTGCGGTCCGCCTCGCCGGTGGAGATGAAGTCGATCTCGGGGAACATCGCGAGATAGGGCGCCGCCATCGGACCCTCGAAGTTGGCGCCGCCGAAGGCGATCTTCACCTGCGGATGGTTGCGGCGGATCATCCTCGCCAGGCAGATGCCGGGCATGGTCTGCTCGAAGGTGCTGGTGAACCCCACCAGGTCGTAGCGCGACCAGTCGCACGATTCGTAGGCGATGCGGAGGAACAGCGGAGCGAGCCGGCCTGCCTCGCGGATCAGGCCGCGGACGCCGTCGCCGATCCTCCAGGCGGGATGATCGAGGATCTCGCGGCTGTAGCTCTCCCAGGAGGAGAGGGACTCGCCGAAGTAGACCTGCGAGAAGATCCATTCGCCGGCGAGCACGTTGGTCGGCGACAGGATGGTGAATTCCCTGTACTTTTCCTCGCCCAGGAGGGAGCAGAGGGTCAGGTTGAAATACTTGCAGTCGCAGGAGATCCCGCGCTCCAGCAGCAGCGCCTTGAGGAGCCCCGCCGACAGGCTGGGGCAGTCGCCGGCGGAGAACGGCATGACGACCAGGGCGACCCTCATCGGCCGCTCGCGGAGGGCGTCCGCGCCGGGGCCGGCCTGCAGCCGGCCGTCTCGTTGCGCTCTCCGGCCGGCGGGCCGCCGTCCGGGGGGCCGGGTATGCCGATCCTCTGCACGAGCGCGCGGAACCGCGGCTCGCCGGCCAGGCTCGTCCATTCCCACTGGGAGTCGGCGCCGATCATGAGCGCGCCGGGGAACCCTCTGCGGTAGGACTGCTCGAGGCAGTCGATCGCCCTCTGGCGCTCGCCCATCCGGACGTAGATCCTGGCGATGTCCTCGGGCGGCAGCGTCTGGTTGCGGGAGAGCTCCTCGAGCCGATCCGCGGCGGCCTTCAGGGCGGCGCCCTGTCCGCCCTGGCGGTAGGCCCGATCCATCTCGGGCACGATGGCGGCGTACTGGTGGGACAGGGCCTGGTGGAGGTACTCGAACGACAGCTCGCCGTTGCCGCGTTTCTGGTGGTAGCCGGAAATGGCGTAGTACGGGGAGGGGAAAGCGGGGGCGAGGTTGAGGGCCTTCTCGAACAGCTTCAGCGCCTCGCCGCCGTGGCCTTCCAGGTAGGTCGCGATCCCCAGGTTCACGCAGGCGGAGGGGGAGAGAGGATCGAGCTCGTGGACGAGCCGGAACTGCCGGAACGCCTCTTCCCGGCGGCCGCGGATGACCAGGAACGTCGAGTAGAAATGGTGGGCCGTGGCGTTGCCGGGGCTGGCGGCGATCGCTCGCCGGAAGCTCGCCTCGGCCTTGTCCCAGTCGCGGTCGGCGAGCAGTTGGACGAGGCCGAGGGAGATGTGGGCGTCGGCCAGCTCCGGGTCGAGCCGCAGGGCAGCCAGGGCGTGCTCGCGGGCCTGGGACAGGGAGTCGGCGGTGCCGTTTCCGAAGTAGGCCGAGAGGGAATGGACGTCCGCCATGCCGGCGTGGGCCATGGCGAGCTTCGGATCGCGCCGGAGCGCCTCCCCGAAGCTCTCCAGGGCGCTGGCGAAGCCGGCGGCCGTCCGCTGATTGCAGGCGTGGCGGCCCTTGAGGTAGGCGTCGAAGGCCTGCGGATCGACCGGCCGGGCCTCCGCCAGGCGCCGCTGGTCCGCGGGCTCGAGCGTCACCTGGATCTCCCGGCTGATCGCCCGCGCCACCTCGTTCTGGAGCGACAGGACGTCGCTCAGGTCGCGCTCGTAGCTGCGCGCCCAGAGCTGCTGCTCGGGCTCGGCGCGGATGAGCTGGGCCATGATCCGCACCCGGTTGCCCGCGCGCATCACCGAGCCCTGGACGATGTTGTCCACTCCGAGCTCGCGGGCGATCTCGGGCAGGGACTCGGACGAGCCCTTGTAGCGCATCACCGACTGGCGCGAGATCACGCGCACGCCCTGGATGTCGGACAGCGAGGCGATCAGGGCGTCGGTCATGCCGTCCACGAAGTATTCGGGGTCCTTCGAGAAGTTGCCGAGGGGTAGCACGGCGAGGCCGGGCCGCCGGCTGGCGGCGACCGCTCCGACCTCTCCGGCCGCGGCCCTGTCCGGGCCGGTGAGGAAGTGCTCCAGCCGCGGCCGGGTGGCGGCGAGCGTGACGACCAGGCAGCAGGTCCCGGCGAGAGCCGCTGCCGGGGCACCCCAGCGGCGGCGCAGCCGGTCCAGGGGACCCGTTTGCGTGGGAAACGAGAGGGCGGGCGTGGAGAGCCCGACGGAGAGGGCCCGCAGGCTCAGGCGCAGCTCGCGGGCGGTCTGGATGCGGCGCGCCGCGTCCTTTTCGAGGCAGCCCACGATGAGGTTGTCCAGGATCTCGGGCAGCCGGGGGTTGAGGCTGGACGGTGCCGGGGGCGTGTCGCGCAGCACGGCCGCGAAGGTCTCGCTGGCCGCCTCGCCGTGGAAGGGGCGGCTTCCCGTGGCCATCTCGTAGAGCAGCACGCCGAAGGAGAAGATGTCCGTCCGGTGATCGACGGGCCGGCCGAGGGCCTGCTCCGGCGACATGTAGGCGGGCGTGCCGATGACGAAGCCGGTGCCGGTCAGGTTCTCCTCGTCGACCAAGGCGCCTTCGACGATCGTGGCGGCGTCGCCGGGCTCGGACTTCGCGATGCCGAAGTCGAGCACCTTGACGCGATCCGCCTGGTTGACCATCACGTTGGCGGGTTTGAGATCGCGGTGCACGATGCCGCGCTCGTGGGCGGCCTCCAGGGCTTCGGCGAGCGGCGCGGCGATCTCCAGGAGGCGGCGCAACGGCAGGCCTTCCGGAGGGATCAGGCTGCTCAGGATCTTGCCCTGCACCAGCTCCATCGTCAGGAAGTGCAGCCCCTCGTGCTCCTCGACCGAGTAGATGGTGACGATGTTCGGATGGTTCAGGGCCGCGACGGAGCAGGCCTCCCGCCGGAAGCGCTCCACGCTGTGCGGACGCAGGGCATGCTCCGGGGAGAGGACCTTGAGGGCGACGTGCCGGTTCAGCCGGGTGTCCGCGGCCCGGTAGACCTCGCCCATCCCCCCGGCTCCGAGCCTCTCGAGGAGCCGGTAACTTCCGATCCAGCGATCGAGCACAGGCCGATCCTCCCTGGTCAGGTCCTCCCCTGCTCAGCACCTCTGCCGCTGGAAACGAAAGAAAGACAGTATAACCGAGTTGCCTTCATAGAGGGAGTGGGACGAGACCGCTCGATCTTTCACCCTCGCCCCGTCAGGCCCTCGCCAGCCGCGCCGTGAAGTGGCGCAGGTGCTGGGGCTCTTCCACGATGCGGAGGCCGCGGAGCTTGTGCCGGCGGTCGGCCACGAGCTCGGCCACTTCGATCAGGTAGTCGATGTGGCTCTGCGGTGAGCAGGTCGATGAGGATGTCGTCGGCGGGGATGCGGAAGAGGTTCCAGTCGGCTTTCCGGAGGATCGCCACGCGCTCTTCGCGGGTGGTCATCCGCAGCGGCTCGACCGTCTTGATGCGGAAGGGCTCGATGATGGTTTTCACGGAGGCGAGCGTATGGAAAAGGACGAAGGACACCAAGGACAACAAGGACTCCAAGGACACCAAGGACAAAGAAGCCCGGCTTTGCTGTCCTTGAGGTCCTTGGTGTCCTTGAGGTCCTTGGCTGCTCGGCCTACCCCCACCGCAGCTCCCCGGCCGGCGCGTGCACCCTGACCTCGCGCTTCGCCAGGGCGGCCTCGGGATCTTCCCGGAAGCGCTTCACGGCCGCTTCGGGATCTCCGGCCTCGCCGGCTGCGATGCCCACCCAGCGGTTGCGGCCGCTGCGCTTGGCCGCGTAGAGCCCGAGGTCCGCGAGGTCCACGACCTCCTCCCAGCCGATCGCGCGGGGCTGCGCCGGGGCGAAGGGCCAGGCCGCGAAGCCGATCGAGCAGGTCCGTTCGAGGACCGTGCCGTCTTCGAGGCGGAAGGCGTGGCCCGCGATCGCCGCGCGGATCTTCTCCGCGATCTCGGGCGCGCTGGCACGATCGACGAAGCGCACCACCACGAGGAACTCCTCGCCGCCCCAGCGCACGACGTGGTCCGAGGCCCGGACCACCGAGCGCAGCACGGCCGCGGTCTGGATGAGCACGGCGTCGCCCGCGGCGTGGCCCCAGGTGTCGTTGACGCTCTTGAAGTGGTCGAGGTCGAGGAGGAGAAAGATCAGGTCTTCGCTCTGCCGCAGGGCCAGCTCCAGGTCCGCGGCGATCGTCTGCTCCAGGAAGCGGCGGTTGCGGAGCTGCGTCAGCGGGTCGGTGAGGCTCGCCTCCTCGATGCGCGCATAGGCCTCCCGGAGCTCCAGCGTGCGCTCGCGGACGATCCGCTCGAGCTCCCGGCCGCGGGCTTCCAGGCGGCGGACCCGCAGCCGGTAGCCGACATAGGCAAAGCCCATGACGAGGAGCATGGCCAGGGCGCGGAACCCGGCCGTTTGGTAGAACGCGGGGAGCACCTTCACCGGCATGCGGATCTCGTGCGGGCTGAAGCGCCCGACGCGGTTCGTGCCCTGCACCCTCAGCATGTAATCCCCCGGCGGCAGACTGGTGTAGCCGAGGGAGCGCTGCGCGGCGTCGGCCGGGCTCCACCCGGGGTCGAACCCCTCGAGCCGGTAGCGGTAGGCGTTCTTCTGCGGCGCCGTGAAGTCGAGCGCCGCGAAGTCGAGCCGGAAGCCCCTCTCCCGCGGCGCGAGGGTCAGCCGGCCGAGCCGCGCGGCGCCCGGCCGCTCGACGCCGTCGACGCGGAGCGCGGTGGCGACCACGGGCGGCGCGTAGGTCCAGGGAGCGATCCGGTCCGGCCGCACCAGCAGCAGGCCCTCGGGCGAGCCGAAGAGCAGCGTGCCGTCCGCGGTGCGCGAGCGGCTGGCGATGAAGAAGCTGCGGAAGTCGCAGCCGTCGGCCGGCCCGAGCTCCCGCCAGCTCCAGGTGCGGGGGTCCACGCGGAGGCGCGGCCCGAGCCAGACTTGGCCCTGGGCGTCCTCGATCAGCGACTCGACCGGCGCGGGCGGCCGTCCGAGCCGGGCGGCCACGGCTTCGAAGCGGGCGGTGCGGCCGTCCCACGACTTCAGGAGCGCCGCGCCGCCCGGCGTGGCGACCCAGAGCCGGCCGCCGGAGTCGGCCAGGAGGTCGGGGACCCAGTTGTCCGGCAGGCTGTCGCGGCGGATCCGGACCGCGGTTCCGCGCACGGGATCGAAGGCGTCGAGGCCGCTGTCCGTGCCCACCCAGAGCGTGCCGCGCGCGAAGGCGATCGCCTCGACCGCGTGGCCCGAGAGCGTGGCCGGATTTCCGGGATCGTGGCGGAAGACGGAGATCTGCAGGGAGCGGGGATCGATGCGCGCCAGCCCTTCCGCGGCACCGGCCCAGAGAATGCCGTCCGGTCCGAACGTCATGGCCCGGATGGGTCCGCCGGGCAGCCCGGTCAGCCGCTCGAAGGACCCGTTCTTCCAGCGGTGGAGGAGCCCGTTCAGCGTGGCGACCCAGACCGTGCCGTCGCGCGCCTGGGCGAGGCAGGTCACCGATCCGTCGGACAGCGCGCCCGGGTCCGCGGGATCGGGACGGTGGCTGCCGGTCCGGCGTCCGGCAGCGTCGAGGATGTCGATGCCGTTGCCGTCGGTGCCGACCCAGATCGAGCCGTCCTGCATCTCGAGCGCCCGCACGGCCGCGGCATGGCTGAGCCCCTCCGGCCGCTCCGGGCTGTGGCGGAGCGTGCGGAAGGCGCGCGCCGCGGGATCGTGCCGGACGATCCCCTGGCCCCAGGTGCCCACCCATACCACGCCCGAGCGGTCCACGAGCAGGGCGCCGATCCGGTCGCCGCCGACCGTGTTCTCGAGCGTCGGGTCGTGCCGCAGCCGGTCGACGATCTCCAGGGAGCCCGGCTCCACGACGTCGACGCCGCCGCCGAAGGTCGCGATCCAGATCTCGCCCCGCGTCGCCTGGGCGATGCCGTAGACCCAGAAGTGGCTCAGTCCCTGGAGCCGGCGCAGGCTCCCGGTCCGGGGCTCCAACACCGCCGCGCCATGCTCCGTGGTGCCGATCCAGATCCGCCCGCGGGAGTCCTCGAAGAGCTTGCCCACGAACTGGCCGGCGAGCTCCGGAGCGACCCGGTCGAAACCCTTTCCTTCGCGCCAGACCTGGAGCCCGTCGCGCCCTCCCACCCAGACCTGACCCCGGCGGTCCACGAGAAGGGCGCGGACGCGGTCGTCTGCGAGGCTCCCCGGATCGCCGGCCGCGTGGCGGAAGTGGTCGATGCGGCCGGTGCGCGGGTCGAGCCGGTCGAGCCCCTCGTAGGTCGCGACCCACAGGCGGCCGGAGCGGTCCTCGGCGAGGCCCTCGACCCGGTCGTGCGACAGGCTGCCGGGGTCCCGGGGATCGTGGCGGTGGCGCGTGAACGTCTCGGTCGCCGGATCGTAGACCGACAGGCCGCCACTGAACGTCCCGGCCCAGAGCCGGCCATCGGAGGCGGCGAGGAGCGTGCGCACGTAGCTGCCGCCCAGGGTGCGCGGGTCCCCGGGGTCCGAGCGGTGGACCCGGAACGCGTAGCCGTCGTAGCGCACCAGCCCGGCCTGCGTGCCGATCCAGAGGAAGCCCTCGCGGTCCTGGGCGAGCGCGGTGCACAGATGCGCGGGCACGTCGTCGGGGATCGGGACGCGATGGAAGGAGATGAGCCCGGCAGGCAGGGGCGAAGCCCCTCCTGTCGTGGCCAGGAAGAGCGCCAGGATGGCGATCAGAGAGGACGGGCGCCGCATCGCGTTCCGGGGATGGTAGCTTACCGGATACACTCACGGCGAGCCATGTTGGAAGCCATCAACGCCCGCGAAGCGGAGCTGGTCCAGGCCTCGGACGGGGAGCTGCGCGAGCGCGCGGCCCGCCTGAGGGGGCAGGCGGAGCTCCCGGATGTCTTCGCCCTGGTGCGCGAGACCGCCCGCCGGGTGCTCGGCGAGCGCCCCTACGACGTCCAGATGCTCGCCGGCATCGCGCTCCACCAGGGCAAGCTGGTCGAGATGCAGACCGGCGAGGGCAAGACGCTCGCGGCCGTGGCTCCGGTGGCGCTCAACGCCCTCTCCGGCCTGGGCGTGCACGTGCTCACCTACAACGACTACCTGGCCCGCCGCGACGCCGGGTGGATGGGGCCGGTCTACGAGCGGCTCGGGCTCACGGTCGGCTGCATCCAGGAGGGGCTCTCCACCGCGGAGCGGCACCGGGCCTACCGCTGCGACGTCACCTACCTGACGGTCAAGGAGGCCGGCTTCGACCTCCTGCGCGACGGCCTCTGCCTCGATCCTTCGGGTCAGGTGCACCGGCCCTTTCATCTGGGACTGGTGGACGAGGCCGACTCGCTCCTGATCGACGAGGCGCGCATCCCGCTGGTCATCGCCGGCACGCTCGACGAGATCGGCGTCGATCTCGGGCGCCTGGCCGCCATCGCCCGCCAGATGGAGCGGGGAGCCGACTACGACACCGACGAGTACGCGTACAACGTCTTCCTGACCGACCGCGGCATGCACCGGGCGGAGCAGCTCCTGGGCTCCGGAAACCTTTTCGAAGGTGAAAACATCCGGCTCCAGGCCGAGCTGCGCAACGCGCTGCACGCCGAGGCCCTGCTCAAGCGCGACGTGGACTACATCGTCCGCGACGGCCGCATCGAGCTGGTGGACGAGCTGACCGGCCGGGTGGCCGAGAACCGCCACTGGCCCGACGGGCTGCAAGCCGCGCTGGAGGCCAAGGAGGGGCTGCGCTGGCAGCCGGAAGGAAAGATCTTCGGCTCGATCACCGTCCAGCACTTCCTGCGGAAGTACCCGCGGCTCTGCGGCATGACCGGCACGGCGAGACCCGCCGCCGCCGAGCTGGCGGAGATCTACGACCTCGAAGTGGTGGAGGTGCCGCCGAACCGGCCGTGCATCCGCGTCGATCATCCCGACGTGATCCATGCCACCCGCGAGGCCAAGCGGCGGGCGCTGCTCGACGAGATCGCCGCCAACCATGCCACGGGACGGCCGATCCTGGTGGGCACGGTCAGCGTCGAGGAGTCGGAGAGCCTCGCCGCCGATCTGCGCCAGGGGGGAATCCCCTGCCGGGTGCTCAACGCGAAGAACGACGCCGAGGAGGCCGCGATCGTGGCCGAGGCCGGAGCGCTGGGCGCAGTCACCATCTCCACGAACATGGCGGGGCGCGGCACGGACATCCGCCTCGGAGGCGAGGAGGTCCTGGCGCTCGGCGGGCTCTACGTGCTTGGCACGAACCGGCACGAGAGCCGGCGCATCGACGACCAGCTCCGCGGCCGGGCCGGACGCCAGGGCGATCCCGGCTCGTCCCGCTTCGTCATCAGCCTGGAGGACAGCCTGCTCCAGCGCTGCGGCATCGAGAGGCTGCTGCCTTCGAAGGTCCTTCAGCGGCTGAGAACGGGGGAGTCGAATACCGTCGACCATCCGGCGGTGCGGCGCGAGGTGGCGCGCGTGCAGCGCATCGTCGAGGGGCAGCACGGCGACATCCGCAAGCGGCTGCTCTCCTACTGGCAGATCCTCGAGCACCAGCGCGGCGAGCTCCAGGCCTGGCGCCAGGAGGTGCTCGAAGGCCGGCCGCAGACGCTGCTCGCGGAGCGCTGCGCGGCGCGCTGGGCGCAGCTCTGCGACTCCTTCGGCGAGGGGCTGCTCCGGGAGATCGAGCGCAGGATCACGCTCGTCCTCATCGACCGCTGCTGGAGCGACCATATCGCCGAGATGCAGGCGGTGCGCGACGAGGTCCATCTCGTCCAGCTCGGAGGCAGGGATCCCTTCGCCGAGTTCTACCGCACCGCGGGAGCCTGGTTCGAGGCGCTCGTGGACCGGATCGACGACGCCATCGTCGAGACCTTCGAGCGCATCGAGGTCACGGCGGCCGGGGTGGACTGGGAGCGCGAGGGGCTGCGTGGCCCCTCCTCGACCTGGACCTACCTGATCAACGACAACGTCTTCGGCAACAACACCTTCCTGACCCTGGCGAACCGCCCCGGCTTCGGCCTGTGGGCTATCCTTCTCTGCTGGTGGATCCTGGTCCCCTGGGCCCTGGTCCTGCGCTGGCAGCGCCGGCGGGATGACAAACGAACCGAGGAGGACCCGACGTGAGCACGATTCCCATGATGTTTCTCGCCATGGCCCTGTTGAACCAATCAGCCCAACCGGCTCCGGCTCCGGCCCCGGCGGGGCCGCCCGCCGAGCCGACGGCCGGGCAGAAGTTCAAGAACATCAAGGTCCTCAAGGACATGCCGGCGTCGCAGCTGATGCCGGTCATGCACCTCATGCGCTCGGCGCTGGGCACGCGGTGCGACTTCTGCCATGTGGCCGAGGGCAACCAGTACGAGCTCGATACGAAAGAGGAGAAGGAGACCGCGCGCGAGATGATCCGCATGGTCTTCGCGATCAACAAGGAAAACTTCGAGGGGCGCACCGCCGTCACCTGCAACACCTGCCACCGCGGGCAGGAGCACCCGATCAACACGCCGGCGATCGGCCAGGCCCAGTTCGACGACACGACCCACGGCTCCAGCCATCACGGACCGCAGGAGGCGCTCCCGTCGGCGTCCGAGGTGCTCGACCGCTACATCCAGGCGCTCGGCGGGCGGGCCGCCCTGGAAGGCGTCAAGAGCCGGGTCTCCCGCGGAACGCTCCTGCACATGAAAGTGATCGGTGCGGGCACGCCGAAGGCGCAGGCGGTCAACCGCGGCCAGGAGGATCCGATCGAGATCGTGCAGCAGGTCCCTGACCGGGCGACCGTGACCCTGGGCGCGCCCCCGGAGCAGACGGTCCTCCGCGTGGAGGGCGCCTCCGGGACGATGAAAGGGCCCCGGGGCGAGCGCCCGATGTCGCCGCAGGAGGTCGCCGTCATCGCGGAGCAGACCGACCTGCGCAACCCGCTCAAGCTGCGGGAGCGGGCCGACAAGGCGCGGGTCCTCCGCCGCGAGCCGATCGAAGGGAAGGAGATGCTCGTCCTTCGCATCCGGGAGGACGACGGCACGTCGCGGCTCTTCTACTTCGACGCGGCGACCGGCCTCCTGCGCCGGCAGGTCATCAACCGGCCGACCGTGCTGGGTCCCGATCCCGAGCAGACCGATTACGACGACTACCGTGCTGTCGGGGCGGTGAAGCTGCCGTTCCTCGTCAAGACCTCCTTCATCGACGACAACCACCTCGGCACGACGCGCAAGGTCGCGGAGGTCCGGGACAACGGTTAGCTTGCTACAGCGGCGCCACGTCCCCCCGCAAGCGCGTAAGGGCCACGGCGCGGATGCGAGGAGCCAGCGGATAGGACTCGGTGCCGGCGTGGATCACGATCAGCTCGTCCAGCTTGAGGCTCTCCAGGGCCGCGCGCATGGACGGGGTGACGCGGGGACTGCTGGTGAGCTTGAGCTCGAAGCCGCGGCGGAGGCTGCCGCGGCGGATCAGCAGGTCCAACTCGGCGCCGCTGTGCAGCTTCCAGAAGAAGCACTCCTCGGGACGCGCGCCGAGATGGGCCGTGATCTCGCCGATGGCGAAGCCCTCCCAGGAGGCGCCCACCTTCGGATGCTCGAGCAGGTCCTGCCGCGAATCGAGGCCCAGCAGCGTATGGAGGATGCCGCTGTCCGCGAGGTAGACCTTCGGGGACTTCACCTGGCGCTTGGCCACGTTCTCGTGCCACGGGTCCAGGCGCTTCGCCATGAAGGTGGAGCAGAGGGTGTCCAGGTAGCCGCGGACGGTCTTTTGCGAGACGCCGAAGGCGCGGGCCAGCTCCGAGCCGTTCCAGATCTCGCCGTGGTAGTGGGCGAGCATGGTCCAGAACCTCCGCATCGTGGTGGAGGGGAGCTGGATGCCGAGCTCGGAGAGGTCCCGTTCGAGGTAGGTGCGGATGAACTGCTGCCGCCAGAGGCCGCTCGCCGCGTCCGTCGGAGCCAGGAACGAGAGAGGGAAGCCGCCGCGCAGCCAGAGCGGCTCCACCCGTTCCAATCCCACCTCCTCCAGGCTCAGGCCTTCGAGCTCATGGTAGGCAATCCGGCCGGCGAGGGTCTCGGAGGTCTGGCGCAGGAGCTCGGGAGAGGCGCTCCCCAGCACCAGGAAGCGGGCCGGCGTTCCGGTCCGGTCCGCCAGGACCCGCAGGACCGGGAACAGCTCCGGCCGGAGCTGGATCTCGTCCAGCACGACCAAGCCCGTGAGGCCCTCCAGGGCGAACATGGGGTCCTCGAGGCGGTAGAGATGCCGGGGGTTCTCCAGGTCGAAGCGGGTCACCTCGCCCGCGAAATTGTCGGCGAGGGCCATGGCCAGGGTGGTCTTTCCCACCTGGCGTGCTCCGATCAGGCCGACGACGGGGAACTGTTCCAGCAGGCTGCGCAGGCGCGCGAGATGGCCGGGCCGCTGAATCATGCAGGCAGTCTACCTTGAAAATTGGGAGAGGCGCTCCCAATTTTCAAGGTAGATGGCGGCTTCAGAAGCAGACGCTCTGGATGATGTTGTACTCGCAGTCGAGCGTCACGCTGCCGATGAGGAGGCCGAAGGGCGGGCACTCTTCGTTGGGGTTGCAGCGGAAGCGGCCGATGGCGTTGACGGTGATGCCGAACTCGGGGCACTCGCAGAGGGCATCGACCTCCACGAAGAAGCCGGGGCCGGTGGGAGCGGCGATGCACTGGCCCAGCTCGCTGCGGGCGATTCCCTCGGCCCGCTGCTCGTTGCAGGTCGGACCCTGAGCCAGGGCCGGCAACGCAAGCAGGACGGCGAGGATGCAGGCAGCGCTTATCTTCTTCATGGCGATCCCCTTCATCAAATAGGATAGCACCGCAAGGCGCGGTCGGCGCTGCTTGAAGTCAGCCGAACCAGCCCTCGAAGCTGGCCGCGTTGATGAGTCGCACTCCGGGGATGCCGACGGGCGCGTGCGGATTCCGCGTGCGGCAGGCGACCCAGTGCTCCGGGGCGACACGGTCTGCAAGGAGGTCGCGCACCGCAAGCAGCGGCTTCAAGGATCGGGTGTCTCCGAGCACTTCCGCCCACTTGGCTTCGATCAGCCGCACGCGGGCATTCTGCTCGATCAGGAAATCCACCTCGATGCCGTGCGCGTCCCGCCAGAAGAAGACCTGGGCCGCTGATCCCGCGGCAGCGCGCGCGCGCAGGATCTGCCCCAGGACGAAGGTCTCCCAGACCGCGCCCGACAGGGGAGAGGCCGCCAACGCGCCGGGGCTTTCCAGGCCGAGCAGGAAGCAGAGAAGGCCCGTGTCGCGGAAGTACAGCTTGGGCGTCTTGATCAGCCGCCGGGTGGGATTGTTGAAGTAGGGCTCGAGCAGCACCACCTGGCTCGATGCTTCCAGGACGGACAGCCAGTCGCGGGCGGTCGTGCCCGCGATGCCCACGTCCCGGGCCAGCTCCGTCAGGTTCAGGAGCCGTCCGCTGCGCAGGGCGCAGGCGCAGGAACTCTTCCCCGCGCTCGTCGGCCTGGGCGGCCACCGAAGGAAGGTCGAGCGAGGCGAACGAGGCTGCGGGGAACAGGTGCCGCAGGAGGGTTGTCTTGCCGGTCTGCCGGCCGCCTGTCACCACCAGAGCTGGAAACTGCCGCGCCGAGGCGAGGACCTGGTCGGACAGCCGGCGATCGATCCACATGACCCCGGCAGTTTATAGCCTGGGAAGCTGGATAATCCAGCCTGGCAGGCTACGATCGTCCGGGGAAGCCCGGAGGACGATCGCTAGGCCCCCGGGGATTCCACGATCCGGTTGCGGATGGCGTAGCTCACGACCTGCGCGCGGTTGTGCAGGTGGAGCTTGTCCAGGATGTTCCGCACGTGGAACTTGACCGTGTTCTCGCTCACCCCCAGGTGCTTGGCGAGCTTGCGGTTCGAGGTGATCCCCTGGACCAGCAGCTCCAGAACCTCCAGCTCGCGCTCGGTCAGCGCGTCCGGGTCGTGGTGCTGGGATTGGCTCGCGCTCGGGCGGGCGAACTCCTGCAGGAGCTTGCGCGCCAGGGCCGGGGTGAGCGCCGGCTCGCCGCGGTTGATGCCCTCGAGCAGCGTGAAGAACTCGCTGGACTCCAGGTTCTTCAGGAGATAGCCCTGGGCTCCCGACTTGATGGCCTCGAACAGCTTGGCGTCCTCGTCCGAGGCCGTCAGCACCACCACCTTGACCTCGGGCTGGTCGGCGCTGATGAGGCGGGTGGCCGCCAGGCCGTCCATCTCGGGCATGGAGAGGTCCATGAGCACCACGTCGGGCTTGAGCTTGCGCGCCAGCTCCACCGCCTCGCGCCCGTTGCGGGCTTCGCCGAGCACGGTCAGGCCGTGGGCCTCGAGCAGGCTGCGGAGGCTGTCGCGGAACAGCGCGTGGTCGTCAGCGATCAGGACGTTCATGGCACCCCCTTGATCAGGAAGAAGACGGAGCGGGGATCTCGACGGTGACGCGGGTCCCCTGCCCCGGAGTCGAGTCTAGTCGAACGGTGCCGCCGATGCTCTCGGCGCGCTCCCGCATGGTCGCCAGGCCGAAGCGCGGGAACTCGGCCCGGCCGAGCAGCTCGGGGTTGAACCCGAGGCCGTCGTCCTGCACCGTGGCCACGATTTTTCCGTCCGTCTGCTGGAGCGCGACGTCCACGTGCTTCGCCTGGGCGTGCTTGCGGACGTTGGCGAGCGACTCCTGCACGATCCGCTGGAGCTGGAGCTCGGCGTTGGCGGACAGGTGGACGTCGCGGTCCACCCGGATGCGGCAGGTGATGCCGTGCTGGGCCTCCCACGAGCGGACGTAGTCGTGGACCGCGTCGCCCACCGAGCGCCCCGGCACCGAGGCGTTGCGCAGCCCGATGATTGACTCCCGCACGTCGCCGTAGACCTCGCGGGCCGCGGCGGCGAGCTGGTCGAGATGCCGCGTCGCCTCCTCGGGCCGGTCGGTGCGCAGGAACTCCTTGACCGCCTGGGCCTTGGTGTTGACATAGGCCAGCACCTGCGCGAGCCCGTCGTGCATCTCGTGCGCGATGCGCAGCCGCTCCTCGGCCACGGCGAGCGTGCTGAGCCGCTGGTGCAGGTAGGCGTTGTCGATCGCGATGGCCGCGGTCGTGGCGAAGCGGACGAGGGTCTCCTCGTCCTCCTGGGAGAACTCCGGGATCTCGTTCTTGTCCGCCAGGTAGAGGTTGCCCCGGAACGGCCCCTTGCACACGACCGGCACGGCGAGCAGCGACCGCATGGGCGGATGGTGGGGCGGGAAGCCGTGGGACCGCGGGTCCCGGGTGAGGTCCGGCATGCGCAGCCGCTGCCCCTCGTTGAGGACCACGCCGAGCAGGCCGTGGCCCACCGGCGGCGAGCCGAGACGGGCGCGCAGCTCGTCGGAGATGCCGCAGGTGACGAAGGACTCGATCCGGTTCTGCTCGTCGATGACCGAGATCGCCCCGTACTGCGCGTCCAGCAGCGCCGCGGCCTGGTCCACCACCCGCTGCAGCACCTTGTCCAGGGAGAGCTCGGCGTGGACGTCCTGGGTGGCCATGTGCAGCGACAGCAGCTCGCGGTTCTGGCGCTCCAGCCGCCCCTGCATGCGCTCGATCAGGGTGAAGACCACGCCGAAGAAGAAGAGCACGCCGGTGAAGATGGTGGCGTCCATGAGCAGCCGCCCCTGCCACGAGCGCAGGTAGGGGAGGAGCCAGTGGCGCACCAAGTCGACGAGCAGGACGAAGCCGACGGCCGCCACGATCGTCGCCCACTTGAGGCGGCGCAGAGTCTTCGGAGAGACTTCGAATTCCGGTTGAAGGCTCGGCATCCTGCTCGAATCTTAGCGGACTTTTGAGGACCCCGGCCTGCGGAGGGTGGTGATCCCGAGGATGGAGTAGATCGGGCACCAGCCGAGGGCGCCCGTCAGCAGCGGGACCCAGGCAAAGACGACGAGCGCGATCGCCCAGACGCCGTCCACGAGGTCGCTCCACCCCAGGTAGAGCATCGCGAGCCCGACGAGGACCCGCAGGATCCTGTCCCAGGCGGCGAGGTTGGAGAAGTCCTTGAGCATCTGGGGAAGCATGTGCCGGGGGATGCCGCCGCCACCACCCCCGGGGGGGTGGAATCGTTCCCCGTCCCACAGGGTAGGGTGGGGGGGGCCGAGCCGTGCTAGACTCGCCCCGTCCAGACGCACCTATCGGCCCCATGATCGTCCAGAAGCGCCATCTCGACGGGTTCACCCTCCTCAACGTGGAGGGTGTGATCAAGCTGGGCGAGAGCGCCCAGTTCTTCGCCCAGACCCTGGAGCGCACGCTCTCGGACGACCGCGGGCACGTCATCATCGACTTCTCCAAGATCAACTTCATCGACTCCACCGGTATCGGCGAGCTGGTCGGCTACCTGGGCCGGTTCCGCAACTCGAAGCGCGAGCTGATCCTGGTCAACCCGTCGGACCGCATCCGCAAGCTCCTTCAGGTCGCACGGCTCGACTCGCTGTTCCCCACCTACGACTCGGTGGAGGCGGCTCTCGCCGCCGAGCGCTAGGGTCCGGCCCTGTTCGCCCCGATCGCCACGGTCTTCCGCAGCGGCCTGCCCGAGTCCTGGCACTTCGGGGCCGTGGCCGCGGCCGTTCCGGAGGGCAGGACGATCGCGTTCCTGGGCGATCCGGAGGTCGCCACCTACCTGCGCTCGGCGGCGAAGCCGTTCCAGTGCCTCCCCCTGCTTCTCGCCGGCGGCGAGGAGCGCTTCGGCCTCACGCCCGCGGATCTCGCCCTGATCTGCGCCTCGCACAACGGCGATCCCGAGCACACCCGGGGCGCGGAGGACCTCCTCGCCCGCGGCGGCTTCGGAGTCGACGACCTCCTCTGCGGCGCCCACATCCCCCTGGGCAGGGAGAGCGCGCAGCGCATGCTCCGCGCGGGCGAGGAGCCCACGCCGCTCCACAACAACTGCTCGGGCAAGCACGCGGGCATGCTCCTGGCCTGCAAGCTGCTCGGGTTCCCTGCCGCGGACTACGTCGCTCCGGACCATCCGCTCCAGCGCCGCATCCTGGAGCACGTGCTGGAGATCTGCCGCGTGCCCCGCGAGCAGGTGGGGATCGGGATCGACGGCTGCAGCGTGCCGGCGTTCCACATGCCGCTCTCGGCCGCGGCCCGGGGCTACGCCGCCCTGGCCGATCCCCGGGCTGCCGGATTGCAGGCCGATGTGGCCGCCGCCCTGGACCGGGTGGCGCGGGCCATGACCTCCGAGCCGGGGATGGTGGCGGGGAGCGGGCGCTTCACGACGCGGCTCATGGAAGCGACGCGCGGCCGCGTGCTGGCCAAGGAGGGGGCGGAGGGGTTCTACGCCCTGGCGGTGCGCGGTCCGGTGGCCCTGGGCATCGCGGTCAAGATCGCCGACGGCGGCGAGCGCTGCCGCGACGGCGTGGTGCTCGACGTCCTGCGCGAGCTCGGCTCGCTCGCCGGCGCCGAATTCGAGGAGCTGGCGGAGCACCACGCGCGCCCGATCCTCAACGCCCGCGAGGTCCGGGTCGGCGAGATCGTGCCCGACGTGGATCTTGAAGAGGTGTAAACTGCGGCCGATCATGAACATGCGTAGAGCGCTCGCCCTGCTCCTCCTGAGCCTGGTCCTGCTGCCAGGCTGCCGCGCCTTCCGCAACCGCGAGCGTCCGCCGTTCCGCAAGGTGAGCCCTCCCATCGCGTTCGAGATCCTGCGCGACAGTCCGGACGTCCTGATCCTGGACCTGCGCACGCGCCAGGAGTTCCTGGGCGACACCGGCCACATCTACCGCGCCCGCAACATCCCGCTGGAGCGGCTCCCGGACCGCATGCTGGAGATCGACCCGTTCCGGGAGGACACGTTCCTCGTCTACTGCCGGGAGGGCGATACGTGCGGCGAGGAGGGGATGGCGATCCTGGCCTCCAGCGGCTTCGAGAACGCCATCCTGATCGAGGGCGGGATCGACGGCTGGATCCGCTTCGGCTTCCGCACCGTGCTGCCGGCCAGCGCCGGCGAGACGGACGGCCCGGCAGGCGCCGCGAGCTTGCCCCCGCCCGGCTGATGGGCTAAAAAGACGCTTTCAACGATTGGAGATTCCATATGACCGTTTCCACTCCTTCCTCGACTACCGAAGCCCTGCGGGAGATGAAAGAGGCCCTGGGGGACCGGATCCTGCTCGACGAGGAGGTCCGCACGCTCTACCGCTCCGACTTCGGCCGGATGGTGGACCGCCTGCCCGGCGCCGTGGCCCGCTGCTGCTCGGCCGAAGAGGTGGCCGAGGTGGTCCGCTTCTGCCGTGACCGCCGCATCCCGATCGTGCCCCGCGGCCAGGCCCACACCCAGAGCGGCCAAGCCACGACCGACACCGGCGTGGTGCTCGACACGGCCTCCATGCAGACCATCCACGAGATCGACGAGGCGGGCGAGACCGCCACGGTCGACTCCGGCGTGGTCTGGCGCCAGCTCGTCCACGCCACCACGGAGCGCGGGCTGGTGCCGCGGGTGCTGACCAACAATCTGGGCGTGTCGATCGGCGGCACGCTCTCCATGGCCGGCCTGGGGGTCGCGAGCTTCCGCTACGGCACCCAGGCGGACAACGTGGACGAGCTCCAGGTCGTCACGGGCGCCGGCGAGATCGTGACCTGCTCGCGCGAGCAGAACCGCGAGCTCTTCGACATGGTGCGCTGCAGCCTCGGCCAGTTCGGGATCATCACCCGCGCCAAGGTCCGCCTGCGCCGCTTCAAGCCGATGGTCCGCAAGTACTACCTGCTCTATGACGACCTCGGCGCCCTGATGGAGGACGCGAAGAAGGTCATGGACCCGGGGAATTCGACCTTCTCTTCGCTGGAATCCTGGTGCACGCCGTGCTTCCAGGGCATCAAGAAGATCGGCGAGGGCATGGAGCTGCGGGAAGGGGTGCAGACCTTCGCCTACTGGATGTTCCCGCTCCACCTGACGGTCGAATTCGAGCCCGGCCAGGAGCCGGACACGGCCGAGGTGCTGAAGGGCCTGAATCCATACCGGCACCTGGAGACGAGCGACTTCCAGCAGCTCGAGTTCTGCGAGCGCATGGACCCGGTGTTCACGCTCTGGCGCCGCGGCGGCTACTGGGACATGGCGCACCCCTGGATGGAGACCACGCTGCCCTGGGACACGGCGCGGGAGTACATCGAGTCGGCGCTCGCGATCACGCCGCCGCAGGCGCTCGGGCCGGGCGGCCACGTGCTGCTCTGGCCGGCGCGCACCGCGGCCTCGGACGTGCCGCTCTTCATGCATCCGGAGGGCGAGTACGTGATGGGCTGGGGCATCCTCCCCGGCGTACCGCACGAATTCCTGGACATCGCCCTTGCGAACCTCGACATGGCGAGCGAGCTCTCGATCCACTACGGCGGCAAGCGCTATCTCTCCGGCTATGTGACCTTCGACACGGCCGAGAGGTGGGCCGCTCACTACGGGGATCAGTGGGAGAGGGTGAAGGCAGCCAAGAAGCAGTTCGACCCGGACGGGATCCTGGGCGCGGGCTTCGTGCAGTACGAGTAGAGGGGAAACGGGAGGGGGCGGCCACAAGGGCCGCCCCGGGATCAGTTCGGGTAGCGGTCGTCGTACCGGTTCCGGTCGCGGTCGTAGTAGCCGTACTCCTCGATCCGGTTGCGGAACTGGCGCGGGCGGCGGCCCACCCAGTTGTCACGGTCGCCGAAGCGGCCGCCGTCGTAGTTCTGGTGGTAGTAGACGGCCTGGTGCCGGCGGTCCGCCCACAGGGCCGTCACGTCGGTGATCTCGAAGGCGGTGCCTTCCCAGTCGCAGTAGCCGCCGTCGACCACCCGGCCGACCACCCGGGCGTGGTCGCCGGTGCGCAGGCCGTAGGTGTTGCCCACGAGCATGTAGAGGTCGCCGTTGTCGTCCCGCAGGGCCTGGCACTCGTAGCCCTCGTTGGTGAGGTAGCCGTCCACCGCGATCGTGTCGCCCCGGCCCCAGCTGCGCCCGCCCGAGTAGTTGCGGTAGCGGTTGTTGGAGCGGTCGTAGTAGCGGCCCCGCGGAGTGGCGTACCGCTGGGCGTTGGCCCGGCGCTGCAGCTCGGTCCGGCGCTGGAGCTCCGCACGGCGCTGGACCTCGGCCTGACGGCTCAGCTCGGCCTGCCGGAGCTGACGGTTGCGCTCGAACTGCCGATTGAGGTTCGCCTGGCGCTGGACCTCGGCCTGGCGGCGGACCTCGGCCCGCTGGCTCGCGGCGCGCCGCTCGGTGGCACGCTGGCGGTTCAGCTCGGCCTGGCGCTGGGCCGCGGCGCGCTGCTCCTGACCCCGATTGCTCCGGGCCTCCTGCTTCTGGTTGTGCTTCTGCCTCTCGGCACGCTCGGCCTTCTTCTCATTCTTCTGGTTCTTGTCCGCCCGGTCCGAATGAGCATTCCGACCCGGCGAAGGGGCGGCGTAGCTGTTCACCGGCAGCGCCAGGGCCGCCGACAGCAGCAATACCGGCCCGAAGACCTTCGCGAGCGGCTTGGATTTGCTGGTGTTCATCGCTGTTGCCTCCTGGTTGTGTCGGCCCCGGTCGGGCCGCGTCTGCCAGCCCTATACAGCAAGGCATATGCCATCGGCGTAAGTCTTTACCGGACAGTGTTTTTCCTCTTTATTCCCGGAAGATCCGTCCTGTCATGAGGACGGGCGTGGACACCTCTGTGATACCCTCCCGCGCCATGACCAAGACGATCATCCGCATCGCCCACAGTCCGGACTCGGACGACGCGTTCATGTTCTACGCGCTGACCCAGGGGCTGCTCGATACCGAAGGGCTGGAGATCCGGCACGTCCTCCAGGACATCGAGACGCTGAACCAGGCCGCGTTCCAGGGCACGTACGAGATCACGGCGCTCTCCTTCCATGGCTATGCCCGCTTGGCCGACCGCTACCAGCTCATGCCCTCGGGCGCGAGCTTCGGCGACGGCTATGGCCCGGTCGTGGTCTCCCGCACGCCCAAGGGCCGGGCGGACCTCGTGGGCTGCCGGGTGGCGATCCCTGGGGAGCTGACCACCGCGAACCTGGTGCTGCGCCTCTGGCAGCCCGAGGTGCGCACGGAGATCGTGCCGTTCGACAAGATCCTCGACGCCGTGGTCGAGGGTGAGGTGGATGCCGGCGTCGTCATCCATGAAGGACAGCTCACCTACGGCGACCTCGGTCTCCGCGCCGTGGAAGACCTCGGCGTCTGGTGGAAGGAGGAGACCGGCGGACCGCTCCCCCTGGGCGGCAACGGCATCCGGCGCGACCTCGACCCGGCGCTCAAGGTGCGGCTCTGCCGGCTGCTGACCGAGAGCATCGCCTACGGCCTCGACCACCGGGACGAGGCGCTCGACTATGCCATCCGCTACGCCCGCGGGCTGGAAGACGACCGGGAGCGCTCCGACCGCTTCGTGGGCATGTACGTGAACGACTGGACCCGCGGCTATGGGGAGGCCGGCCGGCGGGCCGTGCAGCTCCTCCTCGACCGGGGCCATGAGGCGGGCCTCCTGCCGCAGCGGGTGGTGGCCGAGTTCATCGACGTATGACCCGCCCCGGCGCCCTGGTCTTCGACCTCGACGGCACCTTGATCGACTCCCGGCGCGACATCGCGACCGCGCTCAACCGGCTGCGCACCGAGCTCCGCCTGCCGCCGCTGGCGCTCGACCAGGTGGTCACGATGGTGGGGGAGGGGGCGAAGGTGCTGGTGCGCCGGGCGCTGGCCGACTGGCACGGGGAGCCGACCAAGGCGATCCTGAACCGCTATCTCTCCTACTACGAGGAGGTCTGCCTGGATACGACCGTCCCCTATCCGGGGATCGGAGAAATGCTGGCGGAGCTGGCACCCACGTACCGCATGGCCGTGCTGAGCAACAAGGGGGAGAGGTTGTCGGTGGAGATCCTGGAGGGTCTGGACCTGGCCTGGCGCTTCAAGGAGATCCTCGGCGGGGACAGCCTGCCGACCCGCAAGCCCAGCCCGGCCGGCCTGAACGCGCTCGCCGACCGTTTCGACGTGCCGGTCGAGCGCCTGATGCTGATCGGCGACTCGCGCATCGACGCCGAGACCGCCAGGAACGCCGGCTGCGCCTTCGCGCTCGTCGAGTGGGGATTCCAGCGCTCCCCGGGCGCGGACGGCCTGGACGCCGACCTCCTCGTCTCCTCGCCGGAGGAGCTGGTGCAGAAGCTCGTGGTGTGACGGGGCCCTGGCGGTGTTTGGCGCGGGTAGGCATGGCTACCCGCCGGGTAGACCCCTTATCCCTTGGGTAGGCCCCTCTGCCCGCTGGGTAGACCCCCTCACCCCTTGGGTAGATGCCTCTACCCCTTGGGTAGATGCCTCTACCCGTTGGGTGGTAGCGTCCCAACACTGTGTTGGTTCAGGAGATGCGCAATGAAGCCGGCAGGCCCGGCAGGGGGGAACCATGCTCGAAGAAGAGGACCTGGCGTCCCGGCGGATTCACCGCCGCCGCCGGATCGCGGAGGCTCGGCGCCGCCTCCAACTGCAACGCGAGGGCAAGCCCTGGGAGCCCCGCCCCTACCCAGGGGAGGAGTATACCCCTCCGGAGCCGGAGCCCGAGCCGGAGGGCCAAGCCTTGCGTGAGCTGGTCCTGGTCCTGGAGGCGCCTCCGGAATGGACCCTCTTGGCCGCCGAGCTGTCAGCGGCGGCCGCGTTCGCCAAGCTTGCGCAGGAATGTTTGGATCGAGCCACTGAGATCCTTCTCGACATCCCCAACCCTTCGGGCTCCCCGGTTGGCGTCGTCGACGGCGCGTTGAAGCCCGGCGAAACCCTCCCCGCCGAGAACAACCCTCTGGCCGCAGGGGCAGACTAGGCGCCCGTCCGGAGTTACATCTTGAGCCCTGAACTCCAATTGCCTCTCGCACTCAGGGCAGGTCAGCATTACGACTGCCATGAAAGATCCCGGCTCGCCCTCTGCTCGAAAGCTAGCCTTCAGGTCCGGTTCCGGCTCATCTTCTGCCATGTAGTGTCCCCTTCCCTTCCCATTGTACCAACCGAGACGGGTAGAAGCGTCCGAGCGCTGACCGGCCCGCTTGGCGGGTTGGTACGGGAAGGGATAGGCTCAGGCGGATGGCCTGGAATCTTGGGAAGACCCTGCGGGATGAGGGCCGATTGGTCCTCCGGTACATCCGGGAGGTTAGACAGCACCAGGGCGCTCTGCTCTCCGGCACGGTCGTGGCTGGGCTCATGAGCCTAGCGGTTGCCTTTCTGGAGTGGTCCAATCGAGAGGTTCCGAGTTGGGCATACGTCACGCTGTTCGTGACCCTTGTCGTCATAGCTCAATACCTAGCTTGGCGCGCCCTGGCCAAGCGCCACGACGCAGAGGAGCCCGAAACGCCCCCGGGGTTTGTTGTGACCACAGCGAGGCCGAAAGAGGCCCGGGTTTCGGCGTTTGATCGGGGGCCGGACGGGCTCGTTGCCACAGTCCAGATCGCCACCCCCGCGCCGGTCCGCATTGACCTGTTCGTGCTTTGTAGCGCTCCGATTCTTGCCGGGGACCTTCAATACAGGATTCATTTTGAGACCGACCGGGGAACGCTGCACAACGTTGGCTTCCAGGCGCAGTTGGACGTGCTACGTCCTCGCTATGGGGTGTTCCGGATGCGTGGCGAAGAGGTAAGCGCGGGGAACTCGTTCGAGATTCGCATTTACAGCAAGTCGGAAATCCAGTTGCAAAAGCTTGACGTTGAGCCGATCAACGGCGTCACGCCGCCAAGAGATCTGCCACTGACCACGGTTTCCGGACAAGCCCCGCCGCCATAGCGGGAGTGCAGCCCTTGAGCGTCCGGTGGCACCAAGTGAAGTTGTAGCTCGCCACGAACAGGGCAACCGCCGCCTTCAGGTTGTCCCGCTTCTTTGAGAAGCCCGTGGTCAAGCGGGTGAACCGCCGGGACATCATGCGGACGTGAAGGTTCAGCCGCTCGACATGGCTGGTGCAGACCCGGGACTCTTCCGGCTCGCCGGAGATGACCCGCTTCTCAGTCGCTATTATGGACGGCGGGGAGTACCGCCGTTCGCTATCCAGTCCCTCACCCGAGAAGGTTTTGATGATCTGGGCATAGTCGATCTGCCCGCCAAGGTGCTGCTCCAAAGCCCCGAGGTAGCCGTCGAAGCCGTCCGTAGAGATCTGGAAGCGCTCGCCGTTGACCGCCGTCGAAAGCTTGGCCGCGAAGATGTTCGCGTCCTCGGAAGTGCGGCGCCCTACGTGGTGAGCAAGTAGAAGCTTCGAGTCCCGCTCCACAGCCAGGAAGGTATAGGCGTCGCCCAGCTCCGGGTCCGCGACCTGCTTCCGGGCCTTCGTCTTTTCCTTCATGCCCACGAAGGACCAGAGTTCATCGCACTGGACATCCGCGACGGGCACGGCCTGAATGAGCCGGCCGAGAAGGTCCGCGCACTTGCCGCCGACGACGCGGAGGAGCCGGCAAATCGTGTCGCGGTGAACGCCCGTCACGCGCTCTGTGGAGCGAATGGAGCTACCTTCGGTCAGGAGGGAGACGCAGAGGATGGCCTTGTCCATGGGGAGCCGCATCGAGCCAAGGGGACGCTCCGGGACCAGGGAGAAGGACACCTTGCAAGCCTTGCAGAACCGCCGCGGGTTGCCCTGGCGGTCCTTGCCCCAGCCAATCGTCCGACCGCCGCAGGTGCGGCAGGCGTTCGGGGCGGCGGTGGGGGTGGTGGCTTCCATGTGCTCTTCTCTCTACAGTCGGAAGTATTGCCGATGGCAATACAAATGTCAAGGGGTTTGATGAAAGAAATTTCCTTGACTTGCCCTGCCAGTGGATATACACTTCCGCGTATGAGCGAGAGCACCGCCAAGCGGCGCCATTCATCGAACCTGTTCATCCGTGTGACTCCCGAGCATGAAGAGTTGATCCGACAAGCCGCCGAGCTGGCCGGGACCAGCCTGTCCGACTGGATACGGGACAGGCTGGTCCGCACGGCCCGGCGAGAGATCGCTGAAGCCGCTCGGTATGAAGCGGCGGGGAAGGCTCCGGAGTAGCAGGCCAAGCTGCCAGCGATAGCGCGGACGGGGGGCGTTGAAGCAAGCCATAGCTTCCTCCCGGGGTATTGACCCGGGGAAGCCGCGGCTTTAGGATGAGACTGTCTAGGTGCTCATCCCAGGGGTGGCCGTAACTTTCCCCGGGTCGGTTTTAGAGAGCCCCGCCACCCGGCGGGGTTTTGTTTTGCTATCTCATTTTTTTGTCCTCTGAAACGCAAAACGCCCCGCCCGGCCTATTCGGCCGAACGGGGCGCAGTCCTTTCGCGGTAGCCCCGGCGTTCTCTACGTCTCGTGTCGAGTGTATCGCAGTAGGTACAGGCGGGGCAACCCCGAAGGATCGCCCCGCCGAAAATCTCAGGACTGCTCTGAGACGTGGCGCTCCACAGTAGCGGTTCCGCCGTGCTCATCCCGAGCGAAGATGGGGGCGAGTTCAGCGGCCAGGGCGCGGCACTGGCGAGCCGTCCGAAGCGTAGCGATGATCTGCCCCGTTCGGAGGTTGACCAGCGTGCGGGGCTTGTTTCGGTCTGGACCTGCGGCGCTGCCGCGGTAGTAGGCGAAGGGCGGGCTTACCAAGCCCCGCACCTTGACCTCCTGGCCCTCCAGGACGACGCAGAACACGCCCTTGTGCCAGGAGAGCGGGATAGGGCGCCCGGCCCTTGTGCGGGCCTCCAGGTAGGCGTCCAGGGCGCGGGATGCCCAACTCCCCACGGAGGCGAAGCCTTCCCCCTCCGCCGCCTGCTTCCAGCGGGCGGACTGCGGCATGGTGGCGCGGAGGGTGAAGCTTGCGACCTTCACAGCTTGCCGCCCTTCTCCAGGCGTTGCGCCAGCTCCAGGCGGGCCTGAAGTCGCGCCGCGTAGAAGTCTGCCGCCCGTGCAAGGAAGACGCCCAGGTGAGGCTTCATCGAGTTGATACGGGCGGCTTGATGCCAGCGGACAAGCTGCGCGCTTGTCGCCCTGGTGGTTAGGACGTGGTCGGCATGGTCAGGCCAGACACGGCGGCTCTTCTCCTGCCCCATGGCTACTTCCCCTTCTGGCGCTTCTGCCAGTCGAGAAAGAGGGTCACAGGGGTTTCCGTCACGGCTTCCTGGAGCACTTTCTCCAGGGGGGCGACGTGGTCCATGAGGGAGCACTCGATCGCGCCGCGCAAGGCGAACGTGAGCGACTCGGGAATGGCGCCCGTTCCCATGGCTTCCGCGTCCGGGGGATCGGGGAGACGGAAGTGGACCTCCTCCAGGAACCATCGAAGGAGCGCAACGAGCTCCAGGACTCGCTTCAGGATGCGCCGCGCTTCGGCTTCCTGCGGGGTGATGGGCGGGGCGGGTGGGGTAGACTTCGGGGTTAGCTCGGGCATGGGACGTGCTCCTGTGCTCGGGTCAGGCTCGGCGGGGTGTTTGCGTCACTCCGCCGGGCCGTCTGTAGGGGTAGGAGGGGACACGGTCCCCTCTACTGAGGGGGACCCTACAGCACTCCCATACCCCCCACCCCTATGATAAAATCACCTACATTGTGTTAGGACACGACCCGTTGGGTAGGCCCCTCTACCCGTTGGGTAGGCTCCTCTACCCGCCGGGTAGAGCCCTGTACCCATTGGGTAGACCCGGCTACCCGTCGGGTTGACCCCTCTACCCAAGGGTTGAGGGCCTCTACCCCTTGGGTAGACCCCTCTACCCGGTGGGTGAGGCTAGCTACCCGCCACTTTTTCGCGCAGGATTGCCAAAGCCCGCCGAACCTGCTCGATCGGCGCGCCACTTGAGCTGAACGCGGCCTCCAGCATCAGCAGCGCCGCGTAATACCTTTCCCGGCTCTCCAACCCGAGCAGAATCCTCTCCCCGGTCAACGCCTCGGACTGAGCCTCCTGAAAACGGTTCTGGAGAAGAAGCGTCTCGCACAGGTCGAGCGAGGCCATCGCAGTGAAGAGCTTGAGCCCCAGGGCCGAGAGTCCGTCCCGGGATTCGCGGAGGGCCTGTTCCGCCTCCTCCAGCTCTCCCAGCGATTGGAGAATCCTGCCCTCCATCCAGCGCAGCCGCATGGCCACCGGCCCGGTGCCGTCGCAGCCGGCGCGGAAGCTCGCCGTCTCTCGCGCCTCTTCCTTCCGCCCCAGGGTCAGCAGCAGGAGCATCCGGTTGTGGAGCGCCGCGAGGACCAGGGCCGGGTCTCGCGTGCGGTCGACGCGCCGGAGCCCCGTCAGGCAGTGTCAGAGGGCCCGGGGACTGTCATGCTTGTGTCCAGCCGGGATCGGAGGCGGGTGACGGAGGTGCGCCACTCCGGGAAGAGGTCGGCGTTCTCCTCCCAGAGCTCCCGGAGCTCGCTGTGCTCCGCCAAGACGCGGTCCACGCCCGCTTTCGCGAGGGGGGCCAGCCGGGCGAAGTCGAAATCCCGTTGGCCCTTCAACCAGGAGGCCGCCTCCTCCGGGAGAGCGTCCCGGTCGCCGGACACCGCCGCGGCCACGACCTCGGCGGCGCAGAGGATGCGGGCACCCTCCGGGGCTTCGAGGTAGCCGCCGCCGGCTTCGTCCGCGGACAACGAGGAGACCAGGAAGTCGACGCTCCCGTCCTCCTGGAGCTCGACGATCCAATCCTGGGCATCGTCGTTTTCGAAGGTATTCACTCCCCAGGTTCCCAATTCGGATGCCCCCTATCACTCTCCGACGGGCACGACTCGGAGCTCCTTCACCGCTTCGAGCTTGCCGAGCGCCTCGGCAAGGCTCTTGGCGTTGTCGGCCCGGTTGCTCCGGATGATCGCTCGGTATTCGAAGTAGTTCGAGTCGTAATCGAGCCGGTAGCTCAATCTGCGCATGGTGAATCCGTGCTCTTTCAACATCCGGCGCATCTCAGGCTCCGGCATGGCCGCGTGGAGTGCGAAGCGCAGGATCAAGTGGGCATAGAACTCTGAGGGGACTCGGTCTTCGACCCAGCGGAACAGCGAAAGAGTGACAAGTGTGAGCACTGTTGCGAAGAGAGCGGGGAAGAAGAATCCGATCCCGACGAGAATGCCGATCGCGGCGGTGATCCACAGGGAGGCTGCGGTCGTGAGACCGCGGACCGACGACCCTTCTTTCATGATCGTGCCGGCACCGAGAAAACCGATGCCGGTCATGATCCCTTGCGCCATCCGCGTCGGGTCGAGAGAGATGCGCCCCTGGGTGAGGGCGGGAAACCAGCGGGTCTCGTAGACGGTGATGAGCATCAGGAGGCTCGTCGAGAGGCACACCAGGGCATGGGTGCGAAAGCCGGCGGGCCGGCCGCGATAGGTCCGCTCCAGCCCGATGAGACCGCCGACGACAAGGGCGGCGAACAGCCGCAAGGCAATGTCGAAGTACTCAGGATCGCCGAGAAGATCTCTTATGCCCATGGTCTGTCGCAGTCAGCCCAGAAACCGCGCCTTGAGCTCCGGCGTCGGCAGCCAGCAGGTCTCGGTCCTGCCGAACCAGCGGTAGCGGTTGCGGGCGATCCAGCGGTAGACGGCGTCGCGCAGCGGCCGGGGGACGGCTGCGAAGATCCGCAGCAGCTTCCAGGCGCCCGGCAGGTGGCGCGCGATGCGCAGCGCCGCCGAGCTCTCCTGCCAGACCCTCCCGCCTTCGATCAGCAATACGCTGCTCAGGGCGTCCACATCGAGCCCATGCTCCGCCATCAAGCTTCGCCCGGCGTCCGACTGCACAGAGGCGAAACGGAACCGCCCCTCCGGGTCGCGCTTCAGGAGGAACTGGACCGAGCCGCTGCAGAGGTTGCAAACGCCGTCGAAGAGGACGACGGGCGGCGCCGGAGTCTCCATACCGAAGCATCATAGACCCTGACATTCTCCCGTGCGCATGCCTGCCTGAAATGTTTCCCGGCCGGGCGGCCATCTTCAGATGCACGACGTTGAACGGCGAACGGCCCGGCACTGCCGCCGCGCCGAAGCCGGGAGGAAGAATCATGCGCAGCAAGATCGCATTGGTGGCGTTGATCCTGGCCGCGGTTTCGATGACGGGGTCGGCGGTCACGCGGGAGGAAGCATTCGAGGTACGCGCGGCGCGGATCGTGGCGGCGCTGGAGGCGCAGCCCGAGCTCGTGGCCGCTGCGCGGGCCGCGGCCATCGCGGCCACGACACCGGATCAGACCCGGGAGAAGGCGGTCTCCAAGGTCGACAAGAACAGCTTCACCCTGATCGGCAACGTCTTCTTCTACGACACCGACTTCCTGAGCGACGGCACGCCGATCACCGTCGGCGTGGCGGACGTGCGCAGGCCGGCGCAGCAGGACATCTACTTCTCGTGCATCGGCAGCCTCGCCGCCACCTGCCGCGCCCTCGGCCGCCGCCAGCTCGACGGTTGGCTGCTGGCCGGCGACGGGGTCAACTCGGATGAGTACCTCCACTTCCTCATCGTGACGAAGGTGAAGAAGTAGAGACAGGCTGGTCGGCTTCCAGCCTTTCGGATCCTTGATCGGGGTCAGGACAGGAGCATGCCCAGCGGGATCGCGTAGAGGTCTTTGCCGACTGCCAGAGCCTCCGTGCCGTTGTAGGCGAGGATACCCGCCCGCGCTCCGGGGGTGGAGGCGAGGAATGCCTGGAGCCCGCCGAGCTCCTTTTCGCTGAAACGGCTGCTGGCCTTGACTTCGATCCCGATCGAGCTCCGCCCGGTGGTGATCACGAAATCCACCTCGTAGCGCCCCTGGATGCTCCAGAAGTGCAGGCGCGCCTTGGGCAGATATGAACCGAGGAGGGCCAGGAGGTTCTGCCCGACGTAGGTCTCGAACAGCGCGCCGCGCAAGGGCTCACCCGCCGTCACGCCGAGATCGGAGACGCTCGCCAGATGCGCCGTCAGACCGGAATCGGTCATCAGGATCTTCGGCGACTTGATCAGCCGTGCCGCGCGGCTCTGAAGGTACGGGGTCAGGCGGTTGAGCACGAAAGAGGCCTCGAGCAGGCCTAGATAGCGCCCCACCGTGGCCGCCGGGAGCCGGGCATCGCGGGCCAGCTCGCTCTGATTGAGGAGATGCCCGGCGCGCAGCGCCGCCAAGTGGAGGACGTTGCGGAACGAGACCAGGTCGGCCACCTGGGACAGGTCCCTCACGTCCCTCTCGAGATAGGTCTGCTCGTAGCCGAGGAACCAGAGATCCCGGCTCGACGCGTCCCCCAGCGCTACCGGTGGCAGCCCGCCGTCGAGAATGTCGTCCTCGGTGACGGCGTCCGCTCCCCGCTCCCCGGAGAGCCCCGGCTGCTCCAGGAAGCGCACGAGGAACGGCGGCTCCTCCAGCCTTCCCCGGCGCTCCCGCCGGGTGAACGGATGCAGCGTCAGATACAGGGCACGCCCGGCGAGCGATTCGCTGACGCCGCCCAGGAGGGCCAGGTTCGCCGAGCCGCTCAAGAGGAACCGCCCCGGCACGCGCCGCTTGTCAACGGCGCGCTTCACCGCCAGGAGAAGGTCCGGGCACCGCTGGACCTCGTCGAGGATCAGCGGCTCCTCACCGGCGATCAAGGCCTCCGGGTCCCGCCGGGCTGCCTCCAAGGTGGCGTAATCGTCCAAGGTGAGGTAACGCCGCTCCCGCAGCAGGGCGTCTCCCTGCAGGAGTGTGGTCTTGCCCACTTGGCGAAGCCCGGTGACGACCACCACCGGCAGGCTGCGCAGAGCCTCATGAACGAGGGGCGCCAGCTCGCGATCCCGATACCCTGTCATAATCCACCATTCTATGGTTGATTTTGACAGGCAACCATCAAGTCACATGAAATCAGCAGGATACGCCTGTCATGCCCGCCGCTGAGGATGGGAGCCCCTGGCGCGGAAGGCGACCAGGGGCTCCTGAACGTCAGTTGGTCCGGAAGTCGATCTCCCAGAAGCCCAGCGTTCCGGTGTCAGCCGCGGCCAGGTCGCGCACGCGCAGCTTCCACGCGCCGGCGATGGACTTGCCGGTGAACGCCGAGAGCGACTGCGCCGGAGCCGTGAGGTCGGCATAGACGGTCTTGATGTTGTCGGTGGTGCCGCCCGTCCGGTTGTGGAGCAGCACGGTCGTGTTGTCAGGACCGATCAGCGCCACTTCCAGGTCGCCCTGGTAGGTGTGGGTGATGTCGACGCGCACCCGCAGGCTCACGATCGTTCCCGTGGCGGCCACGTTGATCGTGCTGGTGATGCCCGTCGCGTTGTTGTCGGGGATCGCGGTGTTGGCCGTCACCGTGGAGTAGCCGTTGAAGGTCACCTTCCACGAATTGAGCGTTCCGGTGTCGGCCGCGGCCAGGTCGCGGACGCGCAGCTTCCAGGCTCCCGCGGTGTTCTTGCCGTTGAACGCGGTCAGGGCCTGCGCCGAGCGTGTGGTGATGTTGTAGGTCGTGTTGATGTTGTCGGTGCCGGCGCCGGTGCGGTTGTGCAGCAGGACCGTCGTGTTGTCGGGACCGATCAGCACCACTTCGAGGTCGCCCTGGTAGGTGTGGGTGATGCCCACGTTGACGCTCACGCTGGTGATGGTCATCGAGTCGGGCACGTTGATCGTGCTGGTGACGCCCGTGGTGTTGTTGTCGGGGATCGCCAGGGCCGGAGTAGACGAGAACGTCAGGACCTGGTTGCCGCCGCCGCTGCACGCGTTGGTGGTCGCCGTCGCCTGGGCCGAGTTGCCCGAGGTGCAGGCGCCCACGGCCTGGACTACGTAGTAGTAGGCCGTGTTGCAGGTCAGGCCGGGGTCGGAGAAAGACGTGGTGGCCGAGGTGCCGGCCAGACTGTAGGGACCGCCGCTCGTGGTCGAGCGCAGGATGTTGTAGGAGGTCGCGCCCGCGGAGGCGGTCCACGATACGTTGATCTGCGTCTGGGATGCGGCCGTGGCGGTCACTCCGGTCGGCGGGGCCGGCGGTGTGCAGCCGCCGCCGTTCTCGATGCCGGCGATGGTCGTGGCGCCGGTGTTGCCGGCGTCGAGCCAGTTCGAGAGGCGGGTGCTGTTCGTGCCGCCGCCGGTCCAGGAGACGCTGAAGCGCCCGTAGTAGTCGGAGAGGTTGTCACCCGTGGCGCCGCAGGAGGACGGTCCGCCGTGCAACTGGCCGATGAAGCGGCCCGCCGCGTTGTACAGCGGCGAGCCGGAGGAGCCGCCCTCGGTGACCCCGGGAACCGTGAAGGGGCCGGGAGGATCAGTCGCCCAGTGCGCCCAGACGTGGGTGCCGTCGCCCGGCGAGGTCGTGCTGTTGTAGCTCGTGGTCGCCGTGGTGGTGGTGACGTAGGTGATCCGCTTCTCGTCGGTCGACGGGTGGTGGATGCCCGCGCAGGGCGCGGCAGCCGTGCAGGTGAAGTTGCCGGTCGAGCGGTCCCAGCCCGCCCAGAAGTGGTTGTAGGCGCCGACCGGCGGATCGTCGAGCTCGACCAGCGTGAAGTCCGAGGGGGCGTTGGCGGCGCGGAAGAAGGAGCCGGTATGGAACTGGGTGAGCGAGCCGTCGCCGGCCTGTCCGCTCTGGGCGCTGCCCGGCGTCCGGCAGAAGGAATTCTGATAGTTCCAATAGACCACCAGCGAGGCCGCATTGCCGGAGGTGATCGAGCAATGGTTGGCCGTCATGAAATACATCTTGCGATCGTTGGCCGTGTCGTTGATGAGCGATCCGGAGCAGAAGGTGGAGCCGCCGGTGGAGATCACGCCCACCGCCCGCATCTCCTCGCGCCACGAATCGCCGGCGTCGAGGCACTCGACATCCAGGTTGCAGCTGCCGGACTTGTTGTAGGACTCGGGAGTGATCGTGCCGAAGCCGCGGTAGCCCTGGTTGATCCAGCCGAGCCGCAGCTGAAGGGCATTCATCTCCCGCTTCGGGATGGTGAGCTCGACGATCAGGTCGTTGGTGACGATGACGGGCGTCCAGAGCTGCCCGTGTTCCTCGTTGTCCTGGGCGGTGAACGGCCTCAGGACCTGGCCGCCGTCCGTCGAGTAGAGCAGCAGACGGCCGTGGTCCGTCATCTTGAAACGCGTGAAGCCGAGGTTGAGCGAGTTGGTGCCCTCCCGGCCGATGATCCGCAGCCGCCAGAGCATCTGGCCCTTGCCGAGATCCTCCCAGGTGCCCTGGTTGAAGGGGGTGATGGACACTCGCTCCGGCACCGCGAAGCGCGGCGGCAGCCCTTCCGAATCCCGCTGCGCATCCTCCTCGCCGAGCCGCGCCAGGTCGAGCGGCGCAGGGACTACGGTTGCGAGGGAGTTGACGTCGAGCACCTGGTAGCTGGCGGCGGTGGGGACCGCGCCCTCGGGGGCGGCCCAGGCCGCACTGCTGAAAACAAGCAACAACATCAGCCACATGAGCTTGCGACTCATAACCTTACCTCCAAGTCTCAGAGAGAGGGTCTGACGGAACGGCCCCTGGCGCCGCGCGGCGCCAGGGGCCGGGGATTCAGGTCAGTTGGTGCGGAAGTCGATCTCCCAGAAGCCCAGCGTTCCGGTGTCGGCCGCGGCCAGGTCGCGGACGCGCAGCTTCCAGGCGCCGTTGATGGCCTTGCCGTTGAACGCCGAGAGCGCCTGCGCCGGGGCCGTGAGGTCGGCATAGACGGTCTTGATGTTGTCGGTGGTGCCGCCCGTGCGGTTGTGCAGCAGCACGGTCGTGTTGTCCGGGCCGATCAACGCCACCTCCAGGTCGCCCTGGTAAGTGTGGTTGATGTCCACCCGCACCCGCAGGCTCACGACGTTGCCCGTGGCCGGCACGTTGATCGTGCTGGTGATGCCGGTCGCGTTGTTGTCGGGGATCGCCGTGTTGGCGGTGAGCGTGTAGTAACCGTTGAAGGTCACCTTCCACGAGTTGAGCGTTCCGGTGTCGGCCGCGGCCAGGTCGCGGACGCGCAGCTTCCAGGCGCCCGAGGTGTTCTTGGTGTTGAACGCCGTCAGGGCCTGCGCCGAGCGCGTGGTGATGTTGTAGGTCGTATTGATGTTGTCGGTGCCGGCGCCGGTCCGGTTGTGCAGGAGGACGGTCGTATTGTCGGGACCGATCAGCGCCACTTCCAGGTCGCCCTGGTAGGTGTGGGTGATGCCCACGTTGACGCTCACGCTGGTGATGGTCATCGAGTTGGGCACGTTGATCGTGCTGGTGACGCCCGTGGCGTTGTTGTCG
>Ga0268265_10000372_pt1 | contig 48383 bp, 35 predicted proteins | sample KBSSwiS52_FD_190355 | JGI IMG/M metagenome (GOLD analysis project Ga0268265, IMG submission 190355) | Switchgrass rhizosphere microbial communities from Kellogg Biological Station, Michigan, USA - KBS Switchgrass S5-2 (SPAdes) (version 2) | ecosystem: Host-associated > Plants > Roots >...
CGCGCGACCGACCAAGTCGCGTTCTACTGCAAATAAGTCATGGCCGGCAGGCCGACGCGCACGGCTCTCGCGCCGCGCGGACGTGCCGGCACACTGCTGCTGATCCTCGTCTTCGCCGCCGCGGCCATCGTCGCTTGGTGGTATTTCGCGCCGGGCTCGATGCCCAACTGGGCGGCGCGCGTCGCTCCCGCCTCGCCTTCGCTCGGTCCGCCGCTCTACAAGTGGCGCGATGCGAACGGACGGCTGCACGTCACCGACCGGCCGCCGGCGGATCGGCCGTACGAGACGGTTCGCTACGATCCGAATACGAACGTCGTTCCTGGTGCGCAGTAACGGAGTGATGGTTCGGGTTGCGGATTGAAGAGCGTTTTCACCGCGGAGAGCGCAGAGAACACGGAGAAAACCCAGGATCTCGCTTAAGGATTTTCTCTCTGCGTCCTCTGCGCTCTCCGCGGTGAATGCTCTACGCACCCCTTCCATCCCGAGGCGCAAGCGCGCGATCGGCTGCTGCTAGAATCCGAGGTCCTCTTCGTATCGAGTTTGCGCCCATGCGTCTATCGCGTTTCCATCTCGCGACAGTCAAGGAAGTCCCCGCCGACGCCGAGATCGTCAGCCATCAGCTGATGCTCCGCGCGGGCATGCTGCGCAAGCTCGCCGCCGGCATCTACACGTGGACGCCGCTCGGCTTGCGCGTGCTGCGCAAGGTCGAAGCCGTCGTGCGCGAGGAGATGAACCGCGCCGGTGCGATCGAGATGCTGATGCCTTCGATCCAGCCGAAGGAGCTCTGGGACGAAACCGCTCGCTGGGAAAAGTTCGGCGGCCAGCTCTTGAAGATCAAGGATCGCAAAGACGCTTGGTACTGCTACGGCCCGACGCACGAAGAAGTCGTCACCGATTTCGCGCGCAACGAGCTCAAGAGCTACAAGCAGCTGCCGGTCAATTTCTATCAGATCCAGACCAAGTTCCGCGACGAGATCCGCCCGCGCTTCGGCGCGATGCGCGCACGCGAATTCCTGATGAAGGACGCGTACTCGTTCCATCTGACTCAGGACGATCTCGCGCGCGAATACCGCAACATGTACGACGCGTACGCGCGCATCTTCACGCGCCTGGGCCTCGGCTTTCGCGCCGTGCAGGCCGACACCGGCGCGATCGGCGGCAATGCGAGCCACGAATTCCAGGTGCTCGCCGATTCGGGCGAGGACGTGATCGCGTTCTCCAGCGCATCGGATTACGCGGCCAACATCGAGATGGCCGAAGCGGTTGCGCCATCCGCCGAACGCGCCGCGCCGACCGAAGCGCTGGAGCGCATCGACACGCCGACGCAGAAAACCGTCGAGGAGATTTCCTCGTTCGCCGGCATTGCGCCTTCGCGCTGCATCAAGACGATTCTCGTGCGCGGCAACGAAGGCCTGGTTGCCTTGTGCGTGCGCGGCGATCACGAGATCAACGAAGTCAAGGCGGCAAAACTCGCCGAATTGCCCGGCGAATCGGCGCTGGCCGACGAAGCCGAGATCGTCAAGGCGACCGGCACGCGTCCGGGATTCATTGGTCCGGTTGGTCTCCCCGATTCGATTCCGATCATCGTCGACCGCAGCGCCGCGGTCGTCGCCGACTTCGTCTGCGGCGGCAATCGCGACGGCACGCACTTTCGCGGCGCGAACTGGGAGCGCGACGCTCGCATCACGCGCATCGCGGATCTGCGCAAGGTCGTCGAAGGCGATCCTTCGCCGGACGGCAACGGCGACATTCGCATTGCGCGCGGCATCGAAGTCGGCCACGTATTCCAACTTGGCCAAAAGTACGCCGAAGCGATGGGCGCGAGCGTCCTCGACGAAACCGGCAAAGCCGCCGTGATGCACATGGGTTGCTACGGCATCGGCGTCAGCCGCATCGTCGCCGCCGCGATCGAGCAGAAGCACGACGACGTCGGCATCGTCTGGCCCGAGCCGATGGCGCCGTGGAAAGTCGCGATCTGTCCGATTGCCTCGCACCAGAGCGCCGCGGTGCGCGACGAGGCGGAAAAGCTGTATCAGGAACTCGCGGCGGCCGGCGTCGACGTCGTGCTCGACGATCGCGGCCTTCGACCGGGCCCGATGTTCGCCGACATGGAGTTGATCGGCATCCCGCATCGCGTCGTCATCAGCGAGCGCGGTCTTTCGGCAGGCTCGTTCGAATATCGTCGTCGCGAGAAATCCGAAAACGAGCTGCTCACTCGCGACGCGCTGCTCGATCGCCTCAAGGCCTGCTGATAGAAAACGCCCGCTTCACTTGCCGCGCCGGACCAGCCCGCGCAGCATCCCGAACGCCGCGAAATTCTTCAGCCGATCGAAAAACCCGCCGATCCGTCCGCGCGTGCTGTACTCACGCTTGAGCTCGGCGAGCTCCATCTCGCGGCTGTCGTGGATGCGCCGTTCCCAGCGCCGCTTGATTTCCTGCTGCTGCACCTTGCTGCGCAGGTGCTTGCGATACGCCTCGGGCAGATCCTCGCGCATCAGCGCGTTGGGCTCGCGCATCAGATAGCGGCCGATCTCGTCGTAGAGAGTCTCATCGACCTGCTCCGCAGGAACCGTCTTGACACCCGTGCCGAGGCCGTCGAAATTGGCGAAACTCATGCGCAGCTGCGCCGTTTCGGCGTTGGCTTCGAAGGTGGCGCTGAGCGGAATGCGGCCCTTGGCCCGAAACATGGCGCCGACGATTTCGCCCGATGTATCCTTGCGCGGGGCCAGCATGCCGCCGATGCGGTGCCGCTGGAATACTCCCGCCACCGCGCGCACGCGGCTCGCGCCTTCGACTTCGACCGAGGGACATTCTTCGGTCGCGATCGTGCACGGAAATGCGATCGTTATTTCGCGCGAAGAAGGCTGACGATCGTCCTTGAGCTCGTAATGATGCTCGATATATCCGACGATTTCGCCATAACCGGGAATCTCGTAGCGCATCGTCGTGCGCGGCTTGATCTCCTTCAGCTTAGTGATGAGCTCGCCGAGGAATTCGTGCAGCGCATCGCAAGCGGGATCGAGCCGCGTGCGATAAACCGCTTCGCGCTCGGTTTTCCGGCGCGAGGATTCCTCGTCGTCGAGCTTGCGCCTGCGCGCTTCCTGTTCCAACTCGTCGAGCAACCCCACCGATCTCTCCCGCGCTTGGCTTCCGTCGCGGCCGCGGCGAATGCGTATACAAATAAACGACCGGCGTCGATTATGTCGGGAGGCCGGCAACGCATCGAACCATTGCCGAACCGCTTTGCCGGATTCCCCCGAATCGGCCTGCACGCGACCTTAATATCCCGAGGGGTCGGCGGCAAGCGAAATGCTCGTGCCGCACACGTTTTCGGTGACGAGCGGCACAAAGCCGAACACTGACGCTTGCTGTACGATATTCGAGCTGATTTTCTATTCGGCCGGAACATGAAGTTCCGTAATTGCTTCAACCCCCACGTACAGAGGCAACACTCGCATGGCGATCAATATTCGCAACCTGAATCACACTCAGCTGGAGGATTTGATCCAGCGCGCACGAGCGCGCCAGGAAGAGCTGGTGAAAGAGAAAGCATCCAAATTGCGCGAGAAGATCAGTGCGCTGGTCAAGGCCGAAGGCTTCGGACTCGACGACGTGTTCGGCGGTCCCGGCAAGCGCGGCGGCGTACGCCGCAAGGTCAAGCCGAAGTATCGCAACCCCGCCGACCCCGGCCAGACCTGGACCGGCCGCGGCAAGCGCCCGCGCTGGTACAGCGCCGCTCTCGCTGCGGGCAAGAAAGAAAAGGATCTCCTGATCGGTTGAATCGCATGCGTCCCTGATGAAAACGCCGGCCTAGCGCCGGCGTTTTCGTTTTTGCGACGGCGACAGTGCTCGCCCTGCGTGACGAGCCCGTATAATTTCTTCGATCCGTCGCTGCGCGCACGGCGCCGCGTCACCGGATGCGGCGGACGACGAGGGCTGCAATTCCGCATGAACAAGCCGATCTGGGAACCGGGCAACGAGCGTATCGAGCGCGCCAACATCAATCGCTTCATGCGGTTCGTGCGCGAGAGCATCGGCAACGAGGACATCCGCCGCTACGCTCCGCTCTACGATTTCTCGGTGCGCCATCCGGAAAAATTCTGGCCGCTGGTCTGGGAATTCTGCGGTATCCGCGCGTCGGGCGATTTCGATCCGGTGCTCGTCGACGGCGACAAGATGCCCGGCGCGCGCTGGTTTCCCGAAGTGCGGCTCAACTTTGCGCAGAATCTCCTTCGCTTCAAGGACGATCGCACCGCGATCGTGTTCCGCAACGAATGGGGTCACGAGCGCGAGCTCACCTATGCCGAGCTCCATGCCGAAGTCGGCCGCGTCGCGCACGCGCTGAAGGCGCTCGGCGTCGGCGCCGGCGATCGCGTCGCCGGCTTCATGCCGAACATTCCGGAGACCGTCATCGCGATGCTCGCGACGACCTCGCTCGGCGCGACGTGGTCGTCGTGCTCTCCGGATTTCGGCATCAACGGCGTCGTCGACCGATTCGGCCAGATCGCACCGAAAGTGCTGTTCACAGCCGATGCCTACGGCTACGGCGGCAAGCGCTTCGACTGCATCGAAAAAATCCGTGGCGTGCTCGAGAAGATTCCGAGCGTCGAGAAGCTCGTCGTCGTCCCGTATTCCGGCGAAGCGCTCAACCTCGTCGGCCTTCCGAACGCGGTTTCCTGGCCGGATTTCGCCGGCACGACCGATCACGCGCTGCACTTCGAGGTGCTGCCGTTCGATCACCCCGTCTACATCATGTATTCCTCGGGCACGACCGGCGTTCCGAAATGCATCGTGCACGGCGCCGGCGGCACGCTGATCCAGCATCTGAAGGAACTGGTGCTGCACACCGACTTGAAGCGCGAGGATCGCCTTTTCTACTACACGACCTGCGGCTGGATGATGTGGAACTGGTTCGTGTCGGGCCTCGCGGTCGGCGCGACGCTGGTGCTCTACGACGGATCGCCTTCGCACCCGGACGGCAACGCGCTGTGGAATCTCGCCGACGAGGTCGGCATCAGCGTCTTCGGTACCAGCGCCAAATGGATCAGCGCGATCGAGAAAGCCGGCGTCAAGCCGCGCGAGACGCACAAATTGCTACAGCTGAAAACAATTCTCTCGACCGGATCGCCGTTGCCGCCGGAAAGCTACGACTACGTCTACCGCGACATCAAGGAACGTGTGCTGCTGGCGTCGATCTCCGGCGGCACCGATATCATCTCGTGCTTCGCGCTCGGCAATCCTCTGTTGCCGGTGTATCGCGGCGAGCTGCAATGCCGCGGTCTCGGCATGAAAGTCGAAATCCTCGACGACGCCGGCAATCCGGTTCGCGAGGAAAAAGGCGAGCTCGCCTGCACCGCGCCGTTCCCGTCGATGCCGGTCGCCTTCTGGAACGATCCCGATGGCGAAAAATATAGAAAGGCTTATTTCTCGCGCATTCCGAACGTCTGGTGCCACGGCGACCACGCGCTCCTGACCGAGCACGACGGCATCGTCATCTACGGCCGCTCCGACGCCACGCTCAATCCCGGCGGCGTGCGCATCGGCACCGCGGAAATCTACCGCCAGGTCGAGCAGATTCCCGAAGTCCTCGAATCGATCGCCGTCGGCCAGCACTGGGACGGCGACGAGCGCGTGATCCTGTTCGTGCGCCTGCGCGAAGGCTTCGCTCTCGACGATGCGCTGCGCGACCGCATCAAACGCCGCATCCGCGAGAACACCACGCCGCGCCATGTGCCCGCGAAGATCTTGCAGGTCGCGGATATACCGCGGACGATTTCCGGGAAGATTACCGAGATTGCTGTGCGCGACGTGATCAATGGGGTTGCGGTCAAGAATACGGATGCGTTGGCGAATCCGCAGGCGTTGGAATTCTATCGGAGCGTCCCGGAATTGCAGTCCCCATGACGGAGGAGTCGCAGCAGGAGAACGCAGGAAACATAATGCCTGCGCTATTCGCTGCTCGACCGATCGTCTGGATTGCCCTCGCCGTGTCTGCTGGTTCTCCGGCAACCAGACTATTCACGTCGTCGTCCGCAATGGATGCCACAGGTCCAAAACCTGATGCAGAGTGACATGCCAGCATTTCTGTCCGGTCGCCACGTCAAGGTGGCGGCATTTTTCGGCGCGCTGGCACTGGCCGCGATCGTCCACATGGCGATTCCGTTCGTCACGGCTCCGACGATCCTACAGGCGCTGTGGGCGTCCGGTTTCGCGCAGTCCTACGTCAATCACGGCTGGCTCGCGATACACGCCGTCGACTTCGGCCTCCCACAACCAGCGGCGATTGCATTCGGTCTTTCCGGAACCGTCGTGCAAGGCGTGTTCATTCGTCTCTTGGGCGCATCGCCGATCGATGCCTACACGATGACGATTGTTTTCTATCTTGGCGTTGCGCTTTACGGAAGCCACGCGCTGGCGAGACGGATGGGCGCACCGTTCTATCTCGCGCTCTTGCTTGGTTTGTTGTGGCTCTCGGTTCCCGTCGTATGGAACCATGGCAGCTATTCGATGCTGATGCTCGGTTTCGCGCTGCTTCCTTTTTATGCGTATTCCAGCCTTGCGCTCGTCGAAGCGACGACGCGCCGTGCCGTTCTACTGCGCGGATGCCAGTTCGTAGCGGTCTGCATCCTCGCGATTTTCATGGACGGCTATACCTTCGTCATGTTCGCCGCGAGCGCGGGCCTGATATTCGCGAGCGCATTGATAACGGGAAGACCCTCGCGTGTCCGCTCGCTGGTTCTCTCTCTGCCGATCATGGCGCTTGGATTCGGCGTCGCCTATTTCATGTACGACGCGTTCGTCGGCACCTCCGACTACGACACGGTCTCGCTCGAGTTTTTCAGAGGCTGGGGAGTCGACGTCACCATGCTCGGCATTCCGACGCGCGGCCTTCTCTGGTTCTGGGACGCCACGGGCATCGGCCTTGCGAGAAGCGCCGCGCTCTTCTGGGGCGACGAATCGGTCTGGGTCACGACGTTCATCGGACCGTTGCTGGCTCTGGGCACGCTCGGGTTCGTCTTTGCGGAGAATCGTCCACGCGCCGCGCTATGGCTCGCGATCGCAGTCTTCGGAATTTACTTCGCGCTGGGTCCTTCGCTCAAAATCAATTCCATCAAGAACCGGGCCGACATCGTCGAACAAGATCGTGGCCAGCTGATGCCCGAAAAGTACGCCATCATGCCGACCGGAGCCGAGTGGATTTACGACCGCGTTCCGGGTTTGAAATACATGCGCGCCATCTATCGGTGGACGGGGATGGCCGCTCTCGGACTTTGGGCGCTGACGGTGTTGTTGATCATCCGGCTGAGCTCGCGGCACCCGATCCTTGCAGCCCTGACGATCGCCTTCGCGATAACGACCTTCCTTCCGCACCTCCGCGACAGGACACTGGCCGCCGTGGATAGTCGTCATCGCGTCCAGATGATCGACAGCGGCGTATCCAAGGAGCTTGCTACAGCCATCGGCCAGAACAACATCGCCGTTTTCGTGCCTTTCGACAATGACTTCATGGTCGGCTACCTGGCGGCGATGGGCGGATATCGCACTTACAACATCGGCGGCGACAAGAACGGGGCGATGGCCCAGAATGCCTGGAGTCCGGCGATCCTCGCGCTCAATCGCTGGCAATTGTCGGAAAGCTCGTTCTGGCAGAACGCCCGCCTCGTTCTGCTCGACCGCGAAGCCGATCGGGTCGTCTTTCCGTATTTCGATACCGTGTGGGCGAGCGTCGACTGGCCGCCGCGGCATTCGTCTCTCGACGCGCGGCGACAGACGCTGTTGCCCGTCGCGCAGCAGGCGGCAGATTCGAGCTGCTTCGAGCTGACGCAATATCCGATGTTTTCCGTCATGTCCCTAAGCGCAGCCGGCCGAGCGTTCGTCGCAAGCCGAGCGCAAATACACTCGTATACAGAAACGGCTCGCGATCTGTGCAAGGATTTTTCCGACTCGTAAAAGAGCCGGGCGCAGTCTTCGAAGGCGATGCACGCCGGACACGCCGGGCGCAGAATCGCAACCCACTTCCATCCACCGGGAATTCCCGTCATGCGCTGGCTGCAAAATCATTCTTTCCTGCTGCTCTACATCGTCTTTACGGTCTCCAGCCAGTTGATCATGCGCTGGCGCGTCGGCGCAGCCGTAGCGCTCTCGCAGCCGGCGAGCAATCCCGTCGGCTTCGTCGGATCCATGCTGATGACACCTTGGGTGTGGGCTGCGATCGCGTGCACTTTCCTCGCTGGCGTCGCCTGGATGCTCGCGTTGACGCGGTTCGAGTTGACCTATGCCTTTCCCTTTACTGGGGTTAGCTTCGTCCTGATTCTCCTCGCCGGCACATTCGTCTTCGGCGAGCACGTGGGACTCGCGCGAATCGCAGGCACGCTGCTCGTCGTATTGGGACTCATCGTCGTCGTACGCTCCTGAGCAAATCCGTGGCTGAACCTCGACCCGGGCAAGTCGCCGACGCCGCACCGGCGCAGAGCTCTTTCGATCCGACGCATTTCGCGCGCCTGTTCGAAAAGGAAGCACGCAGCTTCTGGTTTCGCGGTCGCAGCGATCTTATCGAATGGGCACTGGCGCGCTATTTCGCGACCTCCCGAGATTTTCTCGAAATCGGCTGCGGCACGGGCTATGTCCTCAGTCGTCTGCATCGCGCATTCCCGAACATCGCGCTCAGCGGCAGCGAGTTGTTCGAAGAAGGCCTGGACTATGCACGCATCCGATTGGGCGGCGCTGCACAACTACAGCAACTTGACGCGACTGAGCTCCCATTCCGCGAAGCCTTCGATGCCATCGGCGCCTTCGACGTGCTGGAACATATCGAACGCGACACTTTGGTGATCGACAACGTGTACAAGGCGCTGCGCCCGGGCGGCGGCTTTCTGGTCACCGTGCCGCAGCATGCGTGGCTATGGAGCGCCACCGACGTCGCCGCGTGTCACGTCCGCCGCTATTCGCGAACCGAGCTTCGCGACAAGTTGCGCGCCGCAGGTTTCGAGATCCTGCGCATGACCTCGTTCGTCTCGCTGCTTCTTCCCGCGATGCTGCTTGCGCGCCGCCGCGCACGAAACGGCGAGGGCATGGCCGAGGTCGAAGCCGAACTCGATCTGCCGGCGCCGCTCAATGCGATCGGACGCGCGACGCTCTGGCTGGAGTCCATCGCGATACGCGCCGGCATCGACTTGCCGGCCGGCGGCTCGCTGCTCGCCCTGGCGCGTAAACCGCCCGTAGCCGGATGATCTGCGGCGCGGCGGCATTGTGTACACTCGCCGCGCCCCGAGTGCCGGTCATCCGATGAGTCAGGACGCCATCCCGTTCAACAAGCCGTACATGACCGGCCGCGAGCTCGGCTACATCGCCGAGGCGCATGCGAACGGCCATCTCTCCGGCGACGGGCCGTTCACGCGCCGCTGTCACGCTTGGCTCGAGGCGACCACCGGCGCACGCAAGGCGCTGCTGACGCACTCGTGCACGGCGGCACTCGAGATGGCGGCGCTGTTGCTCGATCTCGCGCCGGGCGACGAGATCATCATGCCGTCGTTCACGTTCGTGTCGACGGCGAATGCGTTCGTGCTGCGCGGCGCCGTGCCGGTGTTCGTCGACGTGCGCGCGGATACGCTCAATCTCGACGAGACGCTGATCGAAGCGGCGATCACGCTGCGCACGCGCGCGATCTGCGTCGTGCACTACGCGGGCGTCGCCTGCGAGATGGATGCGATCAACGCGATCGCGGAACGGCACGGCCTTGTGGTTATCGAGGATGCCGCACAAGGCATTCTTTCGACCTACAGAGATCGGCCGCTCGGCGCGCTCGGCGCGCTGGCCGCTTTGAGCTTCCACGAAACCAAGAACATCATCGCCGGCGAAGGCGGCGCGTTGCTTGTCAACGATGCTCGCTATTCCGAGCGCGCCGAAATCATCCGCGAGAAAGGCACCAACCGCTCGCAGTTCTTCCGCGGCCAGGTCGACAAGTACACCTGGGTCGATGTCGGTTCCTCGTATCTTCCGGGCGAAATCGTCGCGGCGTTTCTCGCTGCGCAGATGGAGGAAGCCGAGCGCATCACGCATGAGCGCCTCACGATCTGGTCGCGCTATCACGAAGCATTCGCGCCGCTCGAAGCGCGCGAACGCGTGCGCCGGCCGATCGTTCCGGCCGAGTGTCGCCACAACGCGCACATGTACTATCTTCTGCTGCGCGACGTCGACGAGAGGACCCGTTTCATCGCCGCGATGAAAGCTAATGGTGTTCATCCCGTCTTCCATTACGTGCCGCTGCACAGCGCGCCGGCGGGACGCCGGTACGGCCGCGCGAGCGGCGAGCTTGCCGTGACCGACCGCTCGAGCGATCGCCTGGTCCGCCTGCCGTTGTGGCTGCCCGACATGGACCAAGCCCGCGTGATCGAGAGCGTCGAGGCGTTCTTCCGATGAATACCGCGAGCACGCCCGCGATCTCGGTCGTCAGTCCGGTCTATTGCTGCGGCAATTGCCTGCGCGAACTCTGCACGCGGCTCGCGACCGTGCTCTCGGCCATCGACGATCATTACGAAATCATCCTGATCGACGACGCAAGCCCCGACGGCGCGTGGTCGGTGATGCGCGAGCTGTGCGCAGCCGATCCTCGTATCAAAGCCGTCGCTCTTTCGCGCAACTTCGGCCAGCACTACGCGATCGCCGCCGGGCTCGAGCATGCGCGCGGCGATCGCGTCATCGTGATGGACTGTGATCTGCAGGATCGTCCCGAGGAAATCGCGGCGCTCTACGCGAAAGCCCGCGAGGGACACGACGTCGTGTTCGCCGAGCGCGAAACGCGCCGCGACAGCTGGCTCAAGCGCACGTCGTCGCGCGTGTTCATCGCGCTCCTCAATTATCTCAGCGGCGCCGACTACGACTATCGCACCGCCAATTTCGGCATCTACAGCCGCGCCGTGATCGACGCGATCCGCAGCATGGGCGACCAGTCGCGCTTCTTCCCGGTGATGGTGCGCTGGACCGGCTTCCGCACGACGTCGATCCCGGTTCAGCACGACGCGCGCGCCGACGGCGGCAGCTCGTACTCGCTGCGCAAGCTCTTGCGCCTCGCGCTCGACATCATCCTCTCCTATTCGGACAAACCGCTGCGCGTCGTCGCCGGCCTCGGCATCATCGTCTCGATCATTGCACTCGGCATGACGGCATTCAGTCTCTATCGCTATCTGCACGGCGACGTCAGCGTCGCCGGCTACACGAGCGTGATCGCTTCGATGTGGCTCCTCGCCGGCGTGACCTTGTTCTGCATGGGCATCATCGGCCTCTACGTCGGCCGCGTGTTCGAGAGCGTGAAGTTTCGGCCGACGTTCATCGTGCGCGAGCGCTTGAACCTGTGACGGCGGCGAGCCTCGCGCATCCGCTGTTGGCGTTCTCGCCTCATGAAAGCGCGCGCTTTGGCCTGCGCATTTTCCGCGGCGCGTTCGAGCGTGCCGATGCGGAACAGCTCGCCGAAGAGATACGAAACGGACGCGTCGATATCGCGATCGTTCGCGTCGCCACCGATGCGCCGGCGCTCCTCGCGGCAATGAACGAAGACGGATTGCCTGCGATCGCAGCCGATCGGCTTGTCGAGTACGCGGCGGATCTCGGCCGGCTCGTGCTCGCGCCTGCGAAAGACGTGTCGCTTCGTCTCCGTCGCGCATCCGCCGAAGACAGTTCGCGAATCGAATCGACCGTGCGCGAGGTATTCGCGGGCTACGCGAGCCATTATCTCGCCAACGCGCGATTCGATCCCGCGGATGTGCTGGCCGGATACGCCGAGTGGGCCATGCGACACGTGTTGCCGAACGCCGACGGCCGTTCGGCGTGGCTGGTCGAAGCAGGCGGAGAAATCGTCGGGTTTTCGTGCGTGCAGCGGGACGCCACGGGGCAGGTCCGCGGCGTGCTCAACGGCATCTTGCCGGCACACCGCGGTTGCGGTCTCTATCGCGACATGCTGCGCGCGATATTGCGCGAAGCTGCCGACAGCGGTGCGACGCGATTCGTCATCTCGACCCAATCGCACAATGCTGCCGTCCAACATGTCTGGACCGGCGAGGGGCTTGTGTTCGATCACGGGGAAACGACGATCCACGTCAATGCGCTTCTCGGTCATGGACAGCGACGCGCCGGCGCTGTCTGACGCGACTGCCTCGACGCGTTATGCGCGTCGCAGCAGCGCTCTGCGCGGCATTCTGTGGTGCTCGCTGGCGATGGCGATTGCCATGCTCGTCGGTTGGTACGTGATGATCCTTCCTGCGGGAGGAATGCACTCGGCAATCGACGACCGCGGCGATTTCCTCGCTTACGACTTCTACATCAAGACGACGCTCGAAAACGGCTGGTACCTGGATAATCCGCGGCTCGCGGCTCCCGATGGCGGCAACTATCGTGATTTCCCGAACGTCGACGCCGCGCACATCTCGTTCTTCTCGCTGCTAGGATGGTTCACGCACGATCACATCTTCGCGTTCAATCTCTTCTATCTCCTCAGCTTCGCGCTTGTCGCGCTGACGGGTTACTGGGGTTTTCGGCGCTGCGGACTTGCGCTGCACTGGGCCTGTGCAGGCGCTATTCTTTTCTCGCTTCTTCCGTATCACTTCCTGCGCGCGGGACATCTTTTTCTCGCGGCGTACTGGAGTGTTCCGATCTTCGCGGTCTGCGCGCTGGAGTTGACGCGCCGAAATCCGCAGCTTCGACTCGGCTCGACGCGCGGATGGCAGGGACACGCGGGCCTCCTGCTGCTGGTCGCGCTCGCGACGTGCGGCGGCATCTACTACGCCTTCTTCGGTGCACTGATGATCGCGCTCGGCGGCGCCTGGGGAGCGCTTCGCTGTCGTTCAACCCGGCATATTGCGCTGACCCTCGGACTCGGCGCGGTCATCGCCGTTGTCGTCGCGCTCCACTTGTTGCCGAGCGTCATCTACGACGCGCAACACGGCATCAATCCGTCCGTCGCAACCCGCATTCCCATCGAATCGGAAATCTACGGCCTCAAGCTCAGCCAGCTGCTGATGCCGACGCTGCATCATCGGCTGCCGTGGTTCGCCGAGATTGCCGCTGCCTACGCCGCCTATGCACCGCTTGAGAACGAGAATGTATCGGCGAGCCTCGGCTTGCTTGCCGGCGCCGGTTTCCTGTTGTCGCTCGTGGCACTCGCATTTCGTCCGGCGGGCAGGCCCTGGGCACTGCTATCGCGCTACGGCGTATTCGTGCTCGCCGCGTTCCTGTGGGCTGGCATCGGCGGATTCGCGACGATATTCGCGTATGTGATCAACGCGGATATGCGCGCATCGAATCGGATCAGCGTTTACATCGCGTTTTTCTCGATCGCGGCGACGCTCTCATTGATACAGCGCGCCATCCGATCGAACCGCGAGAAATCCCGCGCGTTTTTCGTCCGAGGAATCGCGGTTTTCCTGATCGTTGCGGCTGTGCTCGATCAAGTGCCTGCGAGTTTTCAAGATCCATCGACCTCCGCGCGCGTCGCACGCGAACGTTCCTTCGTGCGTTCGCTGGAGGCGCGATTGCCTACGAACGCCGCGGTCTATCAACTTCCCACGATGAAATTTCCGGAGTCGACCGATCGCGTCCTAACGGGCGCCTACGATCATCTTGTCGGCTACCTCTACTCCGAGCACCTGCGTTTCAGCGCCGGCGCGATCAGCGCGAGACCGACCGCGCAGTGGCAGCAAGCGGTCGGCACATTGCCTCTGAAGCAGCAGCTCGCCGCGATGGCAAGCCAGGGTTTCAGTGCGGTCTGGCTCGATCGCTTCGGCTATGGCGACGGCGGCGCGAAGCTCGCGAGCGAGCTTCGCAGCCTTCTCGGCGAGCCGCTGATGACGATGCCCGGCGGGCGCGTTGCGGTATTCGCGCTCTCGCCGGCGTTGCCAGTGCCTGCGGACACCGTCGCCATCGGGCTCGGTTCCGGCTGGTCGGACTGGAAGACCGATACATCGCACCGGACAATCGCGTGGTCGCACGAAGACAGCGCTCTCACGGTCTACAACATGACCGGAGCGAGCGTCGATGCATCGATCAGTGTGTCCCTGCAAAGCGTGGCCAACGGTCGCGTGTCGATGTCGAGTGACTCGCTCGCGATCCGCGATTCGATCGCGCTCGCGAAGGACAAGAGAGCAACCTGGTCGTGGCGCGGCCGAATTCCTCCGGGCCGCAACACGATTTCGCTGACGACGGATATTCGCGCGCGACAGCCGAACATCGCCGACGCACGCAGATTCAGCCTTTTGATCGATCCGCCCAAGCTCGTCGTTTCGCCGAGCGCGCCGCTCACCCCTTAGACGCTTCGATCACGCGAGCGCAGCAGCAAGCTCATCGCGCAAATCGTTCACGTCTTCGACGCCGACCGAAAGACGGATCAAGCCGTCGCTGATTCCGAGCCGCTTGCGATTCGCCGGCGGTACCGAGGCATGCGTCATGATCGCGGGATGTTCGATCAGGCTCTCGACGCCGCCGAGCGATTCGGCGAGCGCGAACAGCTTGCAGCGTTCTAGCGCGCGGCGCGCTTTGCGCAGACCGCCTTTGACTTCGACCGAGATGATGCCGCCGAAACCGTCCATCTGACGCTTCGCAAGCGCGTGCTGCGGATGCGATTTGAGCCCCGGATAGATCACGCGCTCGACAGCTGGATGTTTTTCGAGCCACTGCGCTAGCGCGAGCGCGTTGTCGCAGTGCGCGCGCATGCGAAGGTGCAAGGTCTTGAGGCCGCGCATCGCGAGGAACGCGTCGAACGGTCCCGCGACGGCACCGACGGAGTTCTGCAGGAACGCCATCTTTTCGGCCAGCTCCTTGTCCTCGCCGACGACGGCGATGCCGCCGACCATGTCCGAGTGACCGTTCAAATATTTCGTCGCCGAGTGCACGACCATGTGCGCGCCGCGCTCGAGCGGGCGCTGCAGCATCGGCGAGCAGAAGGTGTTGTCGACGACGAGGATCAATCCGTGCTTGCGCGCGAACGTGCCGAGCCGGTCGAGATCGACGAGCTTCAGCATCGGATTCGTCGGCGTCTCGGCCCAGATCATGCGCGTATTCGGCTTCAGTGCGCTCTTGACCGCGTTCGGATCGGACAGATCGACGAAGGTGAAATCAAGCCCCGCGCTGCGCCGGCGCACGCGCTCGAACAATCGATAGCTGCCGCCGTAGAGATCGTCCATCGCGATGACGTGGCTGCCGCTGTCGAGGAGATCGAGGATCGTCGCGGTCGTCGCCATGCCCGACGCGAACGCGTAACCCGCCCGGCCGCCTTCAAGATCCGCGACGCAACGCTCGTACGCCATGCGCGTCGGATTCTGCGTGCGCGAATATTCGTAGCCCTGATGCACGCCCGGGCTTTTCTGCACGTAGGTCGATGTCGCGTAGATCGGCACCATGATCGCGCCGGTCGAAGGATCGGGATGCTGGCCGGCATGGATGGCGCGCGTGCCGAGGTGGAGCTTTTCAGTTTGCTTGGGCATTGCGATGTGTCCGCTTACGGTCTGATCAGAAGATCGAGATGGCAGGTGCCGTCAGCACGAGCGGCCTTGTCTGCCGCCTCCCATTGCAACATCACCTCCTCGGGTGTGCGGCACTCGATCCTGTCACCGCTGAACGCGAGAACATGGAGGCTGCCCGCATACGCGAACAACTCGTCGAGATATTCCTGGGGATCGACGCCGACGTAGGTGCGCATACAGTATGGATGGAACTCCGTCAGCACGATAGGCCGGTGCTTCGCCAAACCGGCGCGAAACCCGCGCCACGCGAGCAACTCATAGCCTTCTATGTCGAATTTCACGAGGTCGACGCGCGTGAGATGAGACGTAAGATCGTCGAGTCGCTTGGCCTGGGTCAGGAGAGAAGCCCCTTGAGCGCGCGATGCGTCGACGATTTGCGCATTGGACGTCCGCGGCCCTGTAGCGATGGATACCAGACCGACACGATCCGAAGCCGCGCAGGCATGCACCTCCACGTGATCGAATCCATTGCGCACCAGCGATCGATAGATCAACTGTACGTTCTTGTCCATAGGCTCGATAGCGAAGACGTGGCCTTCGCGACCGACGATGGATGCGGCCAGTTGGGTAAAAAAACCGATGTTGGCACCTACATCGACGAAGGTGCCTCGGGCCTTAAGGATCTCTCTTATGGCAGCGGTCACGTGCGGTTCGTATTGACCGTTCGTCCGGATGGCTCGGCCCACGTCCTGATCTTCGGGACGGACGAAAACCGCGAACTCACCCACCACCACTTCGACTGGAGCATCTTGGTTGCGTTCGGCGAACTCTCTCGAGGCTATGAACGTTCTTGCCAATTCCTCAGCGCTGATTCTTTCATGCGATATCACCGAGCGGTGATGAGCGAGACCTGCGGCATCGGGCTCGCGTCCGAGTAGAAGTCGATACGCGTAGAGGATATCGTTCTCATCGGCTTGTCGCGTCGGCTGCATTTAATATGGCCTCGCTGCTGGTTCGATGTGCAGATCGAGATGCAGCTCGCCGTTCAATCCCAATCGACGATTCGCCGATTCCCATTCGACCATAACCGTGTGGGCATCCGCGCATTCAACAGGAACCGTGTCGCGATGCAACACTCGAACACGACTGGCGTGATCGAAGAGCATGCCCAGATATTCGTTGGCATTCTGACCTACGTTACGCATGGCGATGGGACTGAATTCGGTGAAAACAACCGGACGATGCCTCCTCATCAAGGTCGTCATGCCTTTCCAGGCAGAAGGCTCGTGTCCTTCGATGTCGATCTTGACGACGTCGATCTTTGGCACAAAAGACAAGACTTCGTCGAGGCGACAGGTGGGAACATAGTCGTTAAGGCTGGTTCCGCTGCTGCGAACACCTACGATGCCGTTCGATGAATCGGGCCCGCAAATCGCTGGAATGAGACCGGCTTTCTCGGAAGCGGCGAACGGCAGCACCCAGACGTTCGAGAAGCCGTTGTGGCTTATACCGGCATACAGCGCCTTGTGATTCTGTGGCAGAGGCTCGACTGCGATTACACGCCCGGTAGAACCTACGCGCGACGCCGCGCGCATCGTGTAGAGACCGATATTGGCACCAATATCGAGTACGCAGGCGCCCGGGCTTAGCGACTTCTCAAACCACTCGACAACATAAGGCTCGTACGCCTCCCCGCGCCTGACGATGGCACCGATCAGCTCGTCGCCACGCCTCGGAAACACCGAGTAGCCGTTCAATTCGACCTGCACGAGCTCCGCTGTCGATGTTTGACGGTTGCGATACTCGTGGGATGCGATGAAATGCTGCGCCACATTCGCGGGAGTAGCACCGTTCTCGAGCGCCCAGCGGAGATGATCACGCAGTCCAACGGCATCAGGTTCGCGTCCCAGAAGCAGCCGATAGGCGTAACGGATGTCCGCTTCGCTGGCTTTTATCACGTCGGTCGCGGGTGATATGGCATTGAGAGTGGGCATGCTACTCACACCACTCTCAGTCCCAAGCAAATGGCTATAAGCATATTAAGCCCAAACGACATCTTCTCATCCTTCGCAAGCATCGCATCAATCGGGTAGGCAAGCGCGGCTTTCACCCTGCCCTCCGCCGCAAGTAGTTCAACAGATCAATCCGCGTAATCAGCCCCAAGAACTTCTCCCGATCCATCACGATCGCCACATGCCCGACTTCGAACACCGGCAGCAGCGATTCGATCGGCGACTTCACATCGAGCACTTGCAGCTTGCTCGCCATCGCGGTCGATACGGGATCCTTGAAGCGCGCTTCGTCGCGGTAGACGTGCAGCAGGACGTCGGATTCATCGACGATGCCGACGATGCGGTCGCCGTCCATGACCGGGAGCTGCGAGACGTCGTAGAGCTTCATGCGGTTGTACGCGGTGATCAGAAGATCGCCGGGCGCGACGACGACGGTGTCGCGCCGCAGGTAGGGCCGCAGGATCAGATCGCGCAGGTCGCCATAGTGCTCGCGCTCGATGAAGCCGTTGTCGAGCATCCAGTAGTCGTTGTACATCTTCGAGAGGTACTTGTTGCCCGTGTCGCAGACGAATGTGACGACGCGCTTCTTTTCGGTCTGCTCGCGGCAATACTTGAGAGCCGCCGCGACCAGCGTTCCGGTCGACGATCCGCCGAGCACGCCTTCCTTGCCGAGCAATTCGCGCGCGGTCAGGAAGCTTTCCTTATCGGTGATCGCGTAGGCTTTTTTCACGCGCGAAAAATCGCTGATCGTCGGCAGGAAATCCTCGCCGATGCCTTCGACCATCCAGCTCGCCGACTTGGTCGAGAGCGTGCCTTCGTTGATGTATTGCGCGAGGATCGATCCGACCGGATCGGCCAGTATGAATTCGGTCGCCGGCGACATCTTCGCGAAATAACGCGAGAGGCCGGTCATCGTGCCGGACGATCCGCAGCCGAACACGATCGCGTCGACGCGGCCGTCCATCGCTTCGAGGATTTCGGGTCCGGTCGTGCTCTCGTGCGCGGCGGGATTGTCGGGATTGCCGAACTGGTTGATGAAGTAAGCGCCGGGCGTTTCCTCGGCGAGCCGCGCGGCGAGATCTTGGTAGTACTCCGGGTGGCCTTTCGCGACGTCCGATCGCGTCAGCACGACCTCGGCGCCCATCGCCTTGAGATTGAAAATCTTCTCGCGGCTCATCTTGTCGGGCACGACCAGGATCAGCCGATAGCCTTTCTGCTGCGCGACCAGGGCGAGCCCGAGGCCGGTGTTGCCGGCCGTGCCTTCGACCAGCGTCGCGCCGGGCTTGATCTTGCCGGCGCGCTCGGCGCCTTCGATCATCGAAAGACCGATGCGATCCTTGATCGATCCGCCGGGATTTGCGCTTTCGAGCTTTAGGAAGAGCTCGCAGCGGCCGGTGTCGAGCCGCTCCGTCTTCACGATCGGCGTGCGACCGATCAAATCGAGCACGCTTTTTGAAATCGTCATTCAAGCCCCGCTGGGTTCCACGCCGAGCGTGCGTCCGGCACACGCAAAACCGGCGCCGGTGGAGCGCGGCCGCGGCGAAAAATTCGGGCGAATGATAACCGAGCGGGGGTTCTGGGCGCCGCTGCTTTCAGAGCGGCGCCCCTTTAAACCGAGAAATCAGTGGGGCCGCGAGTGTTCCCACATCGATGTGAGAATGTCCTTGGCGCGCAGCTTTTCTTTCTTCATGTTGTGCAGCGTGACATCGTCGATCGGCAGTACGCCGAGTTCCGCGTCGCGCACCTTGCTGTCGAGCTCCTTGTGGCGTTGATACAGCACGCGGAACTCCGAATTGCTCTGCATCAACGCTTCGACCTCTTTCTCGTTTTGTTCGAACATCAGTTGACCTCCTCTCTTGCATGGACCGCGGGCACGGTGGCGCGGCATTGCCGCGCCACCGGCTGCGGGACGAGTACGACGGAATTGCGCGATGGCTCGAGGGAGAGCCGCCAAGTCGATGGGAAAACGGGCGCAGGAACGTTTCGAGAGGCTGCCGCGGACGCCACTGCCAGGTTCGTCCGCGGCCACATGATGGCTCTCGATAACTGAGGCGTTTGCATCCTCGGTCGCGTGTGCTGCACTCATGGGCTTGGCTTTGGCCCAAGCGGTTTTCGAGAATTGCCGACCACTTGGGAATTACAAACTACTCCCTCGATTCGGGGTTGGCAACCGCCTTTTCGTGCTTTCGAAAGATATTTTCTTGCGCTTCGGCGGAGCGCTAAAATTCATTAAATATCAGTTAGTTGCTTATAAACGACAGAACCGGTCGAGCCTGCACTTGAGCACGTTTATTGCAGGCGACGCAAGCGCCTGCCGCGACTCAAAAAAACGCCGACGAGGCAGGTCCGATCAGCCCGGATCGGACCCTTCCAGCGTGATATCGACCTGTCGGCTCTTGCGCGCGTTGATGCCTTCCGCATGGATCCGGCTCGCCGCCACGCCCGCCCCGACCAGCGCGTCCCGCACTGCTTCAGCCCGCTGGGTCGCCAGGGTGCGATCGCCGCCGGCGCTGGCCTGGATGTGGATGCGCTGACCCGGCGCCGCGTTGACGAAATCGACGATGCCCGGAATGCGCGAGGTACCGGCCTTCGCCAGCTTGCCGCTTGCGAAGGCGTTGTCGGCGAGCGTCATGCGTCGCTTGGCTGCGGCCGGCGCTGGCTGCGACGGCGAGGAAATGCTGCCCGCGAGCTCGGCTTCCTTCTTCGCGAGCGCAGCGGCCTTGGCTTGCGCGTCGGCCATGCGCTTGGCCTGATCGGCCTCCGCGCGTGCCGCTTCGGCGGCATGCGAGGCCTGCTCGCCTTCGGCGCGCGCCGTTTCGGCTTCGTGCGCGAGGCGCTCGGCTTCCTCGGCGCGGATCTGCGCTTGGAGGCGTTGTTGCTCGAGCTCGCGCCGCGCCTGATCCGCGTCGCGTCGCGCGGCGGCGAGCTGCAGGCGATCGTTCTCGCGTTGCAGCTTGGCGCGCTCGCTTTCCATCAATTCCGATTCGGCGGCCGTGCGCGCGATGTCGATGCGATGCTCGGCCATGTAGATCGCATGCGGACGATCGCCGCGATGCGCTTCCTTGACCGCCTGCACCGCGGCGCGCGCGCGCTCCATCGGCGCGGGCGCGAGACCCGACAATCTCGGATCGGTCATCAGGCGGTTGAAACTGTCGGCGAGACGTTCGTAGTCGAGATCGCGCGCCTGCGCGGGACGCATGCCGGTCGCCGAAAACGCGAGCACGACCGCGAAGAGGATCATGACGATGCGTCGGCTCATTGCGGCTGCGCTCCCTGCCGGTCGGCTTCGCGTCCCAGATCCTGGTTCTGCTGGCGAAGCGTATCGACCGCCTCACGCGCCTTGCCCAGGCGCGCCTTGGCGGACGCGAGCTCGCTATTGACGGCCGACTCGTCGGCCAGTGCCGCGGCCGCGTCGTAATCGCGCTGCGACATCGCCGCGTTAGCCTGCGACAAGCGTTCCTCGGCGAAACGCAGCTCCAGCGGCGCATACGTCGCGGCGCCGGCAGAGCGCGCATTGGCGAGGTTGCGCGTGGCCGGGCCGATAAGGTCCGGCGGCGGCTTGGTCGGCCCGCACGCGGCCAGCGCCGTCGCGAGAATCGCGATCAGCACATGGATTTTTCCGACGCTTGATGTCATAAAGTCGCGGCTCGCCAGGGGAAACTGTGGCTATTGTGGAAAGCCGGGGCCTCCTTTGGCAACGGCCGGCACAATGCTCGCATAAGTCTTGTTCCACGCAGAAAGGTCGGGGGATTCATGGATATCGGCTATTTCCTGAAGCTGATGACCGAGAAAGGCGCGTCGGACATGTTCCTGACGACCGGAGCGCCCGTGAACATCAAGGTCGAGGGCAAGCTCTATCCGCTCGGCAACACCGGGCTGCCCGGCGGCATGGTCAAGAAGATCGCATACTCGCTGATGGACGAGGGCCAAGTCCCGTTGTTCGAGAAAAATCTCGAATTGAACATGGCGATCGCAGTCAAGGACGCTGGCCGTTTCCGCATCAACGTGTTCAAGCAGCGCGGCGAAGTCGGCATGGTGATCCGCGCGATCAAGAGCGAGATCCCGACGATCGAGCAGTTGCGCCTGCCGGTCTTGTTCAAGACCGTCATCATGGAACCGCGCGGGCTGATTCTCCTGGTCGGCGCGACCGGCTCTGGCAAGTCGACGACGCTGGCCTCGATGATCGATCATCGCAATGCCAATGTCTCTGGCCATATCCTCACCATTGAGGATCCGATCGAATACCTCTATCGCCACAAGAAATCGGTGGTGAACCAGCGCGAAGTCGGCCTCGATACGCACAGCTATCACGAGGCGCTCAAGAACGCGATGCGCGAAGCGCCCGACGTGATCCTGATCGGCGAGATTCGCGATGCCGACACGATGGAAGCGGCGATCGCGTTCTCCGAAACGGGTCACCTCTGCCTTGCGACGCTGCACTCGAACAACGCCGACCAGACGATCGAGCGCATCCTCAACTTCTTCCCGGAATCTGCGCACAAGAACATCCTGATGAATGTCGCGCTGAATCTCAAAGCGGTCATCAGCCAGCGCCTCGTGATGGGCAAGGACGGACATCGCCTGCCTGCGGTCGAGGTGCTCATCAATACGCCGCACATCCGCGATCTGCTGCGTCGCGGGCAGATTCATGAAGTGAAAGAAGCGATGGACCGCAGCCTGCAGGAAGGCATGCAGACGTTCGACCAGTCGCTGTACGCGCTATACAAGGAAGGCAAGATCGAGCTCGAGGAAGCGCTCAATCATGCCGATTCGCGCGACGGCCTCGCGCTCAAGATTCGCCTTGCGGAAGGCGCGGACGTGCCGATGCACGAAGCGTTCGACACGACGCAATACTGATGCGACGGCGGCGGCGCGAGCCGCCGCTCGTCTCGCCGCGGATTACAATCGGTGTTCTCGAACGCCGATCCGCGATGAATGACCGTTAGAGCCCCCGCCCCCACGTCACGCCTCAAAGGCTTGAGCCCTGCGGCCGTGCAATCCGTCGTCGCGACGGCGCAGGCGCTCGAAGCCGGCCGCGTCGACGAAGCGGGCTATCGCATCATCGGCGCGATGGCGCTGAATCCGGATCATCCCGAAGTGCTGCGCCTCGGCGCCGGCATCGACAGCCTGCGCGGCGATCATGCCGCCGCGATGAAAGCGATGCGCCGCGCGATCGAGCAGAGTCCCGACGATCCGCTCTACTACAACACGCTCGGCACGATCCACGCGGAAGCCGGCGAATACGACGATGCGATCGCCGCGTTGACGCGCTGCTGCGAGCTGCAGCCTGGCTTCGCGATCGCATGGTACAACCTCGGCGTTTTGCTGACGCGCTGCGTGCGCAACGACGAGGCGATCGTCGCGTTGCGCAAAGCCGTCGCGCTCGCGCCCGATCACGCCGAAGCGCGCGCGCTCCTCGCCGACATGTTGCGCGTCGGCAATCAAGCCGATGCCGCGGCAAGCGAATATCGCCGCCTGATCGCGGAACGACCGACCGCGGGCATGGCGTGGTGGGGGCTCGCTGATCTCAAAACCACGAAGTTCCCCGAACAGGACATCGAACGCCTGCGCACGGCGATGCGCGATGCGCGCGCCAGCGACGACGATCTGATCGCGATGGGCTTCGCGCTCGCCAAGGCGCTCGACGATCAAGGCCGCTACGCCGAATCGCTGCAAGCGCTCGAAACCGCGAACGCGATCGCACGCCGGCGCAAGCGATGGGATTCGGCCGCGTTCACCGCGAACATCGACGCGATCAATGCCGCATTCACGCCGCCGCCTGCCGGCACACCGAATCCGGTGCTCGGCGCGGGCGTCGTCTTCATCGTCGGACTGCCGCGCTCGGGCTCGACGCTGGTCGAGCAGATCCTCGCCTCGCATTCTGCGATCGAAGGTGCCGGCGAGCTGCCGGATCTTCCGCACGTGCTGGGCGAAGAATCGCGCCGGCGCGCGCGCGTGTTTCCGCAGTGGGTCGAAACGATGCGGCCCGAAGACTGGCAGCGCCTCGGCCAGCGCTATCTCGAACGCACGTCGCACTGGTCGGCACACAAACCGGTGTTCACCGACAAGCTCCCGAACAACTGGCATTTCATCGGCGCGATCCGCGCGATGCTGCCCGGCGCGCGCATCGTCGCCTGCCGCCGCGATCCGCTCGAAACCTGTTTCTCGTGCTATCGCCAGTTCCTCTACAACAACGAATACACGCGCACGTTCGGCGACGTCGCCGCGTATTGGCGCGATTTCGATCGCAGCCTGAAGCACGGGCTCGGCGTGCATCCGGAATCGGTCTACGAAAACGTCTATGAGGATCTCGTCGCCGATCCGGAGCCCGCGATCCGCCGATTGCTGGCCTTTTGCAATCTCGAATTCGAGCCCGCGTGCCTCGAATTCCACAAGAACACGCGCGACGTGCGATCGCCGAGCGCGACGCAGGTGCGCGAGCCGATCCGCAAGAACACCGCGCGCGCGCCGCAATACGGCGCGCTGCTCGATCCTTTGCGCGCGGCCTTGAACCTGGCGCCTTTCGCGGCCTGACGATGGCAACTCCGCACGCACCGATCACGCTTGCGCCAACCACCGGCGCCGCGCTTCTCGCCGACTTCGATCGTCGGCGCGCCGGCGAAGGCCTCGAAGCGGCGCGCGCGGGCATCGTGAAGGCGCTCGCCGGCAGCGCGGCTGCGCAATGGATCGAATGCGTGCGCGCCTTCGTCCTCCGTGCCGACGTCGAAACTGCGCGCGAGATCTGCTCCGCCGCGCTCGACGAGCACCCCGATTCGGCGGAACTTCGATACGCGCTCGCTGGCCTCTTCCGCCAGACGCGCGAAGACGCGAAAGCCGAAGCGCTGCTCCGCGAAATACTCGCGACGCATCACGATCATGTCGCGGCGACGTTCCTGCTCGCGCGCATACTCAAGGACGAAGGCCGCACGAGCGCGGCCGCATCGGCGATGAACGCGCTGTTCCGTAACGGACGTCACGGCGTCAACACGACGATCCAGGCGATCGAGCTGCTCGACGATTGCGGTCGCAAGCAGGAGGCGTCGGCGATCGTCGAGGCCGAGATCGATGCGGGCGCGGACGACGTTCGGCTGCATGCTTATGCCGGCATGCTCGATATCCAGATCGGCGAATTCGAGCGCGCTCGGCGGCATTATTCGGAAGTCATCGCCGGCGCGCCGGCGCAAGCGTTCGAGTGGCAGGTTCCGCACGGACTCGCCGCATCGCAACGCTACGAAGACGCGACGGATCCGGATTTCGAATATTTCCGAGCAAGTCTCGATCGACCTGACTTGAGCGACAAGGCACGCGCATCGCTTCTTTTCGCGCTCGGCAAAGCGCTCGATGATGTCGCCGACTATGCCGAAGCCGCGCGCCGTTTCGATCAAGGCAACGCAATCGTGCGCACGTTCGCGCCGTGGTCGCGCAAGAACTGGCGGCGCATGATCGACGCGAAGATGGCCGCGAAGCCGTTGGCGCATCGCGTCGCTGTCGCGCGCGATTGGTCGCCGCTGTTCATCGTCGGTGTTCCGCGCTCGGGCACGACCGTCATCGCCGAACGGCTGTCGCGACATGCTGATGTCGTCAATCGCGGCGAGCTTGCGTGGCTTTCGTTTCTCGCGGGACAGCTTTCGCGCGGCGGTGCGATCGAGGCGTCCGCGCTCGAAAAAACCGCGGCGACGTACGCTGCGCAACTGCGTCAGGACGACCGCGACGGACGCTGGTTCATCGACAAGCAGCCGCTCAACTTGCTGCACGTCGATCTGATTCTCGCCCTCTTTCCAGATGCGAAGATCATCCATTGCCGGCGCAACGCGCGCGACACGGCGCTGTCGTTGTGGCAGCAGTTCTTCCTCGCCGAGGAACAGAATTTCGCCTACGACTTCGCCGACATCGCGGCGGTCATCCAAGGCTGCGATCGGCTCATGACGCGCTGGCAGGCGCTGCACGCGGCTTCGATCCGCAGTGTCCGCTACGAGGACTTCACGACCGATCCCGATGGCGTGATCGCGGGCCTTCGCGATTGGCTCGACCTCGGGCGCAACGACGAGGCCGCGACGCCTGCTCCCGCGATCAGCACGTCGAGCCTCTGGCAGGCGCGCCAGGCCGTCTACACGCGCTCGGTCGGCCGCTGGAGCGCGTATGCGCCCTACATTCCGGAGCTGCTCGGACTGCCGGACGCGTGAGGCGGCTTGATCGGGCGGCGTCCGATCGGGTCTACTTCGCGGTCAGCTCGAAACCCCGCCTTGCCGATACCGCTTAAATGACGCATTCCGCCGAAAGACTCTGGAACCGCGCGCAGAACTATCTTGCCGAGGGTCAGATCGATGCCGCGCGCATCGCGCTCGAATCGCTGGTGCAGAAAGCCCCTGCGCATACCGACGCACATCTCTATCTCGGCGGCATCGCCTGGGAAGAGGATCGCGTGCGCGATTCGACGCGGCACGCGCTCGACGCTTCGCGCGAGCTGCCCGACGACGCAACGCTGATCTGCGACGTGGTCGGCGCGCTGCTCCAGGCCGGCGAAGTCGTCGCTGCGCGCGGGTGCCTGGATCATCCGTTCCTGGCGCGCTCGAAGGATGCGCACGCGCTGGTGCGCGTCGCCAGCCTGCGCGACAAGATGCGCGAATATCCCGAAGCGCTGGCGCTGCTCGATCGTGCTGCGGCGGTCGGCGCGGACGGGCCGGAATTTCGTTTCTCCCGCGGCATGCAGCTCGCTTTCAACGGACGCCTCAAGGAAGCCGAGAGCGAGCTTGAAGCCAGCCTGCGCATGAATCGCGCGGGCGGACGCGCGGCGCTCGAGTTGTCGCGTCTGCACAAGCAGACGCCGGAAAAGAATCACGTCGAGGACATCGAGCGGCGCATCCGCAATGTCGCGCAGGGCACCGAGGATCACGCGGCGCTCGAGTTCGCGCGCTACAAGGAGCTCGAGGATCTCGGCCGCTACGACGAAGCGTGGAAGGCGCTGGAGACCGGCAACGCGATCATGTATTCGCGCCAGAAGCACGATCCGGATTTCGCGCGGCGCCTCCTCGAGGGACTGATTGCCATCAGCACACCGGAATTTCTGCGTCCCGCGGATGTCGTGCACGAAGGACCGCAGCCAATTTTCATCGTCGGCATGCCGCGTTCCGGCACGACCGTGCTGGATCGCCTTCTCGGCAATCATTCGAAAGTGGCGTCGGTCGGCGAGCTCGACGATTTCGCGCTGCAGATGCGCTGGGCGACCAACCACCGGACGACGCTCGACGAGGAAGTGCTGCGTCGCCTCGCGAACGTCGACTACGCCGAGCTCGGCCGGCGCTATCTCGCGCAGACGCAATGGCGCGCCGAAGGCACGCCGTTCTACATCGACAAGCTGCCGCGCAACTGGATGCTGGCCGGATTGATCCGTCGCGCGCTGCCGCAGGCGAAGATCCTGCATCTGGTGCGCGATCCCATGGATGTGTGCTTCTCGAACTTCCGCGCGCTCTTCGCCGAGGCGTTCGCGCACATCTACAACCTGGACGCGCTGGCGTCGCACTATCTGCAATACCGGCGCGTGCTCGATCACTGGCACAAGGCCATGCCAGGCGAGATTCTCAACGTACCCTACGACAATCTCGTGCGCGATCCGGAAGCAACGCTGCGCGGCGTGCTGGAATTCTGCGGACTCGAATGGGAACCCGGCGTCGTCGACCTCACGCGCAACAGCGCGCCGGTGTCGACCTTGAGCGCGGCGCAGGTGCGCGAGCCGATCCATGCGCGCGCGTTCGAGGAATGGCGGCGCTACGAGAAGCAGCTTGCGCCGTTGCAGAAGGCGCTCGGGCTCGACGCCTGAACTGTCTGTCTGAGCGACGCACGAAGCGCCGGCATGCCGGCGAAGGCCGCTCATCGTCATTCCGGCGAAGGCCGGAATCCAGCTTCTTGCCTTCATCGCGGCTTATCGCCATGCCGTTATCCCTGCGCCCGCACGAGCCGTCATCCCGGCGAAAGCCGGGATCCATTTGCTTTGGCGTTTACGCGATAACCCACTCACGTCCCTGTGTTTTCCACTCGCATCCCTGCGAGCGGGTCACTTTCTCTTGCTTGCCCAAGAGAAAGTAACCAAAGAGAAGGGCAGCCCGGGTAGGACGCCGGCTGCGCCGGTTCGTTGCGGGCGGCCAGGGTTCCGCTGACAGGACATCCTGTCCTGCTGCGGAATGAGCGCGATCCCTCGCGCTCACCCGCGCGTTCGCGCGGGCCTCTTCCGTCCGCCCTTCGCCGTCCCACACGGGCCCCAAGATCAAAAGACGAAGCTAAAGCCGAGGAGCTGGATTCCGGCCTTCGCCGGAATGACGGAGTTTTTTCTTAGCGAGCGCAGCGAGGCATCCGCTTCTGCGGACAGGGATGGCCGCTTCTTTGCTCCACGGGGTCCCCCTCGGCCGCGGTGAGGGCGCGAAGGAAAAGCCCGTAGGGGCGCGGGCACGATGCCCGCGCGTTCGCTGCCGGCACAGGGACGTGCCGTCAGCGAACCCCGTAGCGTCCTCACGCAGTCGCCGGGCAGGAGCCCGGCGACCGCGACCGCGGGGGTGCCCTTCTCTTGGGTTACTTTCTCTTGGGCAAGCAAGAGAAAGTGACCCGGCCGCCAGGAGGGCGGACGGAAAAACACACGGATGTGTTTTCGTGTTGAATCACCCATACCCCCAATGCCGCAGCATCGGTTCCAGCACCGGCAACACCGGTTCAAAATACTCGCGATAGCGCAGCCAGCGATCGAGCCCTTTGCGATTCACGGGTTCGATGACCTGGCTGTAGCTCGGCGTTCCGATATAGCCCTTGTCGCGCGCGTGCCGGTCGAACTGAAGCATCGGCGATGCGTCTTCGAGCTCGAGGAAAGCGGCGATGCGCCCGGCCTGCTGCGGCAGGTCGGCGACGAGATCTTCATAACGCGAAACGAGCACGTTGGGCTTTAGCACGTCGACGTGATGCAGCCACACTTGCATGGCGGCGACATAGGCTTGGGCTAAACGCCTCAGGCTTGCGCTCGCCGTGACCAAAATGCTCGAGCGGAAATTCTGCATGTAGCAGCTCAGGATCACGTCGCACGGATGCCGGATCGCGAGGATGTATTTCGCATTCGGGAACAGGCGATGGATGAAAGGCAGCCACAGCATGTTGAGCGGATTCTTGTCGACCAGCTGCGCGTTCCACTGGCGCCGGACTTTCTCGGCGACCATCGTGAGGTAGCGCTTGCGCAGCTCGTCGCAATCGAACTGGCGCAGCACGTCGAGACTGCCGAGGATGCGCGAATCGTGGCGGCGCAGCGTGTCGGCCAGCCGGTTGAAGAACGGATTCTCGTCCATCGACTGCAGCTTGGGATGCGCGTCGAGCATCTGCTCGAGCAGCGTCGTGCCGGAGCGCGGAAAGCCGACGATGAAGACCGGCGAGTTGCGCGCATCCGGCGCATCGAACACGGACCATGCGCGATAGTCTTCCGCGGAGACGTCGGGAACGGCGGTCGGGAGTGCGGGCGCGTCGGGCTCGAACTGCTCGGGCGTGATGCGCATCATCTCTTCGATCTTGCGCGCGTGCGCCGTGCGCAGCGCGGTCATCGCTGATTCGTATTCGCCGAGCTTGTCGTAGACCTCGCCGAGCTCGAAGTAGTGCGTGGAATCTTCGGCGTGCCGCGGCCCCGCGCCCTCGAGCAGCGATTTCGCGGCGGCGAGATTGCGCTTGCGCACTTCGAGGCCGGCCTGCACGTGATCGACGAGATTGCGCGTCAGCGTGTCGATGTTTTCCGAATACGCGCCGATCGAGCGCAGCATCGCCTGCGCGTCGTCCATGCGATTCATGCGCTCGTAGACGCTCGCGAGGCGGATGCGTCCTTCGATGTGCATCGGCTGGCGGCGGACGAGCTCTTCGAGCAGAAGCTCGGCTCCGGCACCGTCGCTCAAGAGGAGCAGCTGATGCGCGAGCTCGAGCTGCAGCGAATCGTCGTTGAGCGGCAGCCACTGCCGCCACGGCTTCAGGAGTTGCTCGGCGCGATCGAAATCCTGGCACAGGCTGCACGCGTTCGCCGCGTGGATGCGGATCATCGGCAGGTTCGGCTCGATCTCGATCGCATCGAGGAGTTTCTCGCGCGCGCCGAGATAATCCTGTCGCTGGATCAGCAAAAGGCCGAGATTGACGTGCGGCGCTGCGTTGTGCGGGCTGAGGCGAATCGCCTCGGCGAATGCCTTCTCGGCTTCGTCGAGCGATCCGACGGCGCGCAGCGCAGTCGCGTAGTTGCTCCAGTGGATGCCGTTGCCGGGATAAAGACGGGTCAGCTCGGCATACGCCTCGACGGCTTCGGCGTTCCGGTTCTGGTATTGGAGGCTGACGGCGAGCACGAGCCACAGATCCTCGCGCGTGGGCTCCAGGGCGAGGAACGAACGGCTCAGACGCTCCGCTTCGGGGAAATCGCCGACGCGCATCGCGGCGGCAAGGGCATCGAGAGGATTGGAATTCATGGCGCCAAAAAGAAAAGGGCCGCGCGAGAAACTCGCGCGGCCCCAAAGAGTACTGAAAAAACGATCTTAGAACTTGACCGTGATGCGACCCCAGTAGTAGCGGCCCAGCAGGTCGAAGTCGGTCGGATCGGTGTTCGCGTTCAAAGTGTTGTTCGCGTACAGGAACGGCGGCTGCTTGTCGGTCACGTTGTTCACGCCGACGTCGATACGCGTGTTGAGCGGTTCGATGTTGTAGCCGAACTGCAGGTCGTTGTAGACCGTCGCGCCGTAGTCATAGAACAAGCCGTGGATCGTGCAGAAGTCGCCGTAGTAGCAGGTACCCGCCGGGAAGACGTCCTGCGAAGCGGCCGGCGAACCCATGCGGAAGCGGCCGATGTAACGGGCGCGCCACGACGCATCGAAGTTACCGAGCTGCCAACCGACCGAAGCCTGCGCACGCCAGCGCGGGAACAGGCACACGCCGCCGCCCGCACCCGGGCACGCCGCAGCGGCCGAGGAGCCGTACGACATGAAGTGACCGGCATAGTGGTAGACGGTGTTCGCGTCCGTGCCCGGAGCGGTCTGGATGTCGTACTTGGTCAGGTACGTCGCGTTGAAGCCGACGTTGAAGCGACCGAACGAGAACTCCGGCAGGCGGTAGTTCAACGCGAAGTCGACACCCTTCACATCGACGCGGCCGAGGTTACCCGTCGGCTCGATGATGCTGCGGATCTGACCCTGGTTCGGACCCGACGGGAAGCGCGAGATCAGCGGGCAGTAATCCAGCTGTCCGGCGCTGCACAGATCGAGCACGCTCTGCGCGCCGACGCCCGTGATGTTGTTGTTGAGGTACAAGCGCCACAGATCCGCGCTCAGCGACAGGCCGTCGATGAAGTGCGGGTCATACACAACGCCCCAGTCGAACGACTTGCCGAGTTCCGGACCGAGCGGGAAGCCGGCGAAGGCCGAACCCGACGCGATCGCGTTCAACTGCAGCTGCTGGGCGACGTTCTGGTTGCGGAACGTACCATCCGTCGGCACGTTGACGCAGGCCGGGTTGCCGCCACCGGTGTAGCCGTCGCAAGGATCGCTCGACAGCTTCGGCGCATCGCTGGCCGCCGCGGCGAAGAGATCGCTGACGGTCGGCGCGCGGAAGACTTCCGACACCGTGCCGCGCAGCAACAGGTCTTCGATCGGACGCCATTCAACGGCGAGCTTGCCGTTGTTGGTGTTGCCGAAGTTGTTGTACTTCGAATAGCGATCGCCGATGGTGACGTTCAACGCATGGATGAACGGCACGTCCTTGATGATCGGGATGAAGAGCTCGGCGTAGACTTCCTTGACGTTGTAACCGCCCTGCAGCGGCGATCCGCACTGGCTGCCCAGCGTACACGTTGCCGTGGCCGGGTTGATCAGCAGCGAGGTATCGATGTTGCTGTGCGTGTATTCCTTACGATACGAACCGCCGACCGCGAGCTGCATCGTGCCCGCCGGGAGTTCGAACAGACCGCCGTTCAAGTCGAGGCGGTAGATCTTTTCCTGCGTGTAGAAGTCGCTGACCGCCGGCGAACCCGCGTTCTGCAACACGGCGATCGTGTTCGGATCGTCGAGGTTGAAGATGTTGATCGGGGTGCAGCCCGTGATGATGTTGCCGGGCGTGCCGCAAACGACTTGTCCGGTCTCCGGATCGTAGAACGACGGGCCGGTGGCCTGGTTCACGATACCCATGTTGGGCAGGCCGTAGGTCGTCGTCACAACGCTCTTGTGACCGTAGTCGTAACCGAAGTCCCAGTTCCACTGCTGGTCGTTCCAAACCGCGAACGAACCCTTGAAGCCGGTGGAGATCTGGTCGGTGTTCGAGCCGAAGGACGCGCTGCGATTGCCGAGCGAAGCCAGACGAGCCGTCAGCGTACGACCACCGTCGCCGCCGAACTGCACGCCGAACGGGTTGTAATAGTTGTCGGCCGTGATCACCGCGCCGTACGGCGAGCCGTACACGGCAGGAGCCAGCTGGAACGCCGACGAAGTCTTGTTATGCATCACGGATGCATAGACTTCGACGTTGTCCGTCAGCTTGTAGTTGCCGTTCAAGAACAGACCCGTGCGTTCCTGCGGGGTCATGATCAGGTTGACGGTCGCGTAGTTGTACTTGTCGCTCGGAGCCGCCGCGCTACCGTTGTTGACGTAGCAGTGGTAGTCCGTGCCGACGTTCAGGCCGCTCGCGCCAGGGTTGCGCGCGATGAAGCCCGTGTTACAGCCGGGGAACAGGTCAGCGAACGCCGGCGGAATCGAGATATGGCCGTAAGGCGAAGAGCTCGAGCCACCGACGAAGCCGGTGGGCGGGAAGCCCGTCGTGCCATACAGCGAGACCGAGTTCTTCGAGAACTTGCGGTTGCCCGCGAGCACTCCGTCGATCTTGTTGTAGTTGATGCCGGCCATGATCGAGCCCTTGTCGGAGCTCTGGCCGAACGTGAACTGGTAACCCCGCGATTCGCCGTCGTCGTGGTCGGAAATGCCGTAGTTGGCCGAGAACTCCGCACCCTGGTAGTCGCTACGCAGGATGAAGTTCACGACGCCCGCGACCGCGTCCGAGCCGTACACCGACGAAGCGCCGTCGGTCAGGACTTCGATGCGCTCCACCATGTTGGCCGGAATCTCGTTCGGGTCGCCCGAGAGGTAACGATGGCCGTTGATCAGCACGAGGGTACGGGGCGAACCCAGACCGCGCAGGCCGATCGACGAACCGCCGGTACCACCGGAGTTGTTGATCTGCGGGTTGATGTTCGGACCGGTGACCGCCGGCAGCTGCTGGACCAGATCGCCCAGGGTCAGCTTGCCGGTCTTCTGGATCGCAGCGCGATCGATCGTGATGACCGGATTCGATGTTTCGATGTCAACGCGACGGATGTTCGAACCCGTCACGGTGATGGTCTCTAGTTTCTGACTGCTCTGATCCTGCGCGTCTTGCGCAAGGGCAGGCGCAGCGAAGCCGACCATCGCCGATGTGCCCGCGTACAACGCGTAGCGCACGGCTTTGAAAAGCTCGTTGCTCGATAGCCTCATTACACTCTCCAACGTCAGAGTTGTGTCACAGTTCGGGACATGTGCTTCCCCTTCCTGGGGACGGCCAAAACGGCCCACCTAAAACCCTCGGCAGCGGCGGATACTAACAACTTTCTTACGGCATGGGAATCCCTGAGCGGTCGCTTAACAAGCTCACAGTTTTGGCCAAAAAAGCAATATTGATCAAGCAATTGGACAATCGCGGCGACAGCGCGGGACGCGACTGAGCGGGCTCCGCGGACGGAATCCACGAAGAGGCGGGTAGAACGCGAAAATAATGAGCTTCCGGGCGGCTAGAGCCGACTACGGATCACGCCGGAACGGCGTTCAGGTCACAGATCCTGCCGGTACTGGATGTACGGCATGCGCGACTGCGGAGAATCGGTGTCGCGATTGGTATCGAGCGGTGCGCTCCAGAGATTCTGCGCACCGACGCTGATCTCGCCGCGCCACGGCGTGCGCCAGGAAACACCCAGATCGAGCGCCGTCCATTTCTTGCCGATGAGCGCGGGATCGTCACTGCGCAGGACGTGTCCGACGATCGCTCCGCGCAGCGAGCCTGCATCCATGCCCAGGCTCAGCGAAAGCTGATCGAGATCGATGCCAGGCGCCGCGCTGTTGAGCGAACCGAACGGCAGCGAGCGGGCATGACCGTAGCTCGCGCCGACATCGAACGCCGTATCGCCGTCGAGCTTCCAGCGGCCGCGCGCATAAAGAGAAGTGCTCGATTCCAGACCCGAAGAAAGCGCGCCCGGCAATGTCAGCAGCGGAGCGTCGATCCCCGGGCTCGTGAACACCTGTACGCCCGGCGTGCGCGCCTGCAGCCAGGAAAGACCATAGGAAAGGTCCATCGCGCCGTCGGGCGACATCCAGCCCAGGCCAAGCGATCCGGTGGAACCGGACCGGAAATTATTCGTATCGCACGCCAATCCGCACAGTGCCGGCAGAGCGCTTTGGCGCCGGCCGATCGTCACGTCGGCATGGAGTCCGTTGTTCATCTGCCAGCGCAAGCCGCCGGTGGCGCTGGTCTCGCCAAGGAGATACCAGCTGGCCGGACCCGGTTCCGCCGTCGTCCCCGAAAGAAGTGGGGATCCCCACGAACCCGGAACCGCGACCAGCGCGAGCAGATGCCCGTCAGTGCCGGACCAGATCGGAACGACGGACGCCGAATCCTGGCTCCAGGGCTGATCCGCGCCGTCGAACGCGAGCAGCTGCTCGATCAGCTCCGTCTGCCGCGTGCTCCCATTCGACGCGGTCGCGAGCACGGGCAAGTCCTGCGCGGTCGCGGCGAGCGACAGCGCAGAAGCGAGCACGAAACTGGCGAGGCGAGAAAACATGGGTTATCGGAGCGAAATCATCGACTTGGGAATATGAACGCGAACATGCCCCGGTAGTTCCACCGGGTCCTGTCGCATGGTGTCGAATGATAGCGCAGTTTACGGAAACCTAACAGCGACGCCGATCACGGCCTGATGGTGCCAAAGCCATGTGTAATTGAGGTTGCGGGGCTCGCGCGGCGTATTCGCCGAGCGGGTTCCGGCGCGCGCCGCTGGCTCTCGCCCCCGCGATAGACTACATGTTCGTTCGACGCGCTTTTTTTTTCCACTTTCAGGGGGTCCGGGTTGCGCGCTGTCCCGGGGGAATCCACGTTGTCGCGGCCTTCGGCCCGTGGCGATGCCGTTTCGATCGTCGGATCAGCCACCGAGGCTTTGTATTGCGCGTTGCTTCGCGCGACCGGCGTCGAGCAGCTCGAAGCCGTGATCGCGCGCGACCTGCCCGCGATCCTCTCCGCACAAGGCTGCCGCCTGTACTGGCCCGGCTCCGCGGCGAACGATGAGGAGGCGAACGCGAACCTGCCCGGCGTGGTGCGTCAGGCATTGATGCGCGGTTCGGAAGTCTCGGTTGCGGAAACGCCCGACGGCGTCATGCAGGTGGCGATGCCGCTGCGTACCCGCGCGGACGCGACGCCGCGCGCGATCCTCTGTTGCGATTTCGCCGCGAAGCTGCCGACGCGCAACGGCCGTCTCGCGCGCATGGAATCGGCCGCGCGTCAGATCGCGCAGCGGCTGGATGCAGTCCTCGAAGTCGAGATGCTGCAGCGATCGGTCAAGCGTCTCGAGCAGGCCGAGCGCCTGCAGCGCGCGCTGTACGCGATCGCCGATCAGGCCAGCAGCGGGCGCGACATGCCCGACGTGCTGCGCGCGATGCACGAGATCGTCGCGAGCCTGATGTATGCGGAGAATTTCTATCTCGTTCTCTACGATCGCGCGACCGACAGCGTGCGCTTCGCCTATTTCGTCGACGTCGCCGACGCCGACACGCCGTCCGACGAATCGACGCCGCTCATCGAGATGCGCGGCAGCCTGACCTGGCATCTCCTGCGTCGCGGCCATGCGCTGATGGGAACGCCCGCCGAGCTCGAGCGCGAGATCGCCGAGCCGCTCGCCGCGTTCGGACCCGAATGCATCGACTGGCTCGGTGTGCCGCTCGTGCGCGGCAGCGAAGTCGTCGGCGGCATCGTCGTGCAGAGCTACACCGAGTCCGCGCGCTTCGGCGAGGAAGAGCGCGTGCTCCTCGCCTACGTCGCGCAGCACATCCTAACGGCGCTCGAACACAAGCAAACGATGACCGATCTCGAACGCCACGTCGCCGAGCGCACCGATGCGCTGCGCGAGGCGAACCAGGTGCTTCAGCAGCAGGTGATCGAGCGTCAGCGCGGCGAGCATCTGCAAGCCGCGCTCTTCCGCATCGCCGAGCTTGCCAACACGACCGAAAGCCTCGACGAGTTCTACGAGGCGGTGCATCGCGTCGTCGGCAGTCTCCTCTATTCGCGCAACTTCTACATCGCGCTGCTCGCGGGCAATCAGCACGAGCTTTTGTTTCCGTATTCGGTCGACGAATTCGATCCGTTGCGCCAGCCGCGCGAGCTCGGCAGCGGACTTACCGAATACGTGCTGCGCACCGGCACCGCGCTCCTCGCCGATCGCGAAGGCATCGAACGCCTGCAGGCGACCGGCGAAGTCGTCTCGTACGGCACGCTGTCCTCGTGCTGGCTCGGCGTTCCGCTGATCTGCGCCGAGCGCACGGTCGGCGTGCTCGCCGTGCAAAGCTACGCGGACGATCATCGCTACACGCTGCGCGATCAAGAGCTCCTGACGTTCGTCTCGTATCACATCGCGAACGCGCTCGAGCGCAAGCGTCACGCCGAATCGCTCAAGCACGCGTACGCCGAGCTCGAGCAGCGCGTCGCCGAACGCACCGCGGAGCTCGCCGCGGCAAACCGCGAGCTGCGCGGCGAGATCGACCGCCGCGAACGCATCGAGCGCCAGCTCAAGCACGAAACGCTGCACGACGCGCTGACCGGTCTTCCGAATCGTGCGTTGTTGCTCGATCGTCTCGCCAATGCGCTGTCGCGCTACGTGCGCGATCCGCGACGGCTCTTCGCGGTGCTGTTTCTCGATCTCGACCGCTTCAAGGTCATCAACGATTCAGTCGGACATCTCCTCGGCGACGAGCTTCTCGAAGAAGTCGGCCGCCGCATCGCCGATTGCCTGGAACCGCGCGACGTGGTCGCGCGCCTGGGCGGTGACGAGTTCGCGGTGCTGCTGACCGACATCGAGAACGACGAAGACGCGACCGCTTCCGCGCAGCGCCTGATCGACGTGCTCAACGCGCCGATCCGCCTCGCCAACAAGGAAGTGTTCACGTCGGCGAGCATCGGCATCGCCGTCGCCGCGCCGCGCTATCGCAAGGCCGAGGAATTGCTGCGCGATGCCGACGTCGCCATGTATCGCGCCAAGTCCGAAGGCCGGCATCGCTATGCGCTGTTCGACGAGACGCTGCATCGCGACGCATTGCACCTGCTCGAGCTCGAAGGCGATCTGCGCCGTGCGGTCACGCGTCAGGAATTCGAGCCGTATTTCCAGCCGATCCAGCGTCTCGACGATGGGCAAGTGGTCGGCTACGAAGCGCTGCTGCGCTGGCGTCATCCGCAGCGCGGCGTGCTGATGCCAGACACGTTCCTCGCGGTCGCCGAGGAAAGCGGCATCAGCGAGCAGATCGACTGGCTGATCTTCCAGCGCGTGTGTGCGGTCGCACCGGCGCTGGTCAGCAATGGCGCGTTCGTCAGCATCAATCTTTCCGGACGCCACTTCCATTCGGCCGACCTCGCCGGACGCTTGCTCGATCTTCTCGCCGAGCACAACGTGCCCGCGCAATCGGTGCGCATCGAAGTGACCGAGCACGTGTTGCTCGACAATCCGGCGCTGGTCAAGCGCACGCTGCAGAAACTCCGCACCGCCGGCGTCACGATCGCGCTCGACGATTTCGGCACCGGCTATTCCTCGTTGAGCTATCTGCATCAGTTCCCGCTGCAGGCGCTCAAGATCGATCGCTCTTTCGTCGCCGAGCTCACGTCGAACAGCAGCAGCGGATCGAACGCGGTGGTGCGTGCGATCCTTGCGCTGGCAGGTTCGCTCGGCATGCAGGTGATCGCCGAAGGCATCGAGAGCGAAGTGCAGCGCGATCTCCTGCTACGCCTCGGTTGCGAGATCGGCCAGGGTTTCCTGCTCGCGCGCCCGCAACCTGCGAGCCATTGGCTCGGCGCGACCGCGTAACGTTCGGGGTTTTTGCGACGCCCGGTGGCGCGGACACGCCGGAGTGCCCGCGTCGAAGCGTTGCGCGCGCCGGCGTTCTGCTGCAATTCGCGCCGATGCCCTCGATGCGAACGCCGCCATGCCGATCTCATTCGCTCTCGCCGCTCTCCTCGCGGGCTCGTCGCCCGATTCGCTCGCCCAGCCGCTGATCACCGCCGAGCGCGGCTTCGCGGCCGACGCGCAGCGCATGGGCGTGCGCCTGGCGTTCCTCTCGCACTTCGATGCGGAATCGTGGTTGTTCCGTCCGCATCCGACCGCGGCACTGCCGGCGCTCGCGCGCGATCCCGACGACGGCACGCCGCTCGAATGGGGACCGGATCTCGCCGGCACTGCAGCGAGCGGCGATATGGGTTTCACCAGCGGTCCGTGGAGCGCGCACGCGCCCGGCGTCGAGCGCATGGCGCACGGACATTTCCTCACGATCTGGAAACGCGCGCCGGATGGCATCTGGCGCGTGCAGGTCGACGGCGGCATCGGCCATCCCGCGCTGGAGCGGCCGGCGGACGACGTGAAAGTTCTCGCGGTCGCCGCGGACAACGCATCGCTCAATCCGAAGGCGCTCGATGAACGTCGAAGCGTTCTCGAACGCAACGACGACGAGCTTCGCCGCGCGCTCGATGCCGGCGGCGACGTCGCCGCCATGTGGCGCAAGATCGCCGATCCCGAATTCCGCGCGCTCCGCTCCGGTCACGCGCCGGCGACCGGCGACGAGGCGTTCGCATTGATCTCCAAAGACGCGGCGAAAGTCGGCAGCGGTCCGCGCCGCGCGTTCGATGTCGCCTCCAGCGGCGATCTCGCCTACACGATCGGCGGCAGCGCGGAATGCAAAGCCTGCGGCAACTATTTCCGGGTCTGGCACTGGAACGGCGAGGGTTGGCGCGTCCTCGTCGACCTCGGCAAACCCTGAACGCCGCTTGCCGTACGACGCGCCTCGTTCATGATGGCCGCATAGGCCAAAGGTAATAAGCCTCAAGACCGATGTCCTGTGCTAAAAACCGGGACTCGCGTCCGATACCGGGTTCGGCAAAGCCGTCGCATACTCCGTCGGTTTCAGTCGGTCCCACCAACCTTTGGGGAACAAATCCATGCACGTATTGCCATCGCGCACCGCGCTCGCCGCGGCCCTGACGATTGCGCTCGGCGTCACCGCGCCGACCGCCTTCGCCGCCTCCACCCTTCGCGCCGCGGCGCCGACGCCTGACGCGATCACGGCCGCGCGCGGCGTGCCGGGCAGCATCATCCTGCGCTCGGGCATCTTCGATCCGAAGACGCAGCGCATCGACGCTTCTCTGGTCGGCGCAGCGCCGGCGACGTCGACGGCGAACTACGCGATCGTGCAGTTCAACCCGGGACACCTCTCGCAGCAGCGCAAGGCGCTCGAATCGCGCGGCGTGACGTTCCTCGGTTACGTGCCCAATCATGCTTATTACGTGCGCCTGGGCCATTTGAGCGTGGACGAGATCAACCACGATTCCAACGTGCGCTGGGCCGGCGCGCTGCAACCTGAGTTCAAGCTCGATCCGCAGCTGTGGACGAATGCGCGCGTCGACTCGACCGCCAAGCAGGCCGACGGCAGCTATGAAGTCATGATCAACGCGTTCGCCGGCGTGTCGTCGGCGGAAGTCGCGCAGGCGATCGAGAAGCTCGTTCCGGGCGTGCGCATCACGCAGCGCAGCGAACGCGCGCAAGCCGCGCCGTATGTGCGCGCTGCGGTCCCCGTGCAGAGCCTCGACGCGCTGATCCGCGCCGCGACCGGCATCGAAGGCGTCTCGTTCGTGTCGCCGTGGATTCCGACGCACACGATGAACTCCGGCGCGATCGGCGCGATCCAGGGCAACGCGACCGCCGCCTGCGCCGGCAGCGGCACGCCGTGCGGTCCGACGCCGATCTGGGATCACGGCATCTTCGGCTCGGGGCAGATCGCCGGCATCGCAGATTCGGGCACGACGCCGAACGCAGCGTGGTTCACGACGCTGGACAAGGGTTCGGGCCCGCACGAGGAAATCACGTTCACCGACGATCCGCCGCCGGTGCTGCCCAATCCAGGCACGCTGCATCCGGACAACAAGATTCTCGGCTACTGGCTGCAGCCGGGCGGTCCGACCAACTACGACTACACCTCGGGCCACGGCACGCACACGACCGGAACGATCGTCGGCGACGCCGCGGGCACGTTCGGCGCGACGACGTATCTCGCCTCGACGCCGACCGCGGCGAACCACGAGCTCGCCGACGGCATGGCGCCGAACGCGCAGCTCCTGTTCCAGGACATCGGCCCCGATGATCCGCGCTCGGTCATCATCATCGACTTCGAAGGCACGCTCGAGCAGTCGTTCTCCGGCGGCGCGCGCATCCACAGCGACAGCTGGGGCGCGGGCACGTCCGGCCAGTACACCTCGGACGACAGCAACGTCGACACGATGACGCGCAAACACGAGGAAATGCTCGTCGTCATCGCCGCCGGCAACGATCAGGCGGGTGCGATGGCCACCGGCTCGCCCGGCAACTCGAAGAACTCCGTCACGGTCGCCGCGCTCGGTCATGCCGGCAGCCTGACCAAGGCGAGCTTCTCGAACGCAGGTCCCACCGCCGACGGTCGCCTCAAGCCCGACATTGCGGCGCCCGGCACCTCGACGATCTCCGCGCGCTTCGGCACCAACGTCAACAACACGCCGCAGGCGCCGGTGACGGCCAGCAACTCCGGCACGTCGATGGCGACGCCGACGATCGCCGGCAATACGATCCTGTTGCGCCAGTTCTTCACCGACGGTTTCTATCCGCGCGGCGAGAAGACCGGCGAGGACGCCTACAACCCGACCGGCCCGATGATGAAAGCGGTGCTGCTCAACGGCACCAACTCGATCAGCACGAACTGGCCGAACACCGGCACCGGCTGGGGCCGCGCATGGCTCGACGGCAACCTCTGGTTCAAGGACACGATGCCGAACGGCGACGACAGCCGCCGCCTGCGTCTGTTCGAGCGACCGAATAGCGCCGGTCTCGAAACCAGCGACGTCAACGAATACACGATCGCGAATGTCGGCGCGGGCGTCGAGCTGCGCGCTACGCTGGCCTGGTTCGATCCGCCGGCAGCGCCGGGATCGGCGTCGACGCTGATCAACAACCTCGATCTCGAGGTGGTCGGTCCGGACAGCACCGTGTATCTCGGCAATCACTTCTCCGGCGGCGTCACCACGCCGGGCGGCACGGCCGATGCGAAGGACACGGTCGAAGCCGTGCGCTTCACGACGCCGGCAGCCGGCAGCTACACGTTCCGCGTGAAGGCGACCGACGTTCCGGGTGATGGCACCTCCGGCTCCGATCGCCAGGGTTACGCGCTCGCCGTTTCCGGCGCGTTCGCGATGCCCGACCCGACGCCGTTCCCGGCGCCGACGGGCCTCAGCATCAGCAGCAACGGCGGCGGCGGCGTCGCCGTCGGCTTCACTGCCGGAGCCGCGCAGAGCTTCCAGCTCTATCGCGCCGAAGGCACCTGCGCAACCGCGGCCGCGGGCGATTTCCACATGGTCGCCAACGGCGCAGCCAGTCCGCTCAACGACGATCGCACGCAAGGCGGCTACAGCTACGCGTACAAGGTGCGCGGCGTCGAGAACGACGTCGAAGGCGACGTGTCGGCATGTATCGACGTCGTCTCCGACGACACCTGCAACCTCTTGCCGACGTTCGACGTCAACTCGATCGCGAGCGATGCGAACAACGCAAGCTGCAGCGTCGATCTCACCTGGGGCACGGCGACGTCCAACTGCCCTGCCGCAACGACGGTCGACTACTCGGTCGTGCGCGACACCGATCCGTACTTCGGCAATCCGCAGACGATCGCGAGCAACCTGACGACGACGGCTTTCACCGACACCAATGTCGTCGACGGCACGCCGTACTTCTACAAGATCGTCGCCGCCGACAGCCTCGGCAACACCGCTCCCGAGTCGAACGTCGCCAACGCGACGCCGGCCGGCCCCGACGGTCCTGATCCCGCGACCTTCCTCGACGACGTCGACACGCATTCGTACATGACGATGGAAGCGCCGTGGCAGATCACCAACACGGCCTCGACGAACGGCAGCTTCAGCTACCACAACGCCGGCGACAACCAGACGTACCTTGCCGGCGCATGCGCCAGCATCGAGACGCCTGCACTGACGCTGCCGGCCGGCGCTGCGCTGACGTATCAGGCCAAGTACGACGTCGAGTACCAGTGGGACGGCGTGGTCACCGAGATCTCGACCGACGACGGCGCCACCTGGAACGACCTCCCGCCGGACGGCGGCTACCCGAGCGACTTCTCGCAGACGCAAGGCAACGGCTGCAACTTCCCGGCGTCGCACGGCGCGTTCAACGGCGTCTCGACGGTGAGCAATCCGGCCAACCCGGGCAACGGCACGGTGCCGTCGGTGTTCTTGCCGTGGAGCACTGATCTCTCCGCGTACGAAGGCCAGTCCGTGCGCATCCGCTGGCGCTTCACGTCGGACGGCGGCGCCGAGTTCTCGGGCTTCTTCCTCGATGAAGTCCACATCGGCGGCTCGACCACCGTCGACGAGATCTTCAGCGACGGCTTCGACGGATCGAATCGTCCCGAGGGCGGTCAGTACATGTGTCAGTAATGCCATCGGGCCGCGCGAGCGGCTAAGCTTGAACGCACCGGCGCGGACCTCCGCGCCGGTGTCGTTTCCTGGGAATGGTTTTTCGGAGTTCGAAGGTGCGCGAGGGCGTTAAGCCACAACGGAAACGCTCGTTCGTACGCCGGCTCGCGCGTCTCGCCGCATTCGCGATCGGCGCGTGGGTTCTCCTCAGCGTCCTCGCCGTGCTCGCGATGCGCTTCGTGCATCCGGTGACATCGGCTTTCATGATCGAGCGCTGGCTGACGGCGACCGCGTCGCGCCAGCGCGACTTCTCGCTGCACTACCGCTGGACACCGTGGGACGAGGTATCCAAGCAGCTGCCGATTTCTCTCGTCGCCGCCGAAGACCAGAAATTCCCGTTCCATCACGGCTTCGACATCGACGCGATCCAGGACGCGATCGCCGACGCCGAAGACGGCGAGCGTTTGCGCGGCGCCAGCACGATCAGTCAGCAGGTCGCGAAGAATCTTTTTCTCTGGAACGGCCGCAGCTTCGTGCGCAAAGGGCTCGAAGCGTATTTCACGGTCTTGATCGAAGCGCTCTGGCCGAAGAGGCGCATCCTCGAGGTCTATCTCAACATCGCCGAGCTCGGCGACGGCGTCTACGGCGCCGGCGCCGCGAGCGAACGCTTCTTCCGCAAGCGGCCGAGCCAGCTCGACGCGCGCGAATCGGCGCTGCTCGCCGCGGTGCTGCCGAATCCGCGGCGCTTCCACGCCGATCGACCGACGGCGTTCGTGTTGCGGCGCGCAGATTGGATCCAGCGCCAGGCGAATCAGCTCGGCGGGCCGGCGTATTTGCCGAGGTGAGCGGATTCGGAGGGCGCTGATCGCGCGGAATCATCGAACAGGCGTGTCGCGCACAAGCTCGCGAGCAATGCACCCACAATCTGCGCGATCACGAACCAAGGCACGTCGGCCGGACGAATGCCAGCGAACGTATCCGACAACGCTCTCGCGAGCGTGATCGCAGGATTCGCGAACGACGTCGATGCGGTGAACCAGTAGCCGGCCGCGATCGTCAGCGCGACGGCGGCGGCGACGCTTTCCGTGGCGCGGCGGCGCGTGCCGAGGATCGCCGTCAGCAGCATGAATGTCGCCACCGCTTCGCTCAACGCTTGCGCGATGCCCGATCGCGGTTTGGTCGACGGCAGCCACCACGGCAGCTCGAACATCGCGTGCGCGAGCACGACGCCGCACAGCATGCCTGCGATCTGCGCGGCGACGTACGCGCACGCGTCGCGCAGAGAAATCTCGCGGCGCAACGCGAACACGAGCGTCACGGCCGGATTGAAATGCGCCCCGGAAAGCGGCGCGAACACGACGATCAACGCGTAGAGTCCGGCGGCCGTCGCAAGCGTGTTGGCGAGCAGCGCGACGCCCGCATTGCCGCCGGCGAGTCGCTCGGCCATGACGCCCGAGCCGATCACGATCGCGGCCAGCGCCGCCGAGCCGATCGCTTCGGCGGCCAGCCGTCGTGAAATCCCGCTCACGTCGATGCACCGATCGCGCGCAGCTCGCGTTCGCGCGCGAGACGATCGAGCTTGTCGATCGGCAGAGCGATCAAGAGCTCGACGCGCTTGCGCAAGCTCGCGAACGCATCGCGGAACGCAGCGCGACGCTGGTCCTCGCTGCCGTCGATGGCAGCGGGATCGGCGACGCCCCAGTGCGCCGTGATCGGCTGGCCGGGCCAGATCGGGCAGATTTCGCCGGCCGCGTTGTCGCAAACGGTGATGACGATGTCCATGCGCGGCGCGCCGTCGGCGGCGTATTCATCCCAACTCTTGCTGCGCAGTTTTTCGGCGGGATAGCCGAGCCGCGTCGCGAGCTCCGCCGCGAGCGGCTGCACGCGTCCGCTCGGATGACTGCCTGCGCTGAACGCGGTGAAGCGATCCTTGCCGAGCACGCCAAGCAAGGCCTCGGCAAGAATGCTGCGCGCGGAATTGCCGGTGCAAAGGAACAGCACGTTGTACGCCATGATCGCGGTCAACTTCCGCAATGCGCATTCGAAGATGCAGCCGGTCCGCAGCAGGCCGATTCCGTTTTCGCCGCTTGCGGCCCGCAGCACGACGATGCGCTCTCGACACGCTGCGGCCCCTCGCCCGCCGGGGCGCCGTCCGGCGCGTAATACGTGGTCGCACTGCCGAACGTGTGAAACGTTTCCCAGCGCAAGCCTTGCGGGTCTTCGGCCCAGTATTTGTCGGAATGCGCGTAGCAGCAGGTCGTATTCGTCTCGGTCAGCGCGATCGCGTCGGCCGCCGCGAGACGTTGTCCGATCTCGGCGAGCTCGGCCGCATCGTCAGCCTGCAAGCCGAGATGATCGACGCCGGATGCGCGCTCGCGCCGCGAGATCGCGAAGTTGAGGCGAGGATCGTCAAGCATCCATTTCGCGTAGTCGTCCTTGACGACGACGGGCGCGGCGGCGAAGAGCTGCGAGTAGAAGCGGATACTCGCGTCGAGATCGCCGACGTTGACGTGGACATGGAAGCGTTTCATGCGCGGACTCTCCGGATCGATTTCGTTTTTGCGGGTTTGCACGCGGCGTCGGGCGCGCAAACCGCCTCCCCGCCGCAGCAATTTTCGGTAAGGAACGCCAGCAACAGGTTCATCTGCGCGTAGTCGGCGCGGCAGATGATCGAGCGGCCGTCGCGCGCGTCGGCGACGAGCCCAGCGCGGCGCAACGCATGCAGGTGATGCGTCAGCGTCGCCGGCGCGATACCGGTCTCGGCTTGAAGCTCGCCGACCGGAAGCCCGTCGGGACCGGCCTGTACGAGCAGCCGATACACCGAAAGCCGGCTTTCGTGCGCGAGCGCCGATAAAGCTTCGACAGCCTCATTCAATTCCATTGTTCTAGAATAATCGAATAGATGTCCGAACGCAACGCCTGACCGAAACGGCGCGACGCCGCGGTTTCCGCCGCAACCGCGAGTCCGCTAGCATGCGCGCTCCGCCACGATGCGCGCGATCATGCCCAAGCTCACCGTCGTCGTTCCCGCCTACAACGAAAGCGAAGGCTTGCGCGATTTCCACGCGCGCCTCGCCGCGGTGTTCGACGGCCTGGACCTCGATTGCGAAGTGCTCTACATCGACGATGGCAGCCGCGACGACACCTGGGCCGTCATGAGCGCGCTGCGCGAGGCCGATCCGCGCGTCTCGACGCTGAAGCTCTCGCGAAACTTCGGCAAGGAGCTAGCGCTGACCGCCGGCCTCGATCATGCCGAGGCCGACGCCGTCGTCGTGATCGACGCGGATCTTCAGGATCCGCCGGAATTGATTCCGACCTTCGTCGCCCACTGGCGCGACGGCTACGATGTCGTCTACGGCACGCGCGCGACCCGCGCCGGCGAAACCGGTTTCAAGAAGCTCACCGCGTCGGGTTTCTACCGTGTCATGGAGAAACTGTCGCAGACGCCGATCCCGCGCGACACCGGCGATTTCCGCCTGCTCTCGCGACGCTCGCTCGATGCGCTGAAGCAGGTGCGCGAGCGCCAGCGTTTCATGAAAGGACTTTTCACCTGGGTCGGCTATCGCCAGCTCGCGGTCGTCTATCACCGCGATCCGCGCCACGCGGGCGAAACCAAGTGGAACTATTGGCGCCTGTGGAACTTCGCGATCGACGGGATCACGTCGTTCAGCGGAGCGCCGCTCAAGCTCGCGACGTACGTCGGCCTCGCCACCGCCGCGCTCGCTTTCATCTTCGGGATCTGGGTGTTCGGCAAGGCGCTCGTGTACGGCGATCCCGTGCGCGGCTACCCCTCGCTGATGGTGATCGTCCTCTTTCTCGGCGGCGTCCAGCTGGTCGCGCTCGGCGTCATCGGCGAATACCTTGGCCGTCTTTACGTCGAATCCAAGCAACGCCCCCTGTATCTCATAGACGAGTATCATCGGCCGCACGGCGGAGCCTGACCCCCGCCGAACCTCCGAGGGCGATCCATGATCAAGCGTATCGCGTGGCTGGCGGCTGCCAGCCTGTCAGTGGTGAGTGCGGCTGTGGGGTTTTGGGCCTATCGCGAAGCGAACAAGCCAATGTTCCTTCGCGGCGAGAACGAAGAAAGCGAACAGGGACGCCCGCCGGTCGACGGCGATTACTGGGCGATCCGCGTCGGCTACGGCGGCGATCCGCATAACCTGCGCTTCGAGCCGCGCTGGCTGCTCGCATCGGCGCAGCAGGACAAGCGCATCGCATCGGGTGTTCCTACCGGCGAGAAAAGCTATCGCCAGCCGGCCGGCACTTCCCTTCAGCTCGATCCGAACGCATTCACGCTGCTCGGACCTCAGCCGCTCGCCGGCGAAGGTTTCGGCGCAGGCAATAACGCAGGCCGCACCAACGTCATCGTCGGCGATCTGGATGATCCGACGATCGCGTATCTCGGTTCCGACGGCGGCGGCGTGTGGAAGACCACGAACTGCTGCTCGGCCTCGACGACCTGGACGATCAAGACCGATTTCCCCGAGATCGCCAGCATGGCGATCGGCGACATCACGATCGACCCGAGCGATCACAACACGATTTACGCCGGCACCGGCGATCTTCGCTACGGATCGTTCTCGTTCGGCTCGGCCGGCGTCCTGAAGAGCACCGACAAAGGCGAAACCTGGGTCGTGCTCGGCGAGGACGTGTTCAACCCATTCTACGGTCCGTCGGCGAATGGCTTTCCGCAGTACCAGGCGATCAGCAAGGTCGTCGTCGATCCGAACAACTCGAACAATGTCGTCGTCGGCACCAAGACCGGCGTCTTCTTCTCGTACGATGCAGGCACGAGCTGGAGCGGTCCGTGCTACACGAACGGATTCACCGTCGCGCCGACCCCACAGCGCCAGGACGTGACCGGCGTTCTCGCCTTGAACAACGGCGGCACGACCAGCGTCTACGCCGCAGTCGGCACGCGCGGCTACGGCACGCCGGTGCAGCCTGATCTCAGCAACAACGGCGCGAACGGCGTCTATCGCGCAGCGATGCCGGCGAGCGGATGTCCTGCGGTCGCCGACTGGACGCTTCTCAACAACGGTTGGCCCGCCGTCACCGGCGGCGGCACGCCGAACACGACGATCGGCCGCATCGAGCTCGCCGCGGCACCGACGGACAGCCAGACGATCTACGCAATGGCGTCCGACGCGAACGGCAGCACCAAGACCGTGCAGGGCGTCTACAAGTCGGTCGACGGTGGCACCACGTGGACGCAGACCGGCACTGCCGGCAGTTTCAGCGGCTGCGGCGGCGCCGGATCGCAGATGTGGTACGACGCCGGCATCACCGTGTCGCCGACCGATGCGAACACGCTCTTCGCCAGCACCGTCGATCTTTTCCGCTCCACCAACGGCGGCGCGAATTTCACCAACCTCACCAACGCGTATTGCGGCGGTCCGGTGCATCCGGACAACCACGCGCGCGCGTTCGTCGGCGGCGATCCGACCAAGCTCCTGAACGGCAACGACGGCGGCGTCTACTACACCGCCAACGCGACCGCGGGGAGCCCGAGCTGGATCTCGCTCAACGACTCTCTCTCGACGATCGAGATCTACCACGGCGACATCACTTCGAACTTCGCCAACTCCGCGAGCCCCGGCGCGACCGGCGGATTCCAGGACAACGGCAGTGCTTCGGTGCTGTTCTCCGGCGCGCCCGGTCCTTCGGAATGGGAAGCGACCAACGGCGGCGACGGCATCGTCTCGCGCATCGAGCCCGTGCTCGGCCAGTGGTGGTACACGTCGATCTACTACGCGTCGATCTACGTCAGCACGACGGGTCCTTTCGGCGGACAGCAGAATATTTCTCCGCCGCTCGCAGGCTCCGATCGCGCGAGCTTCCTGACGCCGTTCGATCTCTACCGCAACGGTGTGCTCGACGGCCCCGACGGCTCATGCACGACCGCCGGCGGCTGCAAGCGCATCATCCTGGGCACGCAGCGCGTCTGGGAATCGACGCAAGGCGGACGCCCGTCGAGCTCGTGGTCGGCGAAAACCGGCGATCTGACCAAGAACAATCTCGTGCTCGGCGGCGACAACCGCTCGTATATCAACCAGATCCACTACTCGGTCAACGATCCGACCGTGGCGGTCGTTGCGACCAACGACGGCAACTTCCAGTACGTCTTCGGTCTCGGCGTCGCGGGCGCGGCGACGGC